>Ga0210397_10001255_pt1 | contig 16260 bp, 19 predicted proteins | sample IncBWH2OmetaG_FD_160126 | JGI IMG/M metagenome (GOLD analysis project Ga0210397, IMG submission 160126) | Forest soil microbial communities from Barre Woods Harvard Forest LTER site, Petersham, Massachusetts, United States - Inc-BW-H-2-O ...
GTTGCATACAACGCGATGTGCCGCGTCACGTCGTTTGCATTGGCAGCAACCGCGCTACCGAAGCTGAGTCCTCCACTGAGTGCACCACCTGTGAGCGGCAATGCAGGTGGAACGTATATGAAGCTGTCGCTGCCAAGGTGAGCGAAGTTGTTCGCGTCGGCGCTGACCACGATTGGCCCTGGCGGTCCTGGCACGGTGCTGTCTGCTCCAGGCACGCCCTGCGGCCCGGTGGCGCCGGTCAAGCCAATTGGCCCTTGTGGTCCGGTGGCACCCGTCGGCCCGGCTGCACCTTGTGGCCCTTGCGCGCCAGTGTCGCCCTGTGGCCCCGGCGGTCCTGGCACCGTGCTGTCGGCTCCAGATGGGCCTTGTGGCCCCTGTGGCCCGGTCAAGCCGATCGGTCCTTGTGGCCCGGTACTGCCCTGCGGTCCTGGCGGACCTGGAACGGTGGAGTCCGCTCCGGTCGGACCAGGATCGCCCTGCGGTCCTGGTGGCCCTGTGCTGCCCGTAGGCCCTGCGGGTCCTTGCGGTCCGGGCACTGTCGAGGCTGGCCCCTGCGGTCCTTGTGGCCCCGTGGCGCCGGCTGGCCCAGCCGGTCCAGGAACGGTCGAGGCGGGTCCCTGCGGTCCGACTGGCCCGGTCGGTCCGGTCGGACCAGCCGGGCCTTCTGGTCCAGGCGGTCCCACCACCCCGCCGCCCACCACCCCGTCGACGTAACCTTTCGTCGCGACGTCGTTCGGCGAGATGGGCGCTTCGGAGACCGAGCTTCGGCCCTCGACGTGGTGCTGTGGCGTGGTGATCGTCACGCCCTGCGTTGCCTCGACGGCGACGGTCGGAACGCTCGTTGTGTGCGTCCCGGTGGCGGCGACGTCGATGTTCCCGCCCCTGGCGAGGCGGACGACGCTGCCGAGGTCGTCATAGATCGACACCTCGCCTTCGGCTTGATCGCGCGGACGGGCCTTCTGATTGGCGGTCGCGACGATCGCGCCGTTCGAGCGGTCACCGTTGCCGAAGACCACCAGGGCGTCGGAGCCAACCGGAGCGTGCGAGGCGAACCCGTAGAGGTTCAGCGTTTGCAGGTTGTCGATCGTCTCCGGCGTGCCGCGCACCTTGCCTTGGACGAGGTGCACCGGCCCCTTGTCATTGGTGGCGGAGATCGTCACCGAGGCGACCGCCATCTGGACGCGGCGATAAAGGCGATCGGTCGCGGTCATACGATGGCGGTCCGTGGTGCTGATCCGCTGTCGGACGGAAGGTTCGTGTCGCTGCGGACCGACCCGCCCCGGGTGGTCGTGTCGGTTTCCTTTTTCGTCGGATTGTTGTTTTCGACGTCCTCGACGGTGACGATGCCAAGCGGTCCGGACGGTTCGACGGCGAACGCCTCAGGCGGCCAGAGGGACAGCGTCGCGTGCTGTCCGCTTTCGTCGCGGAGATAGGTCACGGTGCCGATCAGGTAATTCACGTTGCGGAGCTTCAGAACGGCGGCGGAGATCGGACAAAGCTTGTTCGGCTCCCAGAGCTTGCCGCCACTGTCGCGCCAGGAATCGCATACCACGTTGAACTGAAACGACTGCCCTTTCCGCTTGTTCATTTCCCAGATCGCGCGGTCGGTGACGATGTCGCGTCCGTTCACGAATTGCTCGCTGATCACGTAGCGCTTGCGATACCGCGGCACGCCCTCGTCCTTGATCACCTGTCCGACGTCCGGAGTGTTGACTCCGGCTTCGGTGCCGAAGGTCAGGATCGAGGTCAGATGCCCCTCGTACTCGCTGAACCGCTGATCCATCGACAGCGTCACTTCGCCTTGCTCGACGTTGTCTCCGATCGAGAAGCCGGATGCCATGCTGTCGGTGCCCACCTTGGCGAGCATGATCGAGCCGTCGGGGAGGTCATAGACGAGCATTTGTGAATAGCGGGTGACGCGGTCGATGATCTCCCACGGCGTCTCGCCCAGGTTGATGTTGAATTGCGGGATCGTCACGCCATCGCCTGCCGATGTCTTGACCTTGATCCCATAGGGGGCGGCGAGTTGCTCGACGAGCGCGAGCGTCGTGCCGTTCACAGTCTGGAACCCCGGCTTGTTGATGTCGCCGAACTCCGCCGAGCAGTCGATCAGGTCCTCCGACTTGGAGCGTCCGGAGACGCGGATCGAGTGAAGCGCTGGCGAGATCGTGGCGGCGTAGCGATCGACGTAACCGGTGATCACGAGGTCGCCGCCGATCTTCACCTCGCAGGGATCGCCCGGTTTGATGTCGACGTCCGGCTTGTTCGGATATTTCTCCGTCACTTCGAGGTTGAACGAGGCGGGGATCCCGGCGAGCGGTCGCGTCACCTGAACCCGTTGCCAGCCATCGAGGACCTTGTTCCCCACCGTGAGGGTCAGCGTGTCGGAGGCACCGACCGGTGCGCCGCGCGCGGAGACGCCATGCGCGTCGCTCATCGCGATAATCCGGGGTAGGTCAGCGGCATGAAAAGCGGATGGGCGACGCCGGACGCGGCGACGAGGGCCGGCTCGCGCGTGGTGTCCTGATACAGCGCCCAGGCTTCGGCGAGTGAGGGGATCGAGGCGGCGGTCGTGATCTCGACGAAATAGGGCAGTGCCGCGCCCCGGACGGCGAGGTCGAGGGAGACCAGGGTCCGGAGGTCCCGCAGGGCGGCGAAGCTCGCATCGTTCCCCCGGTCTGCTGTCACCGTCGCCTGGGCGTCCAGGGCGTCGCAGACGGCGGTCCGCAGCGCGGTGGCGTCTTGATAGGACGACGGGCGATAGGCTTGCGTGGCCCCTGCAAGGGCGGCGCAGGCGGCACATCGGAGATTGTCCGCGAGGGCGGCTTGCGCGGCGTTCGCTTCCGCCGCGAGCGGCCCCGTGCCGGGGATCAGCGGCGGCTGCCAGGACGTAAGCGAGATCAGCAGCCGGATCGCGTCGCGCGGATCGTTGAAGGCTGCGACGAGTGCCCCGGCGAGCTGCGTCGCGGCGGCGGCGAACGCGTCGCTTTGCGCGCTCATAAGGCGGTCGCGGTCAGGTTGACGAGGTCGGCGGCGGCATACACGGCGGAGCGGGTCGTCGTGGCGGCTGCCAGGAGGCTGTGGGCGGTCGCGGTCGGTGGCGCGAGTGATTGCAGCGATCCGTTCGAGAACCGCCCATAGAAGCCCTGTAGCCCCGCGACGGCACCGATCATGCGGCTGGCATCGTCGACGGTCGCGGTAGCAAAGCCGGTGAAGCCGGCGACGTTCTCCGAAGCGACACGCGGAAAGCTTCCGATCTCCCCGAGCGCGGCCCCCAGGTCGGTCTGTGCTGCGCTCGTCACCCTGGCGGCGGCGGACTGCACCGCCGAGCCGGTGGCGATCGAGGTCGAGGGGTATTGCACGTCCCCAGCCAGGATGAACGAGAACTGAACCTCGACGTAGCGACCCCGCTCGCGGCGATCGGTGACGGAGAACTCCATGAGGACGCAGGACAGCGAGCCCAGGGTCGGATGCACCAGGGTTCCCGATCCGGATTGCTCGCACGCGGCAATCATGGCGTCGCGTTGCTGATAGACGTCGGGTCCGGTCAGATAGGCTTGCACGGTGAAGCGGCGCGGGAGCTTGCCCAGGTCCTCCGCCCAGGCGTCGTCGCGATAGGGGTATTCGTGGATCGCAACGCGACGTCCTGCGACGGTCTGGCCGGCATCGAGGACGAAACCGCACCCGCGCCAGGACCCCGGCTGAAGCTGTTGCCACCACTCGCCGTCGTTCCACGAGTTGCCGGAGTTGTCGATCGACGCGGCCTTGCCGATGACCTGGGAGAGTTGCCCGAACGGGTCGGGCGACGAGCCGCTCATACCGTGGAGAAGTCCTGAAACTCGACGCGGGGCGGAGCGACATTGACCGAGCCTGACCCCTTGGCGGTCACGGCGGCGTCGGGCGGCGGGTTCTTGTGCGTGATCGAGACGTCAACCGCGCCGTTGATCGTTCCGGACGGCGGCGACGGAACGTCGGACGCTCCACCTCGCGCCATGGCAATGCCGCCCATGATCTGGTCTTGCGTCGCGGAATGAGAGCCGCGTCGTCCCTCCATCTTGAACTGTGCGGCCATCAAGCGCTGGACCGTCGCCGGATCGGCGCTCGCCACATCGAACGGAGCATTCGGGTCCAAGCCAGCTATTCCGGAGATCGTCTTGTCGTACCCCGGCGTGGTGGACCAACCCGACAATGCTCCGGCAATCGTCTTGCCGTGCTGTTCCTGCTTTCGCACCATCAGCTTGTAAGCGTCGGAGACCCCTTCCTCCATCGTGTTGTAAACGGCCATCGTGTGCTGTCGGCCTTCTGTCTGGTCCATGTAGCTGTAGCGACCGGCTGCGTTCTGCCACGACGCGTAATTCATATTGCCGGGGTTGTTCGCGCGGGTTCCGTAGTCACCCCAGGACGTGTCGCCCGGAAGCTGCCCGAGTTGCTGCGGCGCTTGGCCAGGAGCGGGAGCCGGAAGCCCGAGCGCTCCCTCTTGAGGGTTCGTTCCGCTGATGTGACCCCACACGCGCGACGCCCAGTTGCCAATGCCTTGGCCGATCGACTTGCCGGTGATCAGGTTCTCCGGCTTCACGACGGAGGTCGGCGCCTCTTGTGGCTTGCCGCCCCAGGTTCCGACGACGCGACCGTTATCATCAACCATCGGCGCGTTCATCTTGCCTGCTGCGGCTCCGGCTCCGAGTAACGCGGCGACACCAGCGACGGCGCCGAGCGCGCCGAGTAGCCCTGCTCCTCCGGCTGCCGCGCCAGCGGTCGCGGCCCCTCCGCCGAGCGAGCCGAGCGCGCCGACCACTTGCGCGATCGAGGCGACGACCTGGATGCCCCACTTCGTGACGAAGATGCCGGCGATGATCTCCGCGACCGTTTTGATCGTGTCGAGATGTTGCGACACCCAGGTCAGGGACTCGATCAGGGCGTCGAACCCTTTTTGGACGTTCTCCCACTTGATGCCGTCGAGCCACGCGGCGAACTCGCCGCTGATCCGGTCGACGGCGGCGATGATCTCGGGGGAATGTTTCTCGACGAACTCCGAGAGATGGTTGATCAGCGGGGTGAAGTTCTTCGCCAGTGTCGCGCTGATCTGCTGTCCGAGATGATCGAAGGCGACACCGATCCGGCCCTGCGCTTCGCTGAACAGTTCGAGTTGCTTGCGCTGCTCATCGGTGACAGCGGTGAAGCGTTCCGCGTCGCGAAAGAACCCATCGAACCCCTTGCTCGACTGGCGGAACCCCTCGACCACCTTGGCGCCGCTTTCGCCGAGGAGCGCGGCGGCGGCGGCGGCGCGGTCGGCGGGGTTTTGTATCTTGCTGATCTTGTCGATCACCTCCGGCATGAGTTGATTCATGTTCCGGAGATGGCCGGTCGAATCGCGGACGTTGATCCCGAGCCGGTTCAGCCATCCGATCGTGTCGGTCGACGCCTGGCCACGGATGAAGGCGGTCGTGTTGGAGTAAAGCCCCTTCAGGGCCTCGTCCATATCCGACGCATTGCCCCCGGCGAGGCGCATCGCGTCCTCGAACCGCTGCACCTGCTGGGTCGTCATGCCGAGGCCGTCGGCGGTCGCGGTCAGTTGGCGCGACCATTGGGCATACGATCGGACCAGCGCGGCCATGCCGGCGATGCTCGCGGCTCCGGTGATCGTGCCCAGGACGGGGACGATCTCGACGAGGGTCCGCAGCACGCCCATCGCCGCCTTGCCGATCCACTCGAAGCCTTGTGCGACCTTGCGGAGTCCGGAGACGTCGACGAAGCGCGAGACGGAGCGCGACATCCGCTCGATCGGCGCGCGGATCGCGGCGATCCGGCGGTTGATCGCGTCGAGTTCCTTCGACGCGCGATCGACGACGGAGAAGGTGACGGAATAGCCGGCCATTATCTCATGTCTCGCGCGCGGCGCGTTCGCGTTCGAGAAGGCGTTGTGTCTGTTCTGCCCACCATATCAGTTGCGTGCCGTCGAGGTTCCACGCGTCGAGCGGTCCCCAGCCCCACCAGCGGGTCAGATCAGCGATCAGTTCTCGCCAATTTCCGGGGTATCGGCATCTAATTGTCGCCGCAAAAAATCCCAAGCCCTCCGCAGTTGCGAGTTCGGCAACTCGCCGACGACCTCGATCGGCACCTTCGCGACCTGTGCGATCAAGGTCATCTGGTAGCGGCGGAAGTGATAGGGCGTCGCGCTCGCCACGTTCAGTTCGCGTTCCGCGCGCTCGATCTCTTTCGCCAGCGGCTCGCGGAGGTGTAGCGAGGTGAACGGCTTGCGCTGGAACACGACGTCGATCTCGATGTCCAGCGTGTTCGGCTCGTCCGGCGTCGCGGCGTCGAACTGGTCGACGATGGCGTCCATCATGCGAAGGTTTCCGCGACGTCCGTCCCGTCAAAGCGGACCTGGAAGGTCCCCTCCGCTGCCCGGACCTCGAGTGCGGAGACGCACCACATATTCGCGCCTCCGACGATCTTGCCGTTCGCGAGCGCGACTTGCACCTCGACGCAACGCATCTCGTTGAAGCTCTCAACGGAGAGGTCGCCCGCGTCGCGTAGCGTCGCCTCAACGTATCCTTGCAGCGGGACCTCGCTGAACCCGTGGATCGAGTCCAGGCCGGCGAGGGTTTCTCGTCGCCAGCGGACCGGCGACCACGTCACGTCCGACACCACCATGTAAGGCGTGCCGTCGATCGTCAGTCCGGTTATACCGGCGAGACGTTCACATTGCGGCATAGCTGCCCTCCTTTATGATTTGCGGAACTGCAACAGGATCGCGATCTGTCGCAGTTGATTGACGAGGTCGACCGGCGCGAGGATTTTCACCAGTCCGTCGCCCGCGTTCTCGACCGCCACGTTCTGCGCGAAGGTGGCGGAGTTCTGCACGTAGCCTTGCTGTTCGAGCGCGCGATAATCGACGATCACGCTCGCCTTGATCAGCGGCGCGTTCACGCAGTTGGAACCGTACAGGATCGGCGTCGTGTCGGAGACGAGCTTTTTGCGCGCGTATCTGGTCAGCAGGTAGTCCGACATTTGGCGCGCGACGAACATCAGCCCATACATCGTCTCGACGTCGAGATATGAGTCGTCCGGCGCGCCAGCGGCGTTCTTGGAGTATGTCGTCCGCATCCGCTCGACGATCACGGTGCCGTCGTCACCGACGCGGAACGTCGACATGCCGTCATAGAGCAGCGTATTCCGCTCGCCGAGCGACCAGCGCGACGGGATCGGTGGCGCCCTTAGCGTCGTGTTGATGTATTGCAGCGGAAGGCCAGGATCGACGCGGAGCGAAGCGGCGGATGCGGCGGTCGCTTCGGTGGCCCAGATCCATGCCGGATCGGGCGAGCCGTTGAACGCCACCACGCTCATATGCTGGTCGTTTCGTGCGAGACCGAACGCGGTGCAGGCGCCGAGCGTGCCACGATAGGCGGAGAACGCGCCGCCATAGACCATCTGTTCCCATGACCAGCGTCCGACGTCGTCGGCGAGAAAATCCTTCATCAAGTCGAGCGACGCGGTGTCGGTGTAGGGTAGGCAGATGAAGTCGAACGCTTGCGACGAGAGATTCGCGAGCGCGTTGGAAAAGTCGGGGTTCGCGGTGCCTCCCGACATCGCCGTGATCGTCACCGTTATCCCCGGAACCGGATACTCGCCTCCGGCAGTGCCGAGATAGTTCTGAATGATCATGATGTCGTTCGCGGCGGCGCCTTTGTTCTTCGCGGTCACCGTCACGGTTCCTGTCGCGGCGGCGGCGGTCACGGCAAGGTCGGCGTTCGCGGTGATCGCTGCCGCGAGCGCGGTCGCGGCGATCGCTGCGGTGTCTCCGGAATTTACCAACGACTGCACCCGAATGCCGCCGATGTAGATGTTCAGCGTGCCGGACTGCGTCGCGGTGCCGGCGAGCGCGATCGTGCCAGTGGCGGCGACCGCCGCGGCGGCGTCGGCGACTGGCAGGATGTAGAGCGGCCCGAACGGATCGCGGTCGAGGTAGCGGTTCGCCATCTGTGCGAGCATCGAGCCGGGTCCGCATAGCGTGAGGACCTGTGCCTTGCTTTCGATCAATACCGGCTCGTCCGGAATAGCGGCTCCGGCCGCTGTGATCTGTCCGATCAAAAGCGTGTTCTGAAGCACCGTCGCGGTGTTCGCCTGCGACGGGTCCATCTCGACGTAGACACCGGGGACCCGGTTGCTCGTCGGGTAGTATGTGAAATTGATTGCCATCGCTTTACGCTTCCCTTGCTGCCGGTTTTTGGACGGGTTGCGTGTCCCCTGTGGCCTCGACGACGTCCTTGTCGCGGAGACGGCGTGCCCAGAACGGGTCGCGCTCGTTCACGTCGCGACCGTCTTCCGTCAGCAGTGCCATTGAGCGCGGATCGCGGACAGCGCGACCCGGAGCGGGTTTCACAATCATTCGGTCCTCCGTTTGCTTGGATCAGGCCACGGTCCGTCAGTCGGCGGGACGGGCGTCTCGCCGGTCGGTATCTGCACCACGGCGGCGGGCATCGTGCCGGGTGCTACGTTCGGTCCTTTGAAGATGTCGACCTCGATTGATTCGAGCGGGATCGACTGCGGCTGCACGCCGTCGGCGTCGGTGATCTGCCAGTCGAGGCCGAACTCCCACTGATACCAGAGGCGCGCGCGGTCGAGGTCGAGATAGCGCGCTCCGGTGAAGTAGCTTCCGCGCGCCATCCGGCAGTCGCCGAGTTGCAGCCATAGGCACGAGGCGAATATCTGCGTCTCGATCGTCTCGAACTGCATCGTCGGGTCCTGCCCGCGACGATCGCGTTGCGCGTCGAGTTCGACGGCGATGCCGATGCCCTTGTGAATGATCTGCAACAGCCCGCCCCAGTTATTGTTCGGCTCCGCTTCCTGGCCAAGCGGGAGGACGTAGGCGGCGGGCATCGGTAGACTGGTCGTGTAGTCGCGGAGGCCGCGATAGAACTCCGCCGCCCCGGCGACGCGTCCGGCGAAGATCGGAGCGTTCATCCGCAGCGAGGAGATGAACCCGCCGATGATCGAGGTCGGCGGCGTGATCGCGTTCACTTGGTTTGCTTCCAGGTCAATCCCTTCTCGAACGCGACGCGCATCCGGCGTTCGATCATCGGTTCCTCCTGCTGCATCACGCGGTCGAGGAACGGTCGCGGCTCCAGGACGCGTTGCGTGTAGCGTCCGCGCGCGCGCTTGCGGTGCTGTTGCCCGCGCCACGCGGCCGATGCGGCGGGTCGTCCTCCAAACGGATTGCCTCCGCCGCGCGCTCCGACTTCGAGGAAAAGGGCATAGAACTGGCGGGCGCGGACGGCGAACCCGTCGCCAGACTTGAAGGGATACGTCTTCAGGCTCGCGCGGAGATCGCCCGACGCGCGAACCGGTGGATCACCCGGCATCGACGCGCGATAGGTCCCGTGTCGGTTGCCGCGATAATGCGTGATCGCTCCACCGCCAGATGACGCGTTGATCAGTCGCGCGGTCTTCGTCTTCACGTCATTACCAGCGGCGCGCATTAGCTTCGTCATTTCGCGCTTGTCCAGCATGACGCTGCCCCAGGACGAGACGCGGATTTGCAGGTCGCTCATAACCGGCTTTCGAGGTCGGCGATCCGCGCGAGAAGCGGGGCGACGGCGGCATCGACGTATTGCTTCGTCGACGCGTGCATCGCGGTCGTCGGATCGGCTGCCAGAATAATCGGGCCGGTCATCGTCGCAGCGCCGGAAAGCGGGAGGTAGCTCTGCAGCTGGTAATTGACGAAGTTATGGTTTGCCAGCGCGCCTACATTGGTGCCGTCCACCCAGGCATTGAAGTTCGAGCCATCCCAGACCATCGCGGTCTGATGCGACGCGCCATCCGAGCCGAGCGCCGAGTATCGGACGCCGAGCGCGCTGCCATCGAGCGTAAGCCCCTGCGTCAGCGTCAGTGGGTCGGCGCCACCGACAAGGCCATCGACGTACGCCTTGGTCGCGGCGTCCCCATCGTAAACCGGCGGCTGAACTATGCACCGACGGTTGAACAGCGCGTCGCCCTGAAATATCGGATTACAGGTATCCGCAGCCGTGAAACTAGTTCTGACGATAAGGCTGTTGGCAGAGAGATAGCTGATATTGACATTGCCAAGGTTATCCGCCGTCAGAGCGGCCTGGAACGCGACGCCGGGGCGGCCGATGGCGAAACAGTCCCAGTCTTGCCGGTAGCCGATCTGGTAGTAGCTGCTAGACCCGCCCTTGAACTCCAGGATCGCATCTTGGCTCGGCGCGACAATCGTCAGTGCGCCGCCTTCCGCGGCAAAGGACGAATCCGCGGTGATCGTCCCGCCAGTCAGCGGCAAATAATCGCCGCCTTCGCCACCGGCTTGCAATGCGGTGATTTCATCATGTGCCGCTTGAAAGTTCGCGCGAACGTCGGCGGTGTAAGCCATCGGCCCAGACGGCTTGCTGGGATCAATGGCGCTGGTCATGGCGTATCCCCCCAAATAGTCGCCCCGTCATCCCACGACGTGGCGTAATCGTCCCACGGCAGCCCATCAGCGACGTGATAGGGTTCGGTCAGCATCTCATTGCGCGTCGCGTCGCTGTCGTCCGGTGTCTCGCGCGCGTTCTCTAACTCGCATTCCATTTGTAGGAATCGCTTGCGGCCAGCGACTTCCTTCGTCCGGCGCACGCGGAATTTCTCGCTCCGCTGACTGCCGTCGCCTTGCATAGTGGAACGGATGATGACATTGATCGTCGGCGGATAGTTCTGCCAGCGGATGTTGATCATGTGAGTTATCGGCGTGTCGACCTGCGTCGACTGATAGAACGTCGAGGCGTAAGTCGGCTGAATGTCGGCGTGAACGGTGGCGATCGGGACCAAATCCTCCTCCAACGCGAGATCGTCGGCGGGCGCTTGGTCGCGGCGATAGAGCGTGACGAGCCAGCGCAGCGATCCGATACCGTTGGCGGCTGGAATCTGGCCCGAAGGGTTATCCGGCAAAGGTCAAGAGCCTATAGGGCCACATCAGCGCTTTCGCGGCGGTCGGCATGTCGGCGGAGACGTCGCCGCGTTGCTCGTAAAGGAACGCGGTCAGCAGCAGGATCGCGTGACGGATCGGGGCGGGGATCGCGGTCGGGTCGCTGTCGTCATATCCGGACGTATAGTCGATGATCATCGACTGTTGCGGTATCTGCGGCAGCAGTTGCGGCTTGACCGCGACATACCCCGGTTCGACGCCGAGGTTCAGAAGGTAGTCGTCCGGGTCCGCGATCTGCATGTCGTCGAGCGGACCCCACATGATCTGTTCGACGGATTGCGTCGGCGCGCGCGGAAGCTCGATCGGTCGCTTGACGAGTGGCGGCCAGTTCAGCGGAAACACGATCAGCGATTGTGGCACGAGCGGCGTCGCCGTCGGCGGCGGCGCCCAGGTCACGTTGTATCGCAGCTTGGTCGTGAACAGCGCGCGGTTCAGCCATGTCTCTGCCCACATGCGCGCGCTGGTCACATACATCTGCACCAGCGTGTCGTCATAGTCGGCATCAATTCGGCAATGCTGACGCGCGAGGTTGATCGTGATCGGCTCGCTCGTCGGCTGCTGGGTGACGGTCAGCGCGGCATACACGCTATTTTCTCACGACCCCGCTGGTCTGCCGCAGCGGGCCGGACGAAGGGGGGATGGTTCCGTCCGGTCCCGCTGCGACGACTGGCGAAGGCACCAGAAGATCAAGCGGCTGCGCCAGTCCCTTGGCGGCGAGTTCGCGCGCGGCATAAAACTCGATCGCGATCAGCTCGCCCACGTTGTAATGCGAGAAGCGGCGTAACACCCGCATCCGGACGTGCGTGCCTTGAACAACTTCGCTCATTCTGTCGGCTCCATGGTTCTCGCGCCCGGTGTGATTACCGCGCCGTTTGCAGCGGTCAGGTTCAACACAGAGGAGATGTTCGCCCCGCCGGCTGGCGCGCTGGCGTAAGAGATACTCGACGCTGCGCCAGTCGTGGCTGACGTGACGACGAAGCGATACGGGGCGCTCCCGTTGACGGTGGCCGTCGCGAAGGTCGTCAGAGAGGCATTGATCACCCCGCAGACGTCGGCGCCATTGGTGATACCGCTGAAATTGCCGCGCACCTGACGGTTCGTGCCGTCGATCGGGATGGCGAAACCGCCGTCCGGGATAGCTTGCAGTGTGGTTATCAGCGTGTCGAATTGTCCTTGCGTGAGTGGGCCGCCCGTCAGCATCGCCGCCGACGGCGGACCGGCAATACCCTTACCGGCGAGGGCTTGGGTCTGCGTATCGTTGAAACACGCCACCTCTCCGGGGAAATACGAGAAGTATTGCGCCCGGAATGACAGCACATTCGCAGTTTCGTCCAAGCCCTCGACCGGCATCGTCTTGTCCTCCGATTAGGCGGGATCGGTCAGCGGCGGCGGCGGGTTCGCGCCGGTCGCCAGAGCGGGCCTGACCGCGCCGGCCTGCGACCACGTCGGATTGAGCGGCTGGGTCGACCAGGGTGCCCCAGGCGAGCCGGGAACGCCCGTGAAGCCCCAGTCCTGCGTCAGCAACACGACGAGCGACTGAAGGTGACGCATGTTGCAGTCATGCTCCGCGATCACGCGGAATAACGACTGGTCGCGCTGGAACGCGGAGACCATCGAGGTCCCATCGTTGTACGCGGCGACGTCCGACGCATCGACGATCACGTTGTACGTGTCGGCGATCACGAAGTCGGCCATGTCGACGAAGTAAATCTCGCTGCCCTTCGTGAAGGTCGCGACCGAGAGGTTCGTCGGTATCTGTTGCGTGAGGCGGATCGGATACCCCTCGAACATCCCCCGTTCGATCTCGTCCTTGAAGTAGAACCCGCCGACCTGATCGCGGGCCAGCGAGATGAAGCGAGCGATCGTCGGCGCCATGATCCACACTGGGCGGATCATCCGCGACATGCCGTTCTGTAGCGCCAGGATGGCGGCGGACGACGCGTCGAGGATCGCGGTTAGCTGATCACCGGGAGCCGGTGTCGCGGGCATGGCGGTGACGGTGATCACGTTCGATGCCTGAGCGAGCCGGCGCATTCCGACCGGCCCCTTGTCGGAGCCGTCGCCCCGGAGGAATGCGAGGTCCTCGCGGCGGGCGATGGTCTGGACGAGGTCGTCGCGGACGATCTCCTCGACTCCGATCGGCGAGCGGCGGATCAGGTCGTTCGACACCGGGACCATCGCCGTCAATTTCTTGGCGACGAAGTTCACGTCGTCGAACCGCTCTTGACTGATCTGAATGTCGTCAAGCTCGTTCTGATACGCGGCGGTCGCTCCGCCAGCGAGACGCGGGATCGTCAGGTTGCCCATCGGCATTCCGACTTCCATCGGGTTCGCACCCCGGACGGCGGTCAGCGCGCGGAGCAGCTCGATCAGGTCGGCCATGAAGTCCTGCGGGATCAGTGCGCCGCCTTCGCCGGTCACGCCGGAGTTCAGCGCGCGGGCGACGACGTCGTCGCCGAAGCGGTTCAGGACGAACTCGCTGGCCTTCTCCATCGACACCTTGTTGTACCGCGCGTGCAGCACGCCGAGGACGAAACGCGCGGCTTTCACCCCCCGCTTGTCCTTCAGTCCGACGTCCGGGTCGCGCTTGGCGCGGGCTGGCGCTTTGGCGGCCCCGCCCTGGACTCTGAAGCTACCGCTCGGGGGCTTCAGGTCCTTGCCGTCCTCGTCGTCCTCACCGTCGCCTTCGGCGTCCTGCGCCCCCTCTGCGGCCGCCTGCATGGCAGCGGCGACTCGCTGTAGACGCTGGTCGATCGCGGCGAGCGCGGCGGAAAGCTCGTCGAACGTCGTCGACTCCTCGTCGCTGATCGGCTTGTCGTCGTCGTCGGCCTTCACGATGGCGCCCATCTTCGCGACGATCTCAGCGCGCCGACGCTTTAGCTCTCGATGCCTCTCGGATAGTCCAGACATGACTTTGATCCTTGTGTTTGGTGGTTTGATCGTGGTCGGGCGGATCAGTCCGCCGTGGCCATCGCCAGTTGGAACGCGCGTCGGCGGCGCGCTCGCGCTCTTGCTTGTTCTTCATTGAAGGCCGTCAGTTCCTCCCCCGTGACGGGCGGGGTATCGGACGCGATCGCGGTGCCTTCCCCCGGCTCGATCAAAGCCTCGGGGTTCGCGGGCACGGTGACGATGGAAAGCTCGACGAGTTCCTGTTCCTCGAAGTCGATACCGGGGAACCAGTCGTCGGCGCCGCGTTCCTTGTCGGACGTGTAATCCCACTTCAGCGGCCGGAAACCGACGCTGGTCGCGGCGAGGAATCCCGTCCGCGCGAGGCGATAGACCGACTCCGCGAACGCACCGCCCTCCGGCATGTCTTCGGGGATGAACTCGACCGACGCCTTCAGCGCGCGGTCCTCGATCCGGAGGTCGAACGCGCGGCCGATCGGCAGGCGCGAGGGATCGTGGCCCCACAGCACGACGGGGTTGTCGCGATAGTTCCGCAGGTCCCAGCCGGCGATGGCGATCGTGTCCTGTTCGCGGTCGACGGCGTCGGTCGAGATCGTGAAGCGGAGCGCGCGCTTGTCGGTGCCGATCTGATCGGGCGGAGCGATGATTTGCTTGCGGATGGCGAGCGCGGCACCAGTCGCGCGGCGGTTGCGGTTCAACATCTTGAACCGGGTCGCGCTGACGATCTGCATCACATCGTTCCGCGAATGATGAAGCCGAACGTGCGCCATCCGAGCAGGAACAGCAGGACGAAAAGCGGGAACCAGCTTCCCCGACTCCAGTAGACGGCACCCTGCGGACCGCCCCAGGTTCCGAAGCCCCAGAACAGTATCCAGATCAGCATGATCAGCCAGAAGATGAACCCAATATCCATGCTCAAGCTCCCCCAGGTTCAGGCATCGGGCTCTCCCGGTTCGGGCTTCGTCGGGGCGGCGGATGGCGCGGTCGCGGTCTCCGATGGCGCGGTCGTCGTTTGCGCGAGGTTGGCGCCAGGAACCGCGGTATTCAGCGGAACGCGATACTCGTCACCGGTCCCGTCGGTGATCGGGTCGAGGTTCTCTTTCGCGCGCACCTCGTTCCGGTTCAGCCAGCCATTGAGCGTGCCGATCTGATACGACTCGAACCGCGTCTTTTGATCGCCGCGCGTCATGTCGTCGAAGTCGAATTTGCACTCCAACTGACCACGCTCGTCGTCGAACAGGAGATGATGATCGAACAGCATCTCCAGCGAGCGCGCGGTCGGCTTCAGCGCGCTATCCACGTATTGCTGATTCTGCTGTTCGATGTTGTTCAGCGTCGCCTTGTCGAGTTCGCCCAGGCGGTGCGGTGGGACGCCGTAGAGCCGGCAGATGTCGATCACCTGGAAGCGGCGCGTCTCGAGGAACTGTGCCTCCTCGTTGGTGATCGCGATCTTCTCGAACGATCCGCCTTCCTCCAGCACCGCGACCTTGTGCGCGTTCTGCACACCGGCGTGGACCTCGCGCCACGAGTTCGCGATCCGGTCGGATGCTTCCTTGGAAAGCGCGGCGGGGAACTTGATCACGCCGCCGATCTGCCCGCCCTGGCGGAACAGGATGCCGCCATGCTGTTGCGTCGCGAGCGCGAGGCCGATCACGTCCTGTGCGATCGCGATCGGCGATACGCCGACGTAACCGTCGAGCGAGATGTTCTTGACGTGCAGCATGTCGTCCGGAGGGACGAGGAGACCGTAACCGAGCCGACGCGAGTTGATCCGATACCAAAGCTCGCCGTCGTCGGTCAGCATGATCGTGCAGCGGTCGGGCGCGATCGGGACGAGTTCGATCGGGTTCGCGTCCTTGTCGCGCTCGATCACGACGAACGCGTTGCCCCGCAGGCACAGCGAGGTGACGACGTAGCCGATGAACTCAAACCAGGTTTGCCAGCGGTTCGGTCGAACAAAGAGCTTGTTCAGCGGATGGAGCGGCTCGCGGCGATAGCCGCCGCCAATCAATCGGCGACGGACGAACGGCTGAAGCATGGCAATGTCTTGGCTGATCGCGCGGATGCACGAATAGACCGCAGCAGCTTGCAGCGCGGTGAACGGGGTAACGGGAACGCCGGTGTTCGACGCGTAGCCGCCCAGGGCGGCGTACAGCATCGGCTGCGGCCAGCCCAGGCCGCCCAGGGTCGAGGTGACGGCGGCGTCGGCTTTCGTCTCCGTCGCTTGCGGTTGCGCGCCCAGCAGCCACCTTGCAAGTCGTTCGCGGAAGGTCATGAAGTCGGCCCCATGTCGGCGATCAGGATTTGCGAGCGGTCATCACCGCCGCCGCCAACGACGGTGAAGCCCATCGGTGACCCCGCGCCTGCGTCGAGGG
>Ga0210397_10001256_pt1 | contig 16257 bp, 9 predicted proteins | sample IncBWH2OmetaG_FD_160126 | JGI IMG/M metagenome (GOLD analysis project Ga0210397, IMG submission 160126) | Forest soil microbial communities from Barre Woods Harvard Forest LTER site, Petersham, Massachusetts, United States - Inc-BW-H-2-O ...
GCTTAGACGTTGCCATACCGAACGATCCGACTTTCCGCAGTAAATTAAAAATGATACAAATGCTGCTTACCAACGGACAAGCGGGTTTGATAGATCTGAACATCAATCAGGCACAGAAAGCTATGGGTGCATATGCGTATGATATGCCGTTAAAAGATTACAGTGTGTTTATGCTGGGTGCCAAACCAATCACAGGACAAAGTCTTGAATCGCTTGAACCTTTATTGCTGGCACAGATCAATAATTTAAAAACCGGAATGTTTGCTGACTGGCTGATACCTGCTGTGGTAAATGATTATAAGATGAGTACGATGGTGCAATACGAAAGTAATCGTGCACGGGCAGATGCTTTTGTAGATGCCTTTGTATGGGGCATTAGCTGGAAGGACTACATCAGTGAAATTAATACGCTCGAACGTATGACCAAATTGGACGTTCAAAATTTCTGTTCTACTTATTTCAAATCAAATTATGTAGTGGTATTCAAACGTAAAGGTGTTGATACAACGATACAAAAAGTGCCGAAACCGATTATCTCTTCTGTACCAGTAAACAGAGACAGTCAGTCTGATTTTTACAAAGAAGTGTTCAAAATACCTTCACCTGTTATCGCTCCGGTATATATAGATTATGCAAAAGAAGTTACTGTTTCAACAATAGGTACCTCTCCTGTATTGTATAAACAAAACATAGAAAACGGTTTATTCACTCTGCAATACAAATGGGATCTGGGTAAAAAGTACGACCCAATGTATGGACTGCTTAGTACCTATTTGAATTATCTGGGTTCAAAAACACACTCAGCAGACCAGTTAAAAGAGGCGTTCTATAAAATCGGATGTTCGTATTCCTTTAAAATTTCAGGAGGAGAATTTTATGTAAGCTTAACCGGTCTGCAGGAAAATTTTGATGCCGGACTTGCCTTGCTGGAAACATTCATAAAGGAGATCAAAGCAGACGATGCTGCACTGGCACAGATCAAATCCAACATGTTAAAGACACGCGCTGACAACAAAACTAATAAAGATATAATTCTACGCTCGGCTATGGCAAGTTATATTAAGTATGATGGTGTTAATCCGTTCACGAACATCATTCCAAAAGATCAGCTGGAAGCTATCACTTCAAGTGAATTGATAAAAATGTTCCAAATGAAGTACAGCACACCTCATGAAATTGTTTATTACGGGCCTGCTTCATTAAAATCAATTTCAAGTACTATACTTAAAAAACATAAAATAAAAGCTGTATCACAAAGCACGGGTAGCGAACAACTGGCACCGTATGTATTCAGCAAACCGACAGCCGATAAAGTATACTGGGTAAACTATGACATGGTTCAGGCAGAGATATTATTGATCAGTCGTTCGGTAGATTTTAACAAACAACTGGTACCTGTTACGAATTTATACAACGAATATTTTGGGGGCAGTATGGGTAGTCTTGTATTCCAGGAAATGCGTGAATCCAGAGCGCTAGCATACTCTGTCAAGTCAACCTACGATCTGCCTTACTATCCATCTGATCCATTCTACAGCAATTCCTACATAGGTACACAAGCAGACAAAATCAAGGAAGCGTTAAGCGGCATGGTTGACCTGATCGACAATATGCCAAAATCAGATCTGCTATTCGAAAATTCCAAAATATCAATTCTTGAGACAATAGCTACACAGCGTGTTACGAAGATGGCTGTGGTGATGGATTATGAACGCAACGAGCGTCTGGGTTATACTTCGGATATCCGCAAAGTAATCTATGATTCTATTTCAACAATGACATTTGAAGATATTCAGAATCTCCAGAAAAATTATATCAGCAATCAACCAAGAACCATCTTAATCATCGGCTCAAAAGATAAAATTGATTTCAATGCATTAAGCAAATATGGTGAAGTGAAAGAACTGACTTTGGAGGAAATATTTGGATACTAAGCTTATATTCCAAATAACAAAAAATAAATTTCAAACAAAAGGATAGTATTTTTAGAACGTTTCAAATATGAATAATATACAAAGGCCTTCCAATATTGAATATTGGAAGGCCTTTTACTTTAATCAGTGAACGATTAGTTTAGCTGATAATGTTTGTGTTTTTACGATATACATACCAGGAGATAATATACTAATATCAATATTTGTTTGTTCGTCTTTTAATATTGTTTGCAATACTATTCTGCCTGTGATATCAATTACCTGCAATGGCACTGATTGTTTACTTATAATAGTAATCTGATCTGATGCAGGATTGGGATACATGTGCCATACAGAAGCTGTAGGATCTGTAATACCTGTCACAGTACCATTTCCTGTATCATCATCGTCATCTCCTTCTCTATATAAATCATAGCTTGTAGCTACATACAATTTACCATTTTGATCTTCACCAATATTAATGACTGAACCATGCAGCGCATCAGTATCTATCTGCGTCCAGTTATCACCATTATCTGCTGATTGAAACAAATACAAGCTTGTTTTATTTGCATCCACACTCCAGCAATACAAGCCTGTGCTTAAACGTATGAGATTCTGAAAAGCTGCGGGAGCATTAGGCTGGCGACCCGGTTGGTTCACAAAACCGTCCGCTGCAACGGGAATACAACCGGTGGCCGTAATCTTAAAGAAGCGTATGGTATCAATTACTGAACTAGCCGGACGATTGTCTTCGTGTATACCCATATAAAGACCGTTACTTCTGTCGTCATAGAATGAATAGACAGGCGTTTGCCCTGGTATCAATAGAGCGGGCATGGGTAATAAGCTCCATGTTTGTCCAATATCAGAAGAAACAAAGATTCCGTTAATGATATTATTTTCAAGATCGTAATAAAAAAGATTTTGCCCATCGCTTAACATGTACATGGCAGGATTTGCACGTAATACCTGCTTAAGGTCTGATATCTGGCTCCATTGCTGACTTACAGAGTTATATTTATAAAATAAGCCGCTGTTGAAATCTGCATATCCTCCTCTATACAAGTATACAATTTGGCCTTGCACAAGAAGTGCTTCCCGAAAATATTGTGTATTATTCCCTCCTATTGATACGGGTGTGTTGCTACCGGGGGGGACTTGATAATATGCATTGTTGTTATCATTGAAAAACCATCCCAATTGATTGTTACGCCAGTAGATAGATGATGAGGCTGCTGTATAGCCTGAGAAAGCATTAGCATACGGCACCCAACTTGTTGCACCATCTTTACTAAAGAATTCTCCGTTAAGTGCCATTTCACCACCAATCGCTGTAAAGGAAGAGTTCCAGTGGGTTCCTGAAAATGTTGTTGTAGTCCATGTAGCTCCCTGATCTGAAGATTTTTGATAGGGTAGTAAAGCATTCGTCGTATACCAGACATTCTGATAAGCGTATGCGGAAAGATATTTCCGGTTTGCATAATTATCTGAAAAACTATCAACAACTGTCCAGGTAGTTCCATAGTCTTTTGTTCGGTATACAAATTCATACGAAAGCGGAACAGTAGACTGAGAAGGTGGCACAGTAACCAGCTTGCGGTTATTAAGCAATATACTCTGATCAGGCAAAATGGTTATATTAAACACATCTGTTTCCAGATACGATTGTGGCAAAGGCATAGGAACAGTAGTAAGTGCTTTTGTATCTGTGAGCAGCAAGGCTGGATTATTATCGAAATTATGATTGGAATCATAAGAAAGAATATATTGACCAGCACTCCAGCGTTGTGAATAAAAGGTTACAGCTGTTTTAGAAATAAGGTGAGGAGCTTTAGTCAAAGATGGAAAATCCAAATAACCGGCAGTTGAAGTTAATATAAGCTGGCCTTGTGCATTAAGTAGTGTATAATATTCCGTACTGGTCTTTCCATAAACCGCTTTCCATGGTGTATGTGCATCTGTCATAAAATACAGACTGTCTTTATAACCAGCAGTAGCATTTGGTTGAAACACATTACAATATGCATATAAACTATCCCGCACTACACCAAATGCCAACGGTGTTACATCTTGCTTTGTACTATTTACAGGCAAGAAGCGTTTAAAGCTGATTCCATCTGCACTTTTAAGATATGTAGTAACCGTGGTAACCGAACGAATATATATTTCATTTTTCCAGGAAAATAAAGGTTCTACTTTCCCCAGGGAATCATCCAGAATACCTAGTGTTGTGAAATGTGTACCATCCTTTGATACATCTACAGATATGGCTGCAGCAGGTACTCCTGTGTTCATCTGATATAAAAAGACACCATCGTCTTTGGCAATGATCTTTGTATTGCCACTGATCCTGGATGTATCGGGTGCATTTTTAACAAGTTCCCATTTCTTTGTTTGGGCATGTGTAAAGAATACTCCAAAAAATACGGCTGATAGAAGTAATTGTTTTTTCATATCAATATATGGCTGTTTCTAAAAAAAGGTAACCGATATGTTGTAATGATAACATGCATTAAAATTGAAACGACACAAAACATTCATGTATTTTTCATCTAATAAAAAAGGCTTACAATGATAACATTGTAAGCCTTTTTTATTAGATGTCTAGTTATTTCTATTTAAAAAACTTAATAATTCTTATTATTAAAAATATAAAACCTATTCTACATGTTGTACATCTTCTCTATCTGCTATTTTCTGAAGATCGTCTTCCAGCCACGCCAGAAAGAGCTTGTAGGCAATTGAGAATAATACTGCGCCCAGAAACATTCCGATAAAACCTCCGGCCATAAATCCTCCGATAACAGCAATAAAAATAACAGCCATAGGCACCGGTGCCCCTTTACTCAATAAAACAGGCTTTAATAAATGCTCCAATAAATACACAAGCGCAAGCCATATACCCAGACAAGTTGCAGTAAGAGGGTCCGAAGTATAAAACATATAAATAACAATGGGTAATATCAGAGGAAGAATCCCTACCTGTACTATTGAAAGCATAAGACAGAAAACTGTCCATACACCTGCAAGCGGAACACCAGCCAGAAACAAGCCGAGTGAAGCCAGTATAGATTCTATAACTGCTACGCCAATAACTCCTTTAGTTACGTTCTGAATGGTACGTTCTGAAATGTGTGCAAACTCCTCTCCGTTTGCACCGGCAACACGAATAAATAATTTATTTGCCAGTCTGGCAGAAGATTCGGCATGAGCCAGCAGTAAACCTGCAACAACAACAGATGCAAAAAAATGAAACAAGCTGGCACTCATTCCGCCAAGAAATGACAAGGTCCACATACCTAATGATTCCAGCTGCGGAGCATATTTTGCTATCAATCCGGAAGAATCCGTCGCGGAAGAATTTAAATAATTATACAACGTTTGCCCGATCAGTGGTATTTGTTTTAAACCCACGGGAATAGGAGCTTTTGATAATTCTTCCACATGAATATCTTTGATCACAACTTCAGCTTCGTTGATCAATGAATTGATCAGCAAGTAACACGGAACGATAAATAAGATCAAAGAAAAAGTAGTCATTAAAGCTGCGATCCATTTTTCAGAAAGCTTTGTTTTTCTTTTAAAGAATTTCAAAATGGGTGCAGCAGCAACTGCCAGGATAATCCCACCTAAAATGGCTGTTATAAAAGGAGATATGATCTTATAACAAAACACAATCATCCCGAAAAACAACACTAATCGTATAGATGTTTCGATGGTCTTTTTAACAATGCTTGATTCTTCCTGGCCCATGTTTAAATGTATAATTATAAAATATTCAATATACTGAATGTACTATTTATAGTTGAGCATAACAATATTCCTCCAGCCATTCTCTGAGAATATTCATATATGATGTAAAAGTTTCCGGAAATCATGTAACACTTCACACGAATGCCTTTTACAAAGAAATCTGTCTTTATATTCCATTCAGTATCAATATATAAGAGGAAAGAAGGCCGAAGCGTTGAATTTTTAGCCGTTAATACGTAATATTGGAGGATTATACCTAGTTTATTATTCACTACAATATATTCTTACAGAAAAATGAGCGGAAAAATTAAAGTAGCTAACCCGGTTGTTGAATTGGATGGCGATGAAATGACAAGAATTATCTGGAAATTCATTAAGGATAAATTGATCCTTCCTTATCTGGATCTTGACATTAAATATTATGACCTTGGTATGGAGCACCGCGATGCTACAAACGATCAGGTAACGGTTGATGCTGCGGAAGCGATTAAAAAATATAGCGTTGGTATCAAGTGTGCAACGATCACACCGGATGAGCAACGTGTAGAAGAATTCAAACTAAAACAAATGTGGAAGTCACCAAACGGTACAATCCGTAACATCTTAGATGGTACTGTGTTCCGTGAGCCGATTGTTTGTACAAACGTTCCACGTTTAGTACCAAACTGGACAGCTCCTATCGTTGTTGGCCGTCACGCATTTGGTGATCAATACAAAGCAACGGATTTTGTTGTGCCTGGAAAAGGTAAATTAACCATCAAATTTGAAGGTGCCGACGGAAAAGTAATTGAACATGAAGTGTATCAATTCAAAGGTCCAGGTGTTGCAATGGGTATGTACAACACAGAAGAGTCGATTATAGGCTTTGCATATTCTTGTTTCAACATGGCATTAAGCAAAAAATGGCCATTATACTTATCTACTAAAAACACCATTCTTAAAAAATACGATGGTCGTTTTAAAGATATCTTCGAAGAGATCTACCAAAAAGAATATAAAGCTAAGTTTGATGCAGCGGGCATCGTATACGAGCACCGTTTGATTGATGACATGGTTGCTTCTGCGTTAAAATGGCATGGTAACTTCGTGTGGGCTTGTAAAAACTATGATGGAGACGTTCAATCTGATACCGTTGCTCAAGGTTTCGGTTCATTAGGTTTAATGACTTCAGTATTGGTTACTCCGGACGGTTCTACAATGGAAGCTGAAGCTGCACATGGTACAGTAACACGTCACTACAGAGACCATCAGGCTGGTAAACCAACTTCTACAAACCCGATCGCATCTATCTTTGCATGGACAAGAGGTTTGGAGTTCCGTGGTAAAAAAGACGGCAATGCAGAATTAGTGAACTTCTGTCAGACACTTGAAAAAGTTTGCGTAGCAACCGTTGAAAGTGGTAAAATGACTAAAGATTTAGCTGTATGTATCCATGGAAACAAAGTGAAACATGGCGAACACTATCTGTACACAGAAGAATTCTTAGCTGCAATTGATGACAATTTGAAAATTGCTTTAAAGAAGTAATTTCTTTATATCTATTAAATGATAAGACCTCGCTGATTGCAGCGGGGTTTTATTTTTACCACGCTTACTACTTATATGAATAGATTACGTATAATTAGCTAAACCTTGTTTAAAGCCTCAATCTGCCATTGAACGGAGCATTTGTCATATCGCTTGATTTTGAATTATACTGGGGTGTACGAGATTCCAAAGATCTTTTCACCTATCAGGAGAATATTATCGGAGCACGTCAGGCTATACCCAAATTGCTTGCTTTGTTTCAGGAATATAAAATCAAGGCAACTATTGCTGCAGTGGGCTTATTATGTTTCGACAATAAAGAAGAATTAACAAAATCCATTCCCGATATACTTCCCCATTATGCCAATCCCAAATACAATTGGTATCCCGATCATCTATCTAATGTCGGAGAGAACGAAGCCGAAGATAAATTCCATTATGGCCTGTCACTAATCAAGGAAATACAAGCCACTCAACAACACGAACTCGCTACACATACATTCAGCCACTATTATACATTAGAAGCAGGTGCAACGCCGGAAAGCTTCCGTGCCGATCTGCAAGCAGCTAAAAAACGTGCGGCAGAATTAAATCTTCCGTTTAATTCCATCATATTTCCAAGAAACCAATATAACGATGATTTTTTAGCTATATGCAAAGAAGAAGGTCTACGCGGCTTCAGAGGAACCGAAGACAATTGGATATACCGTCCATTAAGTCGTGAACGTGAATCAAAATGGCGCAGAGCAGTACGCTTTCTTGATTCTTATTTTAACATTAGTGGTTCGCATTGCTATAGCTGGGAAGACATTAAACATCCAAGTGGATTATACAACATCCCTTCAAGCCGTTTTCTTCGTCCATACGCTCATAAACTACGCCTGTTTGAACGCCTTCGACTGAGACGCATCACCAATGCTATGACGCATGCAGCTATTACCGGACAGATCTTTCATATCTGGTGGCATCCGCATAATTTCGGCAAAGACTTACAAAACAACCTCGCATTCTTACGTTCTATTCTTGAACATCAGAATACCCTCAATAAAATTTATGGGTTTGAATCTCATACGATGAATAAATGTTACTCTCTTATAAATAACTATGAGCAACGATAAAGAAGTTTTAAAACGCGCCGTAGAAAGGCACGATATTGACAGCAGCATTTTTCAAGGGCGTTATGTAAATTTCACACAAGGAAAATATACCGACGAGTTTATTTACGGCCGCTACCAAATGTTCGAGGAGATCGATCAGATTTTATCAAAGCTTCCGAAAGGCGCGCGCGTACTGGATCTGGGCTGCGGTACCGGACATTTTTCTACCTATATTAAAACACTTGGTTACGATGTCACGGGGCTGGATCCTTCTACAAAGATGCTCGATTATGCCCGCCAGAACTTTCCCGACATCACTTTTATTGAAGGTTATTCCAATGCATTACCCTTTTCGGATGAAAGCTTTGATCTGGTAATCAGTATTGAAGTATTGCGCTATCTGGATACTAAGATCGTTATTGAATCTTACGAAGAGATTTTCAGAATATTAAAATCAGGTGGCAAAATGTTTATTACACATGTAAACATGCTTGCTACCGAAGGATATTATATCTTTTATCATTTAAAAAAAGTAATGCACTATTTCAAAGGTTCCGAATATCATAGTGCTTATTTCACGTCAGCAAGTAAAGAAGAACGTACCCTAAAACATATTGGCTTTAAGAATATATCCTGTATCGGCCGCATGTTTGCTTCGGTACGCACCGGATATAAATTTGGCAAGGCCGTTGGAAAAACCTATGCAAAACTTCTTGAAAAATTCAATCCAAAACAGCGATTTGAGAAAAGTAAATTCAAAAACTTCTCCGGACACCTGATTGTTATTGCAGAAAAATAATCTACCTACCCTTCTTTTTCTTTACTTATCATGAAATACAAAATGCTGGTTCTGGATATGGATGATACGCTGTTAACAGACGATCATACAATATCTGCGCATAACACTGAAATGCTTTTGAAAGCGCAGGAATTGGGCGTATATGTAGTACTTGCATCCGGACGTCCGACACCAGCCATGACAAAATATGCTACCCATTTAGAATTGCAGCGATTCAATTCCTATATGCTTTCCTACAATGGCGCTGTCATTACCAGCATGAAAGACAATAGTACTCTTTTTGAACAAAGTCTAACCAAAGAAGAGATTCACAAACTCTACGATTTCAGCATTGCACAGAAGGTTCATATTATAACATACATAAATGGTAAAATCATCAGTGAAACCGACTCACCTTATATTGATATCGAAACCAATATTACGGGCATGCCTTTTGAAAAAGTAACAAACTTTAAAGCTGCTGTAAATACTTCAGCCATCAAATGTATTTTACTGGAAGAACCATCGTATCTAAAACAAGTGGAAACAATTCTTAAAAAAGAAATGCCGGATAAAAGTATAGCTACTTCTAAGCCCTATTTTCTGGAAGTGACGCATCAGGGTATTGATAAAGCTGAAAGTATAAAACGCCTGGCTGCTAAACTCAATATTCATCAAGAAGAAATCATCGCGGTTGGGAATGCGGGTAACGACCTATCGATGGTTGAATATGCTGGACTTGGTGTATGGGTAGATAATGTTACACCGGAGTTGAGAGACAAAGCAGATGTAATTGTTGCATCAAATAATAACGACGGTGTAGCAGAGGTTGTGGAACGGTATATATTGAATAAAGCTTAAGGCCGAAGGCGAAAAGCTTAATGCGAATAATATTTGATCATGACTGGCACCAGGCAGAATCAAAAAAAAGAGACGTAATAAATTACGTCTCTTTAAAATTATCATTTAGAATATTTTTAATCCAGACCAACCAACACAAACGCTCCCCAATAAATCGGTTGCTGGTATTTTTTCAGGATATATGTTTTAGCATCATATAGTGATTGACGTTTATTACCTGTTTTAACCCAATTGGTATAAAACTGATTTAACAGATCTGCGGTTACTTCATCAGATACTTTAAACAAACTCATGATAAGGTTTTTTGAACCTGCTACAATGAATGCTCTCTGCAAACCGTAAACCCCTTCGCCCAGTTGCACATCTCCCAAGCCCGTTTCGCAGGCACTCAGCAATACCAGTTCCGTATTATCAAAATCCAGGTTCATTGCTTCATACGCTGTAAGCAAGCCGTCTTCGGCATTAAAATCAACGTCTGTAGGATCGTTCATTAATTCTCCTCCATTCACTAATAATAAACCTGAACGGTATAATGGATTTTGTGATGCTTCATTTTCTAATTCTGAATCGAAACCAGACTGTTGTACATCCGGTAAAAAATACCCGTGCGTTGCAATATGGAAGAAACGCGGGCTTTTCAATGACTTAACTTTTTCTTCTGTAGCAGCATTTTCAATAAACAGATCAGACAATAAATTATTTCCTTTCAATAAGTCACTAATGTTTTTAACTTCATTTTCAGCACCCGGTAATTGAGGAATTGTTTTATCATTATCCGGAATAGTACTTGTAGCCGGATAATATGTCGGGTTACCGATCAGCGTAATGTTAGAAGCCTTCACTTTCGGTGTGGCATCAGCCGGAGTTGTTGCTGTAGTCTTACGCTGCTTTTTATATGTATCAACCAATATATCCTTCGTATTGGCTACCTGTACAAATTGATACTTTTCTAATTGATATTTATTGTCAGCACCTTTTAATGTCTCAACATTAATCTGATTATAGACCCCCTCCGGTGAAATAAACAATCTTGTTTTAGTAGCTGGCAATAACGCCTGGATATTTTTCCAATACACATCATACGAAAATTTATCTTCGATATTAAATTTCATACAGTTGCGATAGTACTTTATATATTTACTTTCCATCTCTTTACCATTTGTCATGGCAACAAGCTCCGGCGCATTTTTTGTATCCTTATGAAGTATTAATGCTGCATATACAATAGTATCTGTAAATTTCGTATCGAAATATCTGAAACGAATCATCTCAACAGCAGCTTCATTAGGAGCAAGTGCTCCCTTCAACTGCTTCCAGTCGAAAATCAATTTGGCCTCATAACTTTCAGAGAACAATTCAGAAGATTCAGAGAGATATTTTTCAAGCGATTCTATTTCCTTTTGTAACTCTGCTTTATTGATTCCATTTTCCTGTACCTGTTCGTTACTCATAGAAAGAATTGTTGAGTAATATTCTTTCTTACCGATCCAATCCTGATAAGCATTTATCATCTGCTGATTACCACTGTTTAAAATACGCTGACGAACTTTAATGGAAGAATTCAACATCAATGCTTTTGTAGACATTGTCATGTTGTATACATTCCCCATCAGTTCAGGTTTGGTAGCACGTAATTGATACGCCAATGAATAATAAAATTCGAAATCGGTTTTAATTACATTCCAGGCTTTCATCTTTTCACGCTCACTCAAAGCAGGAAACTGAATGGAAATAAAATTCAAATATCCTTTAATTGCTTCGTCATATGATTTGATTGCATTATCATAATCTTTCAGAATAAAATACATCTGTCCGCTTTTACAAAGTGCTTTCGTATAATCCGGGTGACTTGTACTGAAAGATGATTCATATATATCCTTTGATTTTACAAATGATGTATTAGCATCCAGATACTTTCCTTTTCTATAATAGATCAACCCTTTCAGGTAATTGTAATCAGCAGCATGCCTGCCGGTAGTTCCAAATTTATCAACCCAGATTTTATTTGCTGCTTCAAGATTTTGATCTGCCAGATCTTCTTTCCCTGTTTCCAAATAGAATAGGGCAAGATTCTTCAAAACTTCCGCATAGATCGGAGTATTTTCATTCAATTCAGTTTTAATGGTCACTAAAGATGATAAGAACAATTTTTCAATCTCTTTCTTATCACCATTATTATAATATTTAATTAATGCAAGGTCATTCTTTGCAAGCGCTACCTGAATATGGTTTTCGCCATATAATTTTTTATAAATATCAATTACTTTTAAAATGGTTTCCTGAGCATTTTTATAATCACCAATGGCCGTATGTATATCTGCATATAACTTCAACGATTCTGCATAACGCGAAGAGTTAGGCCCAAATACATTGGTACAAATGGCCATGGCACGGTTGGCATATTTTTCCGCTTTCGCATAATCTCCTTTTATATAATAAAGGAAACCAATTTGATTTAAAGGATTAATCAAGCTTCTGTTATCTACACCAAATCGTTTTTCGCGCAATTGAATGGATTTCAATAAACTTTCTTCCGTTTCCTGATATTTACCAATATGAATATAGAGGATTGCCAGTTCTTCAATAGAAGAAGAAAGTTTTGAAGATTTAAGAGTACGTTTAGATAACTTAAATGCTTTCTTCAAATTTCTTTCTGCATCATCATATAAACCTTCAATAATAAATAAACGAGCCTGAGTTTCCAGAACTCTTGCATATTCAAGGTTGTCTTTATCTACAGAAAATTTCTTAAACAATGCCAGCGACTCGGCCAATTTTAAATCTGCATCTCCATAATTACCTTTCGATATATCCAGATTAGCTTGAGTCTGTATAGCCGTTCCATATTGCACACTTAGTTTCCCGTAACGTTTTACAACAATATCAGTAGCTTCTGCAGCAATTTTCTGAGCTTCATCAAATCTATCTGTTAATTCATACAGTTTTGCTTCCTGATATAAGTAAGTAAGATATTTTATATGCTGATGGTCAATCGCCTTACTTACAATCTGGTTTAAACTATATTTATACGTTTCTTCAGCTTGTTTGAATTTATCTGTATACATCACATAATACGTTGCTCTATCCAGCAATTGTATATGATAATTCGGAGCAGCGTCACCAAGCAGGGCAAGTTTAATCTCTGTTGCCTGATCAATCGCGGCCTCTGCTTCATCGTAGCGATCCAGTTCTACATACGCTTCTGACAACAGTTCCAGTAAATCTGCACGATCCAGATGTATTGCCGGAATCATTCCTTGTTTATTCAATATTCTATTGATAAGCTTAGCAACAGCTTCCCAATCTTCGGCAAGAGCTTTCTCCTGAACATCTAAAAAAAGCACTTTACTGTAATAATAATTATCGTTTCCATAATAACGCTTTACACGCACATCAAACATGGTCGATTTTTTTCTGAAATCACTGCTCTGATTAGTAACTTTATATGTCGGAATTAAATATTCGAAAATCAATATTGCTTCTCGGCTATAGTTCTTGTATCGACCATATTTAGTTTTTAATAATGTTTCGTAAGCCTTGTCATAATATTTATTGGCATCTTTCATTGTACCGTTTGTTTCAGCAAGTCGGCCTTTATAAAAAAGGTTTTCTACGTAACACAAATCTTTCGTTCCAATGTTTTTTTTGATCCATTCGTTCGTGAGTGTCAATATAGAATCCGTAGATTTATAATTACCATTATCCAAAAACATCTCTGCCTGCATGTTCAGCATCCTTGCATACGCACGCTTGCGCGTAACCAAGTCCATTCCCGAGACTTTAAATACTTTAGGTTTTCCGGTTTTAGGATCGGTTCTTAATTCATTCGTAACAATTTTACGCTTTCTGAATGCGATGATTTCTGTTAAGCCGCTTTGCGCTTTAATGTAAAACCCCTGTCTGTAATTGGTAATAACAGAGTTTTTCTTCAAATCATAATACAAAATAGAATCTGTTAAACCACCTTTTCCAATAATAGCATATATATCACCTAGATATTTATTGGCTTTTACATAATCACCATAAGACAAATAGGTTTCAATGGCATAATTAATGGATTTTGCATACTGGAATACATCGTCTTTAGAGGCTTTCTGCAGCTCTCTATCTCCTTTAAACATATACTCTTCATAAGCAGTAAAATTACCATCAAGCTCAGAGCCTTTCGCATATAAAAAATACGCCCGTGCTAAAATTAATGAATTAGATTTATTCGAAGTCTGAAGTGTGTTAATGAGAATTCCTGCAGACCGAACACCTAATTTATAATCACCTTTTTCGTAGTATGCTTCAATTTTTTTGAAGGTTGCTTCAAAGGCTTCGTCTCCGGCAAAAGACAAAAGCGAAATACCTAAGCAAAATTGTAATAAAATAATTCTTAAAAAAGATTTCATTCGTGTATCAATTAGTTATTATAGTGTTCTAAGTTCTAAAAAATGTAAGAAACTGACAAATATAACGACCAATAAGAATGACTATAAATTGTATAAATTAAAGACTATGCTTCATTATATCAGTAATGTGAACAATATCTTCTTCCGTAAGCTTTGTACCGGATGGCAAACATAAGCCGCTACCAAAAATTGAATCTGAAATTCCATTGGAATAATAGATTACATGTTTAAAAACAGGTTGCCGGTGCATGGGATTCCATAACCTACGGCTTTCAATATTATGTTCTTCCAGACATAAGCGCACCCTTTCCGGATCCATCGTATCTGGAAATTCTACACAGGTAAGCCATGCATTATCTTCTCCGATATCTGAATATTTAACGGTTGCAAAACCCTTCAAATGTTCTGCATACCAATTACGGATCTGCTTTTTCTTCTCTGTTTTTTGTTCCAACTGCTCTGTCTGAGCAAGCGCAATAGCCGCATTTATATTACTCATCCGGTAATTATATCCAATCTCTTTATGTTCGTAATATGGTTTATCTTCTTTTGCTTGATTTGCCAAATACTTCATTCTGTTAAATAAATATTCATCTGCCGTAAGTACCGCTCCGCCTGCACTTCCAGTAACAATCTTGTTTCCGTTAAAAGACAAAGTACCAATATTACCAAATGTTCCGGTATGCTTTCCGTTATAGGTAGATCCGAGAGACTCCGCAGCATCTTCAATTACATATAAATTATATTTATGCGCTACAGCAAGAATTTTATCTATTTGAGCAGGGAAACCGTAAATATGGGCGATTATAATAGCTTTGGGCTTTTGTCCTTTATAAAAAGAATCCTGAATAGCCTGTTCCAGTAATACCGGATCCATGTTCCAGGTTTGTTTTTCACTATCAATAAAAACAGGAAGAGCTTTTTGATATAAAATGGGAAAGATGCTTGCGGCAAAGGTAAAATCGGGGCAAAAAACAACATCATTCTCAGATATGTCCAACGCTAAAAGTGCCAGATGAATGGCTGAAGTACCTGAATTAACGGCCTCTGCGAAAGGAGAACATGTAGTTGTTTTAAGAAGTGAAATAAAAGAATCTAACTGAGGTCCGAATGGAGCAACCCAATTAGATTCCATGGCTTCCTGTATGTATCGAAATTCATTGCCTGACAAATCAGGAGGAGAGAGATACACACGTTTCCACATTAAACTGTTTTTTTAACCAGCGTTCGAATAATTTTTCCGGGCACACCAACCACCATTGAGTAATCCGGAATGTCCTGTATAATCACAGCACCTGCTCCGATCACACACCATTTACCAATCTGCTTCCCCGGTATCACCGTAGAGCCTGCGCCAATATGCGTTCCCTCACCGATAATGACATCTGCACATAACGTAACATTAGAAGATATATGTACAAAATCTCCCAGCTCGCAATCGTGTTCAACAATTGAATTGGAATTTAATATGCAATGCTTACCAACAATAGCTCCTGCATTAACAATAGAACCAGGCATTGCAACCGTTCCCTCTCCGATTGAAGCTGCTGCAGATACGGTAGACGCTTTATGTATGCCTTTTCCAAAAGCATGCTTTATTTTAGAAACAATCTTTTTACGTACCAGATTATCACCAATGCTGACAATGATAGGTAGTTTAGGTTCATGTTCTGCATCATAATACCCTACAACGGGAATATCGTCTAATTTGATCAAATCAGGGTTATCGTCAAAAATTGCTTGAACTTCTCCTCCTGAAGTAGTCACACAATCCTTCACAACTCTAGCGTGCCCACTGGCTCCATATAAAAGCATACGATTAATTTTTAAAAGGTTTCATAGTTAAGTCATCTGAAGTATTTACTTCATTGAATTTCAAAAGCTGCAAAAAAGTTTTTACTAAAATACGCATATCCATAATAAATGAAATA
>Ga0210397_10001259_pt1 | contig 16238 bp, 17 predicted proteins | sample IncBWH2OmetaG_FD_160126 | JGI IMG/M metagenome (GOLD analysis project Ga0210397, IMG submission 160126) | Forest soil microbial communities from Barre Woods Harvard Forest LTER site, Petersham, Massachusetts, United States - Inc-BW-H-2-O ...
ATCGACCAACTTTAGAGCCGGCCGCGGCTTTTCTTCGGCTTTGAGCCGCTGTTTATGTTCATCGTAGGCGTACAACCACGCAGCGATGACGGAGGTATATGCAAAACCTAAAACCGATGGCCTCGGCGCGTCATGACCCTTGGCCGCATACCAGATGGCAATCAGCGCCGAGAATGCACCGCTAGCAACTGACAACGTTTGATATATGGCGACAACGGAGAACCCTAAGAATCGTCTTTCATTGAGTTTCGGCATCTTTCGCTGTACCTCCACACGAATTGCCAATCTATGTGATCGCCTCGTGGTGGTCTAGTCTAACGATTTTTGAAGAATCCTGTCGTTGGATTTGGATTAGAGTCCGCCCACCTTCCGCTTTGCTGAACCGCGACGGGCCGAGCACGTACTGGTCGAATTGCGCGAATATATCGTAGTCAATACGACGCGAGACGGGCCTATATACTCGGGCGCTCCGCCCGTTTCTCCGAATTCAAAATCAATCTTGAAAATGAACTTCAGACAACACGACTGGTGTGCGATGTCATCGGTCGTACTTATGAGGATCCCAATTGCACCTTCGATGCGTACCCAGGCACTCCCTTCAGTGATTCCGAGATCCAAATGCCGAAGATCCAATATCTCAAATAACTCGCGGGAAAACATCTAATTCTGAAAACGAATTTGCCACCGACGGCCGCAATTTTTCGACCAAGATCGATCTGCCTTCACGTCGGGGACAGAAGACTTTGTTATGTGGAGGATGAGTTCGACTCGATTTCAGTAACGGAGCTACAGAGTACGTCGTTCAGTTCCCGCCTGATCTCGACTCGATTCTTAAGAGGATGATTCCAGGGACCCTTGACCGAACTTCCGTGGATAAAGACGGCCGCACATTTTCACTGTCCCAGAGCAGCCAGAGGACGACGACAGTTTTTGACGACAACGCCTTATATAGAGCATTTGAAATTCATTCGTCTTACGTAATCATCGATACGTCGAGAACTAGCGTTCTCTTGTCAACGGATGATTGGTCTTAGGCGGAATGAAGCTTCGGATGATCGGCATTCGCTAGTCCGGGTTCTCCGATCAAACGAGCCGCTTGAGCCTGCTGGAGCTATTTGTCGGCGTAACGGTCTTGCACATCAAGCTTCCTCCGGGTACAGGACGCACCTGCTTCGTAACCATTTCCTCGTCGAGACTGGCAATGGTCATTTTGCCCACGATGTTGTCTGCGGATGTCTGATAGGCGCGGTTGATGATTGCGCGTTTCCGCTTGAAAGCCAGGACAGCAGCGGCGGTGGACGGGCCATAGAAACTCGCGGTGACCTCTGTCGGCGCGATGACGATGCCATCGAGGTCTTCAAGGGCGACCTGGATTTTGTGCACGAACTCGCCTCGCGACCCGGGAGTCACGTGCGCGTCGTCCCTCAGGAGTGTTGCCTGTAGTCGTTTACTGTCGCGGAAAAGGAGTGAGACAAGTGGCATAGTCAGATCCTCGCTAGGTCCCGCTATTGTTCATATGATCAATCTCGAACTGTCGAAACCGTGTGTGCGCCCCTCCGATAAAGGGATTCATTATCGCCGCGGGGTCGGTGGTGTGCTCGAGGCCCAGCCCGTGCCCAATCTCATGTGCGAAAGTGACTCTCGTCAAGACCGGGTTCGGATTGTTCTCAACGAAGACCTTGACGCCGACGTTCAAGCCAGCCAGATCGTCCTTTCCGGTGAGAGTCTGGATGTTCCAGGTGCAATAGACAATCAGAGTGGAGAGGAACCAGATCTTCGGAGTAGCGTCGTGGATTGCAAGGGCAGTATCGACCTTTTCCGGGAACATCGGATCCTTTAGATCTTTCTCGACGAGAAGCTCTTCCGGGCCGTTATTGATCGACAGATCAATGTTTACCTGCTGCTTGTACGTCTTGAAAACCCCCGATAGCAAAAATCTGATTATCTCGGCGTCAAATCCGGCTTGGCGTCGGATGTCTTTCAGGATGGCAATCGAGAGAGTCACCGGTCGCGGCGCCTTGACACTTATAGTCAACTCGTCCTCCAGCTTGCCCGCGGCATTTCTCATTGCAAGCGTGACACGACCCGGTTTGACCCCATTGAGGGCGAACTCTACCTCTGACTTTGGGGGCAGAATCGCCTTGTCGATGGTCGCGGTTGGAAGCGGTATCGTGCTGGTGAAACGTTCCATTCGCACGATGCTAGCGTCGCTATTCGTTATTGTGCTGCCATCGGCGCTGGAGGCTCCCAGGAAGCGCAGCTCTCCACCTACGGGGACCATCTGATACCCGCCTTCGGCGTCAAAACCGTCAAATTCTCCGAGGGGATCTTTGATAACCTTCTTGAAGCGCGTTGGCACTCAGCGGCTCCGATCTGAGGGAAAGTCTTTGTGAATCCCATGCACACGGCCCGGCGCGCTCGATGAAACAGTCTCGCAACAACCGGTGCGACTGTCAAGCCCACGGCCCGGGGCTCACAACACCGCACGTCGGCCTGATCAGAGCCCATTTTAAGTGTTCGAGCCTGTGATTTTGCTTTGCGGCGGCTTTACTCATTTTCCTCAAGTTCACCTTTGCGTTATCTGGTCTCATTCGCGCCCTTGGCTAAACAATTTAGGCAGCAGCCTTTTCAATCGGCGTCGATGGCTCCTCCGACAACTCTTCCAAGCTTTTACGCTTAGTCTCACGCGGCAAAAAGACCGTTGTAACTAATCCTAAGACGCTAACAACGAGAGGCTGCACCCTCTTCGGCCAGTAACCCGCGCCTAGTGCATAAAGAACGGAAAAATAAAGACGCCGATCTTCCGAATCGCCGCGCCGCTATCCCATGGCCGGTTGTTCTCACTCTAGGCCTTGGCGAGAAGATCCGGAGTATTGTTACATTCCCCACATCAGCACGAACCTCAAATGATTCCATTTCGTCAGAGGGGAATGCGCGAAGCAAGTCGAATCAGCCTTTACGAAGCGAACCGATTAGCGACGACAAGCAATAAAACCGTAATAGTTTGCCGTGAAATGATAGTAGGTAAGCTTTCCCAAAGAGGGAATGCCGATCCGTCGCCCCCAGGAATAAACCTCGAGCTTCACGCTCGTTTCCTCATCGGGAAACCCATGGGGCACCGTCGCCCTAATCTCCATAGGCTTCGTCATGGCCACCCAATGATCCGGCGTAGTCGAGACATTGTTCATCGTCGATGGACTGAGCATATCGGAGTTTATGAACAACGAAACGTGATAACCCTTCTTAAAAAAAGAGTTCGCCCGGAAGGCACTACCCAAATCCTTCGCGATGAGCAAGTTGGTTTCGTCAACCACATCGGTATAACCGCCGGCCTTAAACCATTTCACTTTGTCTGCCGGCATCGTAATGGCTCTAGCATCTTGATCCTCAGCAGCATAATCAAAGTACCAATTGGTAGTATCGCGAACGCTAGCCAGAATTACCCAATCCGATGCGTCGATCACGCCCGATGGGATTTTAGCCAATGCATGCGACCTCAAGCTGTCACTGGATTTAATCGTGAACGTCCCTATCGTCGCCGTCCCCTTCTCGTACAGATCGATAACAGCCTGGGCATACTCTTTGGGTCTATCTTCGGCTATATCACGAATAAAATCTGCGGGACCGCAAAGGCTGGTGTTTTCCTGATTGATCTTATCCGGGTCCTTAATACGAGCCCTTAGCCCCGCTATCAGAGCCGTACGATTGATATGGGGCCATACCGAAATGTTCTTCACCACGGCAGAGCTTCGCGCCGTCTCAACGTAAGTGGCGCCCTTCTTCTCAAACTTATCCACTAATGCCAGCGCATCATCTTGATCCGACATTTCCGCTTCTCCCTCTAGGCGACAGCATCAAATTCGCAAACCAAACTACGCGGATCTCACTTGACAATTAATGCTCCCACACCTTCTCGCGCCGCCGATGCGCCTTTATCCAGTTCATCGCATCCCGTTCTGCCCGCTGAACCTGCGCCGCGCTCATATGTTTCGAAATCTGCGCCAAGACGTCGTGAACATGCCTGTCAGACTCCGGAGCCGATAGACGAAACCACATATAACCCTGAATCATGTCTTTCGACACGCCGCGCCCATTCACATAGAGCGAACCCAGCGAATACTGCGCGTCGTGAAAATCTTGCTCCGCCGCGCGGCGAAACCACTCCGCAGCCTCTTTCTCATCGCGGCGCACCTCCCGGCCTTCCAGAGTGTAGTTGGCCAATTGGAATTGGGCGCCGGCATTCCCCTTTTCCGCACTACGTCGGAACCATACAGCCGCTTGAGCGTAGTCTTGCGTTACGCAATGCCCGGCGGCGTAGAGATCTCCCAACTTCTTCTGTGCTTCAGCCGCACCGCCGTCTGCCTGGCGTCGTAATTCATCCAAATGAAGCTCAGCGCAATTGCTGCCTTGGCCGTCCGCCGCCTTCCCGGCAACACCGAAAAGCAACGCAATTAAGATTGCGTTGGTAAATCTGCGAACATGCCAAACATGCTGCATTGGATTGTCCCTGTCTAACTTTAGACCTGTCCAAAGCTATTAAGCATTGAAAATGCCCCAAAACGAATTCGGCCGCGGAAGTAAATGCTGGCGCGGACCATCTGCGCCCTGTATCCGCTTAAACTAGGCAGACACCTATTAGGATCATCGTCCCCGTCACCCGGGGACCTTCGAACCTCGATCACGGGATTTAGTGAATCGTGGGTGCAATTCGTTTCACCAAGTTTTATGTTTCTTCACCGTCGAAGTGTCCGCTGGCCGTTGCAATCGCCTGCGTGTGCGCGAGACAGAGTCTGGCAGGTATTATGGGACGACTGCAGCGAAAGCTATAGCGGGTGCTCGACTAGAAGAGGTGGCACGGGCTTGCAACCGCACTCTACCGAAGCTGGGCCATTGCCTGCAGCGGTACCAGCGTCTATGCACCGCGGGTTTGGTGGGCAGTGAGGGACTCGAACCCCCGACATCCTGCTTGTAAGGCAGGCGCTCTAACCAACTGAGCTAACCGCCCGTTCGGTTTCCGGAACAAGACTTAGTGTATGTGACTGGTGCCGTGGATGCAATGTCTCCGAAGCGATATCGCAGGCTTGTGGCTCTTCCTCGCGTGGAGTAGGATAAAAATATTGAATACCCCCCAGGGGTATCAGCATCTGATCTGAACGAGAGGGACGATGCAGACGTTAAGGTTGTCGATTGAAGGAATGCATTGTGAAGGGTGTGTCCGCAGGGTTACGGCTGCTCTTCAAAGCGTAAAGGGCGTGGATGTAGGTTTTGTTCAGGTTGGCTCGGCGGAGCTGACCTTCGACCTTGATCGAACGAACCTCGGAGAGATCGAGACTGCTGTTAACCGCGCCGGTTTTTCTGCACGAGTACAGGAGCTGTGACGGAGCCAGTGGACGACTCTATAAAACTTACACAAAGGATCACCAACGACTGGCTCGACGCGGCTAAACGGGTCACGATCCCTGTCGCAGGAATGACCTGCGCTGCCTGTCAGTCTTTTATTCAGAAGACGCTTGAAGCGCAGCCGGGAGTGAAGGACGCGAGCGTAAATCTGATGTTGAATAGCGCGAGTGTTTCGTTTGATCCGGCGCTGACATCGACGACGTTGCTAGTGGATGCGATTCGAAGCACTGGTTATGGAGCTGAGATTCCCATAGCGAATCAGTCGATCATTGAAGAGCAGGAAAAGGATAATGCCGAACGGTTGGGGGAGTATCAACAGCTTCGCCTAAAGGCCGGCGTGAGCCTGTTTGCTGGCCTTGCGGCGATGTTGCTCTCGATGCCTTTGATGAGCAGTGAGAGTGCGGGTGGGATGGAGCATGTGCAGGATCCCCTGATGAGTTGGAATCTTCGGATAATTGACCCTGCGCTGCGCAAAGTGCTGCCGTGGATGTATCGACTGAATGACGACGTTATCCGATGGAGCCTGTTTGTGTCGACAGCAATCATTCTTTGCTGGGCTGGACGACGTTTTTACGTGAAGGCATGGTCGGCTTTGCTACATAAGACGACAGATATGAACACGCTTGTGGCGCTTGGAACCGGCGCGGCTTTTCTCTACTCTGCCGCGTGCACGATTTCTCCTGGCTTTTTTATCGCGCACCATGTGGCCCCCGACGTTTATTTTGAGGCTGCTATTTTGATTGTTGGACTCGTCTTGACAGGCAATGCGCTTGAGAGCAGAGCGAAAGGACAGACCGTGAATGCTCTGCGGCACCTTGTGCAACTGCAGCCAAAGACAGCGAAGATATTGCGTGATGGCATCGAACTCGAACTTGCTGTCGAATCCATTCAGGAAAGCGATATCGTTTTGGTGCGTCCGGGCGAACGTATCCCAACTGACGGGAAAGTGATTTCGGGTAGGAGCAGCGTGGATGAATCGATGTTGACCGGCGAGTCGCTGCCCGTTGAGAAAACGGTACGGGATCAATTGATTGGGGGAACCGTCAACCAGCGTGGAGCTCTTGAGTATCGCGCGACGAGCGTTGGAGCAGGTAGCACGTTGGCGCAGATTGTCCGCCTTTTGCGTGATGCACAGAGCTCTCGCGCTCCAATTCAACGAATCGCAGACCGTGTCAGTGCGGTCTTTGTTCCTACGGTGTTGGGTATTGCAATTGTGACCTTTTCTGCGTGGAGAATATTTGCTTCGAGTTCAGGCGTGATACAGGCTTTCTCTGCGGCGGTGACGGTATTAGTGATTGCCTGTCCGTGCGCGATGGGACTGGCAGTTCCCACGGCCTTGATGGTTGCGACGGGACGGGGCGCGGCGCTTGGGATTCTGATCAAGAGCGGCGAAACGTTGCAGCGGCTGGAAAAGATCGACACGATTGCCCTCGACAAGACAGGAACAATTACTTCGGGCAGGCCAGTCGTAACAGACGTCATCGTCAATTTGTACGAGGGCGACAAGGGTCGGGACCTGCGTGACGCTGAGGATAATCTTCTCCGCATAGCCGCCGCGCTCGAACGTTCGAGCGAACATCCTCTGGCTGAGGCAGTGGTTCTGTGCGCGCAAGAGCGTGCTATTGAAGTTCCATACACCCATGAATTTGAGTCTCTCACGGGTCTTGGTGTTACCGGTGTTGTGGAAGGCAAGAGGGCGCTCATCGGCAGTCGCGCCCTGATGAAAAACCACGACGTTGTGACGGCATCTCTGCAGAAGGAGGAGATGCGTCTTGCCGAAGACGCGAAGACGACATTCTGGATCGCAGTCGACGGGAAATTGGCCGGCATTATTGCCGTTGCCGACACTCTGAAATCTACATCAATTGAAGGAATTCGCCGAATGCACGCTAAGGGACTGCGGGTCGTTATGCTGACAGGCGATGACGAGCGCACTGCTCTTGCGATCGCTCGCGAGGCCAGTGTGGATGAAGTGATTGCCGGAGTATTGCCCGCGGCAAAGGTCGAAGCGATCCGGCGGCTACAGTCGGAGCATCGAGCGGTTGCAATGGTTGGGGATGGAATTAATGATGCTCCTGCTCTGGCGCAGGCCAATGTGGGGCTCACAATGGCTAGCGGATCCGACATTGCGCTGGAGGCAGGCGATGTGACTTTAATGCGAAGCGATTTACGAAGCGTAGTTGCTGCCATTGAGCTGTCGCGTAAGACGATGCGAGTGATGCGACAGAACCTGTTCTGGGCATTTATGTATAACGTGATCGGCATCCCGCTCGCTGCTGGTGCTTTGTATCCAGTCTTCGGGTTGCTGCTGAGTCCAGTGATCGCCAGCGCGGCGATGGCGTTGAGTTCTGTGAGTGTCGTTACGAATAGTTTGCGATTGCGACGATTGAAGATTGCGTGAGGGAGTTGGATGGCAAAGAGAAAAAATATTTCGAATGGTATTGCTACTGAGAGATCAAGCTCTGCCCTCGATGGCGACATGCCCGAGCGCAAAGCAAGGGGGGTCGATCCTGTAATCAAGACTTCGAATCTGCGCCGATTGCGTCGCATTGAAGGACAGGTTCGAGGACTGCAACGCATGGTGGAAGAGGATCGGTACTGCGCAGATATTCTGATGCAGGTGACCTCGACGCAAGAGGCGCTTCGATCTGTGGCGCGGGAGTTGATGCGCAATCACCTTGCTCATTGCGCAACGACTGCGATTCGTACCGGATCGGACGAGGAACGGGACGCCATGTACGAAGAATTGCTGGAGATGATCTACAAGAACGCTCGATAGTGTCAGAAGAGGGTGAACATTTGGTCTAAATTCTGATAGACTTGGTTGTGTCGTTGCGCCGTGGACCGTGAGTTCCGGCTTTGCGCCAAAATATCCAGAGTTTAGGCGTAAAAAAACGAGAAATTTTATTCTGGGGACGTAGCTCAGTTGGTTAGAGCGCTGCCCTGTCACGGCAGAGGTCGCGGGTTCGAGCCCCGTCGTCCCCGCCATTCAAAACTAAACACTTAGCTTTGAATGGGACCTCAAGTGACTACCCACACATTTCCCCACAACGTCATTGCACCAGCTGACTGCCGAGGCCTACTGCGCTTAGGAAGACACCTTGGGCGGTCTGCTTTTCGTCCTGGTCATCCTGCGTGTAGATGCCGAGCGTCGTTCTAACGTTCGCATGCCGGAGCATGCCCTGCACCGTCTTCGGCTCGACCTTCGCCTTGTTTGCAAGGAACGTGGCGAGGCTGTGCCGGAAGTTATGAGTGCCGAAGCGTTCTCCGTCGACAATCTGCACGCCGGCCTTCTTTGCGGCCGGCCGAAGATAATCAGCAACGAAAGTTGACGTCCATATCGGCACCTTGCCGTTCCTGGTCAGCGACGGAAACACGAAGTCGCAGGCCTTCGGGTAAGCCGTATGGACGTGCCACTCCCTGAGATACTCAGCCAGGACCGGATGCAGCGGCACCGTGCTGTTGGAAGCGGCGGTTTTGGTTTCACCGTCTTTGCCTTTGGCCCATCGCTTGGAGATGACGATCTGGCCTGCGTCCCACAAGATGTCCGACCAGCGCAGTGCCAGGATCTCCGACGAGCGGAGGCCCGTGGCGGCGAAGGTCAGTACCAGTGTGAAATGCAGCTTGTTTCCCGATAGTTCTTCAAGGATGGCGAAGGTTTGAGACGGCGTGACGATGATGGCCCTGTAATCGGACATCGAGCGGCATTCCGTATGGGCGACAGGGTTCTTCTCCACGAGCCCATGGCGTATGCCGATTTTGTAGGCCCTGAGGGCGATGCCGCGTATCTTTGCGACGGTCGTCCAAGCAAGTCCCTTGTCCTTATGCAGCGATACCAGCCATCGCTGTATCTCGATGGGCGTGATCTCTTCTGCAACGGTGTCTTTCCAGCGTGTGATGAGGTAATGCCGAACGTAGTGCTCCACGATCGGGATGGTTGTGACCGACTTCTCGCGCACTGCATCAGCGCCATGCTCGGCCTTGAGATAAAACTCCGCGAGTTCGTTGAAGCGGATGCGCCCGACCTTCTTCTCCGCGTTGATGGCGGTAAGCAGGCCCCTGCGATCCACTTCGAGCCAGACATCGCGCTCCCTGGGCAATTCGCGGACGAGTCCGATGGTGGCGTTATGCTCCACCCTTCGGCCGTCCGCTGCTGTCACCCTGTAGCGCAACACCCAGTGCTCTCCGGAACGTGATTTGCGAATACTGCCTCGTTGATATGGCATAGATACCCTTTCTCAACGAGAGCCGCCCTTGCTGAACGGATCATACCCCTTCGGGTCGACGGCCGCTGTGAGTTCTGACAGGCGGAAAATCCAGTGCCGGCGGGTGTGGCCGGTGCCTATGGGATAGGCACCGGCGATTCCCATTCTTGCCATCGAGAGCAGCATCCTGCGCTTGATGCCAAGATATTCGGCCGCGACTTCCGCAGAAACGAAAGGCTCGGGAGCTGGAGTAGGGGCGGTCACGCGTCACCGTCCTCTCTTCAGCAGCATCCTGGTCGGATCGCAGCTGCCTTCCTGCCACTGCGCCATGACCTGCCCGGAGCCGAAGTCGGTGATGTTGAAGCTGGACATGGGTCCGCACTTGCCCGCCGAAATACTAAGCGTCTGATCGACGGCGAAGCTTATTCCTTCAGCCGCCGGTGTGCCGGTCATCACTATGGAATCTGGTTGGGTCTGATCTCTGATCATCCGGTCTATTGCTGCTCTTGTCGGCCCTTCGTGCTTGAGGCCTTCCATGGAGGCGCATCGGTGCATCAGATAGCCTTTCAGCTTCCGAGGCGTGTCGTCCGAAAGCTTCACTTCAAGGTGAACGCCGCAACGATTAAGGTCCGGCGTGATCGTATCCCCGACCCACACGCCGCCGAACCGCTTGCTGCCTGAACTTCAGGCGGAGGGGCCGGCGAGGGCGGCGCTACCGGCGCAACGACATACGGAGAGGGCTTCGGGACAGTGGCGGAGTGGACGGTCGTGGTGCGAAAAAAGCCAATGACGGTCGGCAGGAAGAAATGGACCAGTACCAGTACTCCTGCGGCAATCCAGAGATATTTCTTTTGCGTATCGGTGAGTGGCTTCATGGGTGATTTCCTTTGGGTCTGTAGTGCGGTTTACTTGCTTGGGTTGAAGGTGCTGACCATCCTGGCCGTGGCTTCGGCCCTGATGTGCTCAGGAACATCTTTGGGAAAGCCGGCGAGGTGAAAGACCTCAAGTTCTGCCCGTGTCGCCTTGCCGGTGCTCAGATCGGCAAGGACGGGAGCAATAGCCTGACCGTCGAAAATGTCGCGGAAGTAAAGCCAGCGTTGGTGGTAGCTGATATAGGCCTGTAGCGAGAGCGCCAATGCGGCCACGCGCATGAAGATGGCGACACCTGGCTGAATGATGAAGAGATCCTGCAGCACGACCGAAGCCAGCAGTACGACGAGCGGCTCGGCGACGATACGCGTTGCATGGAAGCGTTCCCTGAACCAAGGAATGAGCGAGAAGAACGGTAAAGCCGGGCCTTCGAAGTAACTGTTCTTCTCCAGGTGCATGTGAAACATCAGCTTTTTGAGGCGAATCGCGTGGACGACGAGGCCGATGACAGCTTGCATCGCGGGGAGGCGGATGTGCCCGTGAAGACGCCATGACCAATTTCGAGTTTCTCGTCTGGCTGCTCGGCTTTATCGAGTTGTGCGATGAACAAACGATAACGCGCAAGATGCTGTTCATCATCAGGAATCACGCAAATCTGGTGAAGGCCGTTGAGAAGGAGGGGCTGGGACCGACCAATTCGCGGATTTATGAGATGGTGTAGCGCGGGCTTGACAGCGCCGAAGGAGACTTCCCATCCCTCTTCGGTGACCTGCGCACGGTCATCAGCACACAGCTTATCGCCATGAAGTATGCGGTGAGCAACTCGTAGCGGCAAGATCCGGGTGCGTTGTCAGAAATCCTGCAAGCGTCTGGGCTCTATCGATCCGGCTCTGAAGTGAAGCAAGCTTTTTCTCCAGCGGTGTTGTCTTTTGCTTTTTCACGTTGGAATCCCTTCGGTTCCGGCTCCCTGGCGACGATGCGGTGCCTCAACTCAAGATAAATTTGCAGCGGGTCCCCACTCTGGCTGAGTCAGCATAGGCATGACAGGAATTTAAGCAGTTGTTAAGAAGTTGTCCCGTATTATGCTGACCGATGCATCGCGGAAACACAGCTACAAACGCCTTCACACTGATCGAGCTTTCGATAGTGCTGGTGATCATCGGGCTAATCGTGGGCGGGGTTTTGGTCGGGAAGGACCTCATCCGCGCAGCCGCGGTGAGGGCTCAAATAAGCCAAATCGAGAGATACCAGGCTGCCGCCAATACATTTAAAGGAAAGTTCAGCTATCTCCCAGGGGATATCAAAGATCCGGAAGCATCATCTTTCGGTTTTGCAGTCAGGGGAGCTTATGCAGGCCAAGGTGACGGCAACGGTTCGCTTGAAGGTAACTGGACTAACATTGCGCAATACAACCGAATCGCATTCGTGTCCGGCGAGAATGCGATGTTTTGGGTGGACTTAAGCCAGGCCCGATTAATCGGAGAATCGTTCAACAAAGCGACATCTGTTTGGTCCGGAACACCAAGCGCATCACCTGCTGACTACATGCCTGAGGCTAAGATAGGCGGCGGGAATTACGTCATTGCGTATAGCGACTCGTATGACAATGGGACGACTTACGGAAGCCTAGGCGTCAACTATTTTGGATTGCAGACCATCACATTTATTGACGATCATGGCGATCTATCCGCGACTCCCACCTTTGCACTTTCTGTTCAGCAGGCATTCAGTATCGACAAAAAAGTAGATGATGGATTCCCACAATCTGGAACCGTAAAGGCGCAATATGCTGGTCGCAATTTAGCACCCAGTCCTGTCTATGGAGGCCCTTGGGCATCCGGTACGTCCTCTGTAGGCGTCGACGGTCCTTCGGACAATTCAGCAACTGCGGGATCGCCAACGACATGCTACGACAACACCAATACGGCGGGCGCAATGCAGCAATACTCAGTCGGGCAAAAGAACGGGGCGGGATTTAACTGTGCGCTTCGCTTTCAGTTTCAGTGATCTCATCCGGCGGTTTTCAAACCAGGTCGCAGCCCGAACAACGTAGTTGTATGGTTACGGCCCTAGGGCTGTTGGCTTAATTGGATCCGCGGGGTTGACGATTACCGCAGCTAACGCTAGGAATAATGTGAGCTTTACTTCACAACTTCGATTCGAGGGGCTTCTATTCTCGGACCTTCCACGTCCTCCCGTCCTTGGTTCGTTTCAGACTTATCTGGTGCTCGCGCCGCCTCCCGATCGATCTTTCTTTGCTCACCCTCCCTCCGATATTTTTCCGCCTCATTTCCAAGTACGGATTTCACGCCAACGTTGTCTGGATTTGAATAGACGAAGTCACTGATTTTCGACTCATAATCCAGGCGAATTCCATTCACGCTCTTCAGTTCGCTTAGCGAAATCCCACCAGCTCTCGAATTCGTTGTCAGCCTTCTCTTGCCAAAATGAAGTTTTTCTAAAGGCGTGCCAGATCGAATCGATTCTTCGATTAGGTTCCGCATCTCGGTGGCGTATCGATCATGCTCTATCGGTAGCGTATCCTCTTTTCCTGTCAGCGAATCGTATTGCGAAATCGTCTTCTGGGCTCTCAATGTCTCCTCGCCGATATCGAGCGAAAGATCCATTTGGAACCTTTCCCGTGCCGACGCTATAAGTCGCTTGTCAAGCAACTCCTTTTTCTCAGCTTGTTTCCACTGGTCGGCCGTAGGGTGGCGCGGCGTCAGTCGCTGTTCCATCGCGGTCACGGCAGAGGTGATGCCCGCGTCTAGCGTGTCGATCTTTCCATTGAATTTATCGGTTACTACCTGATAGGCGAGGGATCTGATGGTATTGGTTGCAGAATCGTCAACCGAATCGAAAGCGGCTTTGAGCACTTCAGCGCCAAGAGGTGCAAAATTTTCAATATGGTTGAGGATTGGGATGCGGTCGTTCGAGAGAACAAGCCCCACAATTTCAGACAAAACGTCGGAGCCAATGCCGTGCAGCCATGTCGGCACCCGGTGGTCATTCGCTTTTTCAAGTTTGGCAGCTTCAGTGTTGACAGCATCCAATTTGAGAAGCGAGACCGTTGCTGGCGTCCTCGTGATCGGGTCCGCTTTGCGCTCAGATTCTAGTGCGCTTTCGATCCTTCGCTTTAGGTCCGGATCCCTTAAGGATGTGCCGTCTTCCATGGCGAGCAGCGACGCAGCCTTAGCTCCGTGAAAATTCCAGGCGTAATACGGGAGGGGCGTGTCACGTGACGCAAGTTGATCCTCTGATTCCAGAGCCTGTTTGGCCGAGTGTGGAGCGTTGTCATAAACATTCTGCGCAATTTTGAAGGCGAGCCGAGAGTGAATTTCGATTTGAACCCGCCAAAGAATTCGATGGTACTCGCTCAGGGCCTCAGCTTGTGCTTTGCTGAGTTCTTTCAGAGGCGAATCGCTTGGTCCGCCCGCCAGGAAAGTGAAGGTAGAAAGACAAGCTAGGACCAAGGAGAATTTCTCCAACACGTCTTTCGAAAGTTTGGCCCAACGCCAACTTGAGGTGAACCAACCATCCTTCCGCTTCCACTGAATCGATAAAAAGTAGGTGGCGATGAGGCAGACCAACAGAATTGTGGAAACCCGTCCGATTCTGTGAATTGTCTTGTCAACGGTTTCAAGATGTTCGCCCCACTCCAGGATGGAGTCAGGAGGAATAGTAGGTAGGGATTTGGATACCACATATAGAAGGCCGGTTACGGAAGCGAGCACAAAGGCAAAAACGGTATAACGACGTACGAGTGAGTTGGCCAAACTGTCCGCTGGAAATTGTGAGTGCAGGCCGAACAAAGCTGTAGATGCGCAGCAAGAAATAATGAAACAGACCTCGACGTCGGCATTCGCAAATGTGGCGCCAAGTGCAGCCAGGAAAACGAGGGCGACCATCGCCAGTGCACCTTTGCCTAAGCCCAGTTGCCAATTGAGGATGAGATGCAAAACAAACGTCGCGATGATCGCGAGGGCAGTATGCCAGAGAACGGGAAATAGCATGAACAGGGCGAGAAGCGCCAACCCAAAGAAAAGTTCGACGAGACTACCAATCGCGGTGCGGAAAGTCTGCTTCTCAGGGGCGCTCACTTTGTTATCCGCCTTTCGCTTTGCGATTCTAACCGACGGTTCACTTTCCGGGACTGTCTGGCCGACCCCGACACCATCCATGCGCGTCCGCAGCAGGCAATCTGATTCGCTTCCTGGCGAAGATTTGCGAGCCATTGCTCTTGTTGCTCTAGAACGAGGGTGTGTCTTGCGCTCGGCTATGGCAAAACGTTCTTGCCTTCTAACTCGATAAAATACATTATCGGGTTTAAACAACGTCGGTCTGGTGGTGAGCGATCTCGTCCCAATTAGTAGAACCTTTCTAAGCTCTGCGGAGTTCCAGCAGCTCGCCGATGTTCCTCCCGAGCTGGAATGGCTCGCCAACATCACGAACCTCAAAACCCGTCGCGCCTACAAGATTGATGTCGAGGAGTTCTCTGCGTTCACCGGCATCACGACGCCTGTGGAGCTGCGTAGCGTTGCACGCGCGCATGTCATCGCCTGGCGCAAGTCGCTCGAAGCCCGCAACCTGACGCCCGCCAGCATTAGGCGCAAGCTATCGGCCCTATCTTCTTTATACGACTATCTCTGTGAGCGGAACGCCGTCCTCGGCAATCCGGTGGACGGCGTCAAACGTCCCGCCGTCAATGGCAATGAAGGCAGCACGCCCGCGCTCGGCGATGCGCAGGCGCGCAGATTATTGGAGGCCCCTCCCCCCGACACGCTGAAGGGTGTAAGGGACCGGGCGATTTTGGCCACTCTCCTCTATCACGGCATTCGCCGCGAGGAATTGTGCCTGCTGCGCCTGCGTGACGTGCAAAGCCGCCTGGGCGTCATGCACCTGCGCGTCAAAGGCAAGCGGGACAAGGTTCGCTACATCCCGCTACACCCGATGGCCTCGCGGCTCATTGGTGAGTATTTGCAGCTGGTGAAACACGGCGGGGGGCAGCATGACAATCTCGATGAGGCCCTGTTCCGGCCGGTAAAGAACAACCGCACGGGCATGCTAAATAAGCATCTCGATCCGGGTTCCATCTACAAGAACATCGTCGCAAAATACGGCCGCGAGACCGGCATCAACATTGAAGTGAACGGGCTCTGTGTGCATTCGATGCGGGCTACCGCCGCGACGAACGCGCTTTCAAACGAGGCAGATATCGCCAAGGTGCAGGAATGGCTCGGCCACGCGAATGTCTCCACTACCCGACTTTATGACCGGCGCAAGAGCAAGCCGGAAGACAGCCCGACATTTCATGTGAAGTACGATGGGAAGGGTTCCTAGTCCGCTTTAGACATCGCATATGCGTTTTACAAAGACAGAAATACTGGATTACTTCAACCGCGAGGACAAAAACTATCGGTTGGCGATTCTCTGTACACATTGGATTAGAGACACGGCGCATTTCACTCCGAGCGCAATCTCGGAGGCGAATTCACTGTGGATGAAGGTGGCGGGGCGAACCATCGCGTTTGCTGACCTAGCGGATGAGCTTCAGGACGCAAATGGGCGTGAAATGGCCTCCGCTCGATTCTTGCTTAATCACCTGCATTCGCTTATTCGCGTGCCTTTTGAGCTGCTCAATGATTATTGCGAAGACTTCGATAGCCTCGCTGCGACGCCAGTGCTCAGCTATAGGTTGAAGAACATGCCCTGGTATCAATACACCAAGCTCATCAGGAATGCCGTCTCCCACAATTTTCGATT
>Ga0210397_10001265_pt1 | contig 16192 bp, 14 predicted proteins | sample IncBWH2OmetaG_FD_160126 | JGI IMG/M metagenome (GOLD analysis project Ga0210397, IMG submission 160126) | Forest soil microbial communities from Barre Woods Harvard Forest LTER site, Petersham, Massachusetts, United States - Inc-BW-H-2-O ...
TATTTTCCTATTTAATCCTTTAAAAGTATTTTTTACTTTTTTTATATACACGTATGCCTCCTATCTTAGCTTCGCACAGGATTCTATTCACACTAAAAAAGATAGCATCAAGCAAATAGATATTGTAGAATTTCTTTTCAAAAAACATTATGAAAAACAATCTGTAAAAATATCGAAAAATAAAAAAGTATATATTTCTCTTTTCCCGGCTATTGGCTATACTCCTGCTACTAGCCTGGCTGCAGTGGTTGCAGCAAATTTTGTATTTTATACCGGAGATCCCAAAACTACCAGCGCATCTGTTATTGCCACAAGTGCTTCCTATACAGTAAATAAACAATTTGTACTTCCCGTACGATCAAATATCTGGTTAAAGAACAATTCCTGGAATTTGATTGGTGACTGGAGATTTATGAAATACCCTCAAAACACGTATGGGTTAGGTGGTTCAACAACTAAAGCAGATGCTGATCTTATTGATTATAGTTACGTACGCTTTTATCAATCTGCATTGAGAAACATTTATTCTAAACTCTACGTAGGCGGCGGCGTTAACTTCGACTACTTTTATGGTATTAAAGAAAATTGGGGGGGGGCGGAACCCAGCAGCTTTGCTTCTTATGGTGTTGGTACGGGATCAAGTTCCATTTCAGACGGATTAAATTTTCAGTTCTTATGGGACAATCGCAAAAATACAATCAATCCGGAAAAAGGCAGTTATGTAAATTTTGTTTATCGTTTTTACCCATCCTTCATGGGTAATACGTCGCCATGGGCATCTATTTATGCCGATTTCAGAAAATACATCAATATACCTTCCAAAGGAAAAAACATTCTTGGGTTCTGGTTATTTTATTGGGGAGCACCAAGAGGTACCGCTCCTTACCTATTATTACCCAGTAATGGTTGGGATACGTACACAAACACTGCCCGCGGATATGTGCAAGGAAGATTCAGAAGTATTAACATGCTGTACTCTGAAGTTGAATATCGATATAGAATTACAAAAAATGGTTTGCTGGGTGGTGTAGTTTTCATGAATGCTGCTACTTATTCAGAACCGGGAGATGGTAAATACAAATATGTATATCCCGCTGTGGGTGCAGGTTTACGCATTAAACTAAATAAAGATTCTAATACAAATTTATTGATTGATTTTGCTATCGGCCTTAAACGTTCCAATGGATTTTATCTGGACGTTGGTGAGATTTTTTAAACAGTATTTTAGATTTCAAGAAAAAACCATTTGATAATTTTAAATCAAAACCAATCCGCACTCCTGACTCTTTTTTAAATCAATCAGCCTTTGCTTTACATTGTTCTGCAGATTTCGTTTAATAAGCGGTGCCACAATGTTAAATGGAAAACGCAAGGTAAAAGAATACAAAAAAATAACTTCCGTTTGATTCACATCAATGGCTTTAAATGTCCAGGAACCCAGAAATGATTTGAACATATACGGGCCTTTCGTCATTTTAACAGCGGTTACTTTGGGTCTATTATAGGATACATATTCGGTTTCCATTCCTATTCCATTATGGGCAACACAATAGGCTTTTACAGCTATATCCGCAGTTGTTGCACCATCCAGCAATTCAGCTTTTTTCAGAAATGTATCCCAGACCAGACGGTTATTATAATCCTGCGTATAATCAAAAACATGTTCCTGGGGAGCTTCTATAACTATTGATTCGCTGAATTTGATCGCATGCATAGAACAGGATTATTTTTCTTTTTTCTTCAGATATTTTATTCTGATCCAGAATATTATTGCAATAATAGGCACACAGATATTTATAATCCACGGACGGTTTGTAAAATTAGGATCGGCTACAATACCTATAAATTTCCAACTAACAGAATCCGAATCCAGATTCAACGTTATTACCGGATTAATGATTGCAAATAGAATCACCCACCAATATTCTTTTCTTTCCCGAACTAAAAAAATATAAATAATAGAAAAACCATTTACTACAAGAACGATAATATTGAAGAAGTTAAAGAAATTATGTACCGAAGATAATTCCAACAAGGTTTCAGCAGAAAAGGATTCCGTACTTGGTTTTAATACGACGGTATCTTTATATTTTGCATGACCGGCTTTTTGAATTTCATCATGCTCATTTAAGATCAAAGATGCGTATCCTTTTTTCGTCAGTACAATATCATTATCCAACGGGTTACAAATTCCGGATATTTTAGTTACCGTAAATTTACCTGCCGAATCCGTTACCGTTTGATCCTGAATTTTTCCATCAATCAAATAATGTACATTCACATCTTTCATTGGATGGCCGTTCTCATCAACAACAGTGCCATCAAATGAATTAGTACAATCGCACGAAGAGAAAAACAGGGCCGCAAAAATAGACAGATATAGAAGGTTTTTCATAATGATTTTCCAAATAAAGAACTTGATAGTAATAAGCTAACGAATAACTGTAAACTATTCTTATGTGAAGATATACAATTCTTTTTTGTAACCGGTTGTTTGAACAATTTGTACTGAGCAAGTATTTGATAGATAAAGAAATTCTTCGAAATGCCTTCCTGAAAATTGTTCTCTGGTATCTACGAACACAGATACGATTTATTTCGTGTGGCGCGCTACGTAAAAGAGACCACCCCAAAATGATACCGGAGCGAAAATGATGATTGCCAATAATTGTGACCAATAGGCTCCATCTGTTTTAAGCAATGAAAGAATGGCAAAACCCGCAATAACTAGGGCCAGAATATAATTCAAGACGATTTGTTTTATTTTGGCAATCAACTGTACTACTAATCCACTTAAAAACGAAAATATTGCTCCATATATAACTGTGAGCATCTGAAAATTGATTGAAGCCCGTCCGTGAGGATCTACACCGGCTACCTTAAATAATATCAGCGAAGAGACCACAAAAAGCGTATATCCTGTAATGATCGCTAAAATATTTCTGAACATAATTTATTGTGTTATTTAGTTATACAATCTGCCATGACCTGCGTTCCGGACTTCGCCGGTACCGGAATAAATTTGTTGTTGAAAGTATAAAATCTATTGCAGGATACCAACAATACTTCCTTGATTGAATCAGATACATAATAAATGTTCATAATCCTTTTCCTGCCTCCTTCTTTTTAGGTTTCACATATATTCTGAAAATTGTTTGGTTTAGTAAAATTATTACATTTACTTTGAAACACAAAGTACTTTATAATATTAATTTAAAAAATAATAATATGAAAACAAGCAAAAAATGGATCATGCATTTCAGAGAAAATGCCTTACAGGAAAGAGTTGACTGGAACTTAAATCCAGCTATTTCGGAAAGTGAAATAACTTCTATCTTGCATTCCCTGCAGGCATGGCAATTAGGAGAAACTTCTGATGGAGCACATTTAATACACGCAGCCACAATATATGCCCACAACATTCATGATCTGGATTATATTGATGCTGTTAAGCTTTTTATAAAGGAAGAGCAAAAACATGGCAATAACTTAGGTAAGTATCTGGATAGTATTCAAAAGCCAAGAATCAAAAAAGACTGGGGCGATACATTATTCCGAAAGATCCGGTATTTTAATACCAATATGGAAATATGGACAGTAGCTGTAATAACAGTAGAAAGCGCTGCACAAGTTTTTTACCAATGTCTTAAAAATGCTACCGATTGCACACTGTTAAAACAAATCTGTACAGATATATTAATTGATGAAGCCTATCATATAGATTTTCAAACCGAAAGAATGGCGATCATTTTCGATACAAAATCTTTTATTTCCAGATGTATCAGTCGACTCGTATATCCAATATTTTTCTTTGCAACTTCTTTTGTGGTATGGTTTGCTCATAAAAAATTGTTCCGGGCCGGAGGAACGACCTTTGAAAAATATATGGATAAAATGAAATATAAATATTTCAAAACATTGCATCGGGTTGCCTTCCATAAAAATGGCATTCACGTGTTATCTCCGCAGATTTCATATTAACACAGTAGTCGTCAGGAAATTAATCTTCGACGACCGTTGTCCTGGATTAGGGCAATTGGCCGATCACGCTTGAGATATGAAAGCACACTTTCAATATATTCAGCTTCACTAAACACCAACCAAGGTCTAGCATGGCTGAATATATTGAAAGCTTTATCAGAAATCTACTCCTCCATCGGGGTCGAATTCTACGGCGATAGATATAGGAATACATTCAACTGGTTCCACAATACAGAAGATATTTTTCTATATTGCTTTATAAAGAAATTTGATCATGAAATATTTATCGTTGATTTTTTTTATGTTTTGCACTTTTACATTAAAGGCGCAATGCAATGTTGATCCTGCTATGAAGAATCCTCCTTATGCTTTTGTATGGATTGAAAAGGGAAAAACTACGATGAAGGAAACGGAAGTTACCGTTAAACAATATGTTTATTATTTATCAGAATTGTTGGAAGATAGTACAGCGGAAAAGTTTGTAAATGCTATTCCGGAAAGCTTGTATCCTTATTATGATATAACGGGTAAAATTTATGAGTTCAATAAAGCGAAATTTGAAGCCTCTAATAATTTTACGAATCCTAAATCGGAAAATAATCCTTATGAGAAACCCGTCATCAATGTAAGCTATGAACAGGCGATGAATTATGCGCTCTGGTGTACATTCAACGGCAATAAGTTTATTAACAGTCAAAAAGGGTATGTAAAAGAAATTGTACGATTCAGACTTCCTACTGCTGCTGAGTATGAAAAAATTGCAACAGATGGGATAAAAAAATTAGCGGAAGAAAAGTATTATATAAAAAAGAATTTTGAAGTCCAAAAGTGGATGACCAATTGTACAAATGGTCATGGTTGTCCGTTATGCAACTATGCAATGACAGGAATGCTTGAATGTAACATTATACTCGACAGTATTTATGGAAAAGGCGTTTTATATCCTGTCGCGACTTTTTTCAGTGATGGATACGGACTTTATGACCTTCAAGGCAATGCCGCAGAAATGGTGTTGAATACCAATGAAGCGTTCGGCGGTTCCTATAAAGACCCTGTAACGGATTGCAGTCCCACATCGAGACAAAGCTATTCATCTCCTCAACCTTGGCTGAGCTTTCGTCTTATTGGAGAAATCGTTCCTGTTGATGGGCAAAATGTATATTTTGATGGTGATGATCTTCATATCAAAGGTATAAGATGATTTTTTGCTTTAGATAAATATACTTTCATCAAGATCTGTCAAACAGAATATCAGAGAAATCAGTACAACCGAAAATAATCTTATCTATCTTAAAATTCTTCAATCCGAATTCAGACAAAATAAAAATGCCACCCTAATCAGGTGGCATTTTTATGTATAGTGTATAAGAGAAGAAGCTTATGCTAAGATACGTACCGGATCTTCCAGATAGCTTTTCAATGTCTGTAAGAACGCTGAACCTACGGCCCCGTCTACTACACGGTGATCACATGCTAACGTTACTTTCATGATGTTACCAACTACAATCTCTCCGTTTTTAACAATTGGTGTTTGTTTGATACCACCTACAGATAAGATACATGCATCCGGTGAGTTGATTATTGAAGTGAATTCATCAATACCAAACATACCTAAGTTAGAAATCGTAAACGTATTGCCGGACATATCTGCCGGTTGTATTTTTTTGCTCTTCGCTTTTGCTCCAAGCTCTTTTACTTCTGTAGAAATATGAGACAATGATTTAGAATCTGCAAAACGAACTACAGGAACTACCAAACCATCTTCAATAGCAATGGCAACGCCAATGTGAATATGATGATTCACACGAATCTTATCTCCCTGCCAGGAAGCATTCACCATCGGGTGTTTACGTAATGCCGCAGCAGATGCACGGATTACCATATCATTGAACGATACTTTTGCCGTTGCTACTTCATTGATACTTGCTCTTGCATCAATTGCCTTATCCATATTGATTTCCATGGTTAAGTAGAAGTGCGGTGCAGTAAATAAGCTTTCGGATAAACGTTTCACAATTACTTTACGCATTTGTGTTACAGGAATTTCATCAAAGCTTTCCTGCCCTACAACTGCCGGAAGAGAAACCGCCGGAGCACTTGCACCTTTTGCAGGTGCAGCATCTGAAGCTTTAAAGTTTTCAATGTCGCGTTTTACAACACGGCCGTGATCACCTGTTCCTTTTACCTGTCTTATATCGATCCCTTTATCGGAGGCAATTTTACGTGCCAACGGAGAAATTTTTGCTCTTTCATCTGAAGAAGATGAAGCATGTGCTGCAGGAGTGTTTGTTGCAACTGGTGCAGCTGTTTCTGTTTTAGCCGGTGCGGTAGTTGCTGCAGGAGCAGCAGATGGCTTACCACCGTTTTTATATGCGTTGATGATCGGCGTTACATCTGTTCCTTTTGCTCCGATAATAGCAATAAGGCCGTCAATTTGTACTGCCTCTCCTTCTTTTACTTCAATATGAAGAAGCGTTCCGTCTTCATAAGACTCCATTTCCATGGTTGCCTTGTCAGTAGCTACTTCAGCAAGTAACTCGCCTGATTTTACAGAGTCTCCGACCTTTTTATGCCATGCTACAATCGTTCCTTCAACCATTGTATCACTCATTTTCGGCATCAGAATAGCTTCCGCTTTGATGGAAGATAAATCTACTGCCGGTGCAGCAGGAGCTGCTACAGGTTCAGCTTTCGCTTCTGCCTTTGGTGCTTCAGCAGGCGCTGCCGGTGCTCCGCCACCTTTTATTTGTTGAATTAATGAATCAATATTTTCTCCGTCTTTACCAATAATCGCAATAGCCCCATCAATCGGCACTGCGCTTTTTGCTTCAGCTGCGATATAAAGAAGTGTTCCATCTTCGTAAGATTCCATTTCCATGGTTGCTTTGTCCGTCTCAACTTCTGCTAAAAGGTCTCCGGATTTCACCTTATCTCCTACTTTTTTGTGCCATGCCGCGATCACACCTTCTGTCATGGTATCGCTCATTTTAGGCATTTTAATCAATTCAGCCATTATCTTTTATAGAGATTAAACGTATTCTTAGAATCCAAAAATACGTTTTTTACGATAAAATCCCACTACTGAGTATAGAATTTATGTCCGTATTTTTGAGTGATTATTTTTATTTATAAAGAATATTTTGGAGATCACTTTTAAAGAACTGTTTGTTAAATAGTTGCTTCATTCAGAAACAAGGTATACCCTCCTCCTCAACAACATTCAAAACACTTTTTAGGTTTCAGAATCAATCTGCAATCAACCTACTCAGATGTCTCTGATCATTCGCAGAAATAATTTTAATTCCCGCCACATTGCTTTCTATGACATACAAACACAGATTGCCGTGCTGAAATTGATCCATATCCTGTAGATTTTCACCTGTCATCCAACTCAATAATATGCGCATTGCTCTGCCATGCATACAAAGTAAAATCGTTTCATAAGGCAGTTGAAGGATTTCCTGTATGACGGGTTCCTGACGCTTTTGTACATCCAGCGGACTTTCTCCTCCCCACTTTTTATATTCGATATCTCCCTGCTGCCAACGGGCTAATAAATCTTTATATTCATTATGGGCAGTTGAAGTAGCAACCTTTCCATCCATTTCTCCCCAACTGATCTCATTCAAACCCGGACGGATATAGTGCGGTAACTTCTGATCGATAAAACCCTGAACGGATTCAATACTTCGATTCAATGCTGAGGTATACACAACCTGAAAAGGGATGTCTTTATAAGCCTCGTAAAATGCCTGTGCCTGAGCCCTCCCCGTTTCATTCAAAGAAGCATTTACAGCACTGCCCTGAACAATGCCTTTTTTGTTGTATTCTGTTTCGCCGTGACGAATAAGGTATATTTTTTTGCTACTCAAAATTATTCTACTTTTGTTTGCTTTCAAAACGCTTACAAGTATAATGATAAATACAAACATAACACTTGAAGAATTAAATAAACTACGCCTGAATACTATTGGCGAACACCTTGATATTATTTTTACAGAAGTTGGTACCGACTATATTTGCGGCACTATGCCGGTAGACCACCGTACCAAACAGCCTATGGGCCTTTTGCATGGCGGTGCATCGGCAGTATTGGCTGAAACACTTGGCAGTATTGGTTCTTACCTGTGTGTCGATATTGAAACACAAGCTTGTGTAGGTCTGAATATTTCATGCAACCACATACGCGCAGTCAAGGATGGCTTGGTTACAGGCAAAGCAATATTGATGCACCAAGGAAGTAAAACACACATCTGGAACATAGATATTACAAACGAGAAGGGACAGTTGGTCTGCAGCAGCCGGTTAACTGTTATGGTGCTGGATAAAAAATAACATGAATTCGTATACAATACTACATACTGATATTTCTGAAAATCTTTCTCATAAAGATTTAATCAAAGGAAGTTTATATACTGCTCTTCAACATTCGTATGCGTTGGCCTGCTGGTCAAACCCGGAATCGAAAAGCTGGGATATTATTCTGGATCCGGAACCGACACAACTGGCGGAAAATAAAACACCCTACTTACATAAGTTATCTTCCGGTTTTTTGATTGCCCCCTTCAAAGCAAACGCTCCAAAATATTTTATACAGAACAGAATTCATATTCAACTGGGAAATACCGTAAACAGTAATGCACAGATTGGGTACTCAACTATTCTGGAAGAAGTATTGCAGTCGGGTCTTCAGGCAAGATCCGTATCTATAAATGATTTGCTTCCGGGAAAAGAGATACTTATTGAATCTTCTGATTATGATTATATAGCAAGTGTTGAAGCTGCGAAAGAGATTATTGCAGAAACAGACCTGCAAAAAGTAGTCCTTGCCCGTTCAAAAGAACAAGAGATAAATCTTACTGATCTGGAGAGCGTTGTATTAAACCTTCGCGAACAATATCCCTTAGCGTATGTTGCTGTTTTCTTTCATCCGGAAACAGGATTATGGATAAGTGCAACTCCTGAGTTATTATTATCAACCGATGCTTCAGGAACATTCAAAACTGTAGCTCTGGCTGGCACACAAAAACATGACCCATCTGTTCCGATACGTAATGTGTCCTGGACACACAAAGAAATTGAGGAACAGGCATTGGTTTGCAGATACATCATCAATTGTTTTAAAACCATTCGTCTGCGCGAATATGTTGAACAAGGTCCACGTACCATTCAATCGGGGAACCTACTCCATTTAAAGACCGAATATACAGCAAACACCACGGAAGTAAACATGCAGGAATTGGGTACAACCATGTTGCAACTGTTACATCCGACTTCGGCTGTTTGCGGGATGCCTAAAAAGCCTGCTATGGATTTCATTGAACAAAATGAAGATTTTGACCGCAAACTATTCAGTGGTTATTCGGGTCCGGTGAACATGCACAAAGAAACGGCATTGTATGTAACTCTGCGCTGTGCACAGATTCATGCAAATGCCATCACGTTATATGCAGGAGCCGGTATTACTGCCGACTCCGTTGCGGAAAAAGAATATCAGGAAACCAATCTGAAAATGGATGTTATTGGAAAAGCTTTTAGTAATTTGTAATCAGAACACCTAGTAACGATCTTGCAAGCAATCTACGATATACCGGAAATATTATTTCAACATGGAGTGACAGATGTTGTGTTGTCGCCAGGTTCCCGCTGCGCACCATTAAGTATTGCATTTGCCCGCCACAAAAAACTAAGTATTAAAGTCATTTCCGACGAACGGTCTGCCGGATTCATTGCACTGGGTATGTCTTTACAGACACAAAAACCTACTGTACTGATCTGTACCTCCGGTTCAGCTTTATACAACTACGCTCCTGCTATTGTTGAGGCTTATTACCAACGTGTACCCTTGATTGTATTAACGGCTGACAGACCACCGGAATGGATTGATCAGAACGATGGACAAACGATCCGTCAGCAAAACATATACGGTTCACACAGCAAAGCATTCTTTCAATTATCTGCCGAACACGAATTAGCAGCTACGCAATGGGAAACCTACCGAAAAGTAAACGAAGCCATTTCGATTTCAGAAGCTTATCCTAAAGGTCCGGTACATATCAATATTCCATTCAGAGAACCATTCTATCCGAAAGAAGCAATATCCTTTTCTGAATCACCAACCGTAATTAAACGCGAGCAGCCTTTACATACACTAAGTGAGAATCAATGGAAAACACTACAGCATAAATTAGATTCTTATAAAAAAATACTCTTCGTTGGCGGGCAACATCCTTACGATGAATCGTTACGATTAAAGATCGGAAACATCAAAGCTCCGTTCATTGGAGAGGTGGTTTCCAATCTGCATGGCGTACGCAATGTCATTCATACACATGACACATTGCTTACTTCAATTCCGTTAGCTGATCTGGAAGAACTCAAACCTGACCTGGTTATTTCTTTTGGCGGTGCGCTGTTATCAAAATGGTTGAAACAATTCATTCGTACAAACAATAGCATTGATCATTGGTACATTGGCCCCGACGTAACAACAGCAGACGTATTCCAGCAGTTGACTGAAATCATACCGGTGCAATTGAATGAGTTTTTATCCAAAACAACTATTGCTTCTGCTACTCAGGATCAATATCTGCAGCGCTGGATACAACAACAAACACACATCATTCCAGCTATCCGTGATTTTAATACGAAGGAACGTACCTATAATGAATTCACGGCTGTATTTGATGTACTAAACCATTTACCGGCATACAGCAAAGTCCATCTGGCAAATAGTATGTCTGTGCGTTATGCGAATACACTTGGTGTCTCTCAACGTACTGCCGAAGTATTTGCCAACCGTGGTACCAGTGGTATTGATGGTGTAATAAGTACTGCCTATGGGTATGCATTGAAAACACATCAGCTTGTTACTATTATTACAGGTGACCTTGCTTTTTTCTATGATAGAAACGCATTCTGGAACAACTACAAACCATCTAACTTACGCATAGTTTTATTAAACAATCACGGTGGCGGTATATTCCGGATGATTGACGGTCCTTCTGCCTTGCCTGAACTGGATGAATTGTTTGAAACAAAGCAAACCTTAACAGCCAAACAGCTGGCAACAGAACATGGTTTGGAATACAAACTATGTAAAAATTTCAATGACCTGAATCAGGCACTGGATGCATTCTTTCAACCTTCGATGTTTGGTAAAATTTTAGAAATAGAAACAGATTCAACAAAAAATACCGAAGTGTTTAAACGATTCAAGAAAACTATACAACTGAAATTTTTATAAACTCCAAATCACAAAAAAGAATTCGTCGTGACAAACCGACAGATAATATAAGAATATACGCCGTTTGTAATTTGAATTTTATTATTTGGAATTTTACTTCATTATTGCTTTCTTCAATGCCTGTATATATCCTATGTGCAGGCCCTCGTGAAATACCATGAAATTTATACAATCTTCTATGGTTCTGATCTCAACACCATACCGATTAATAAACGTTTTAAAATTAGAAAAATGATTTTGTTTATAATCACTCTCCATCCGATCAATTGTTGGTAACAATAATTTTTTTATCGTATCAATTGCCGCTGATGAAATAATACCCTCAGGCTTTGTATTGGGTCTAAACAACTTCATATACCCTTCATCTACCACAATAGGTTTATCAGAACGGATATAACACAAGCCTTGCTGACTGGCGATCAAATGCCCCATGTTCCAGACGATATTATTGTTATAACCGTCTGGAATTTTATTCAATTGTTCGTCTGTTAAATCGTTTACAATGCCGATCAGTGACTGACGTCCCTTACGAATAATCTCAAATTGTGCTTTCATAAAATGTCTGCTTATAATACTTCGTCAAACGTATTTCCTTTATTCATATCACCGGTTTCAAAACCACGCTTAAACCAATATACTCGCTGTTCGGATGTGCCATGTGTAAAGCCATCAGGCTGAATATAACCACGAGCAAGTTTTTGTAAATGATCGTCACCTACAGCACTTGCAGCACTTATTGCTTCATCGATATCACCCGGCTCAATTGCATCGTGCATCTGCTGATCGTAATGCGCCCATACTCCCGCGTAAAAATCTGCTTGCAGTTCCAACGCTACAGACAATTTATTTGATTCCGTTTCATTCAATTGCTGACGCTCATTGTATATCTTCTCAGATGTGCCTAACAAATTCTGTACATGATGCCCAACTTCGTGTGCAATCACATAAGCAATCGCAAAGTCTCCACCTTCGGCTCCATACTTGTTTTTCAAATCATCAAAAAAGGCGAGATCTATATAAACCTTTTGATCTGCCGGACAATAAAATGGCCCAATGGAAGCACTCGCATTCCCGCAACCTGATTCCGTCGCATTTCTGAATAACACAAGCTTGGGTTCAACATACGTTTTTCCGGCATCTGCAAATAGCTTGTTCCATACGTCTTCGTTATCTGCAAGGATTACGCGAACCATTTTACCCATTTCCTCATCTTCGGCACTTAACGGTTGTTCCGTATTTTGCTGCTGTGAAGTATTTACCTGTTGTTCAATATCACTTAATACCTGTGCACTGTCACCACCTAAAAACAGTTGAACCAATAAAAATACTAGCCCTATAGCACCGCCTCCCAATGCAATTTTCCCTCCTGAAAATCCCCTTCGGTCTTCAACGTTACCGCTTTCTCTTCTATTCTGCCATTTCATCTCTAAAAAGTTTTAACGAATCTGAAACAATACTCTTATACTAAATGTACAGTAAAACTTTTACTTCTAAAAACCATAAAAAACAAAAGGCCTGATACTTGATGCATCAGACCTTTTATAAAATATTTAGAAAGCTTTTTATTTTTGCTTTTCAATGTAATTAGAATTCTTAATCATTTCTTCAAAATAAAGAATTGACCATACAATATTTGTTTTCTCAGAATAAGGAATTACATCATCTAATGTTTCATTCAATGAGTTAACAAAATCAGCTTTGTTTTTAGCTTCTTTATCTAAGTGCGCAACATTGATATCTGTTTCGGGAATAGACATATCATTGAATGTAGCACCTGGTTCCGGATGTAACGACAAGAATGGTAATATTTCAATCAGATAAGCTAACCGCGCTTTATAAATGCTGATCAACTCCAATTTCGGATATTTATTCAATTCATCTTTCGTATAAAATTTTGTTATTTTAGGAATTTTAACAAAAGCATGTGCAGTATCCTTACCTAAGGTATTGAAACCTGGGCTAGGCGTTGTAACAGTTTCTTGTGTAAAGCTTAACAAAACAAACATGCTTGCTAAACCTAAAACAAATACAATCGACAGTTTCAGTATATTGTTTTTCATATAATTAATTAAATTTTATTAAGATAATAGAATATAAAGTTAATGGAAATTATGATTCGATGAATTGAAGCAACTTTATTTATTTCATAAAGTTATCCACAAAGTTTGAGGAAACAAGATATATAATCTTCTATAAATAAACAATTTAAACGTAAAATATCTAAATAAAACAATTAATAAAGAGGCATATTGACTATTCGAAAATAACAAAAACAATTTAAAATCGTAGAAAGCTTTTCATAACAACATAAGAAATTTGTCTGCGATTCATTTTTTATAGAATCCAAACAATCATCAAAGCCTTCAATTAAACTTTAAGGTGTATCATACGCTGCTTTGAGTCAAAGTTCACGTCAGTTATTCAGCATAATTTTAACTATCTTTACAGCCTTAAATTTATCTTCATGATTTCAATTGATGGACTGGCTGTTGCATTCAGCGGCAACACGTTATTTAGTGATGTTACTTTCAATATTAACGACAACGATAGAATTGCCTTAATGGGCAAAAACGGGGCCGGCAAATCTACGATGCTTAAAATTATAGCAGGAGTTGATAAACCAACGCGTGGTAAAGTTACCGCTCCCAATGGTGCAGTTATTGCCTACCTTCCCCAACATTTATTAGTAAAAGATGATAGGAATGTTTTTGAAGAAACATCAAAAGCATTTGCAACGGTATTAGCATTAAAACAGGAAATTGAAGAGCTGAACCATCAGCTGGAAACACGTACCGATTATGAATCGGATGCCTATATGAAAATTATTGAACGTGTATCGGAAGTGAGCGAACAATATTACTCTATCGAAGAAGTTAACTTCGATGCTGAGGTTGAAAAAACACTATTGGGCTTAGGTTTTTTACGTGAAGACTTTACCAGACCTTGTTCGGAATTCAGCGGAGGATGGCGCATGCGCATTGAACTTGCGAAGATTCTTTTACAAAAACCAGATCTGATTTTATTAGATGAGCCAACCAACCACCTGGATATTGAATCGATTCAATGGCTGGAAGATTTTTTGGTAAACAGCGCAAAAGCTGTAATGATTATTTCCCACGATAAAGCATTTGTCGACAATATCACGAACCGCACCATTGAAGTTACTATGGGGCGTATTTACGATTACAAAGTAAATTATTCTCACTACCTGGAGTTGCGTAAAGAACGCCGTCAGCATCAACAAAAAGCTTTCGACGAACAACAACGCTTTATTGCCGACACTATGGAATTCATTGATCGATTCAAAGGTACGTATTCAAAAACGCTGCAAGTACAATCACGCGTTAAAATGCTTGAAAAACTGGAGCCTATTGAAGTAGATGAAGTAGACACATCTTCGCTTAGCTTAAAGTTCCCGCCAGCTCCTCGATCCGGTAATTATCCGTTGATCGTTACAGAGCTGACAAAAAAATATGGTGACCACGTAGTATTTCAGAATGCATCTCTAACAATTGAACGTGGTGAAAAAGTAGCCTTTGTAGGTAAAAACGGTGAAGGTAAATCGACTCTGATCAAAGCAATCATGAAACAGATTGATTACGAAGGTGGTTTGGAATTAGGCCATAATAGTATGATCGGATATTTTGCTCAAAATCAGGCTTCCCTACTGGACGAAGAGTTAACCGTGTTCCAAACAATTGATACGATTGCCGTAGGCGACATCCGTACTAAAATCCGTGATATTCTAGGAGCCTTTATGTTTGGAGGCGAAGCTTCTGCAAAAAAAGTAAAGGTACTTTCGGGTGGTGAAAAGACTCGTTTAGCAATGATCAAATTATTGCTTGAACCTGTAAACCTGCTTATTCTGGATGAACCTACCAATCACCTGGATATTAAAACAAAAGATATCCTAAAAGAAGCTTTAGTAGCCTTTGATGGTACAATTATTCTCGTTTCTCACGATAGAGATTTTCTGAATGGCTTAGCTACAAAAGTTTTTGAATTCGGGAACAAACGTATCAAAGAACATTTTGAAGACATCAATGGCTTCCTTCGTAATAAGAAAATGGACAACCTGAAAGAGATTGAACGAAAAGTAAAATAGTGATCACATATTAAAAATTCCCTGCTAGTGTTATTAAGATTAATTACATTGGTTGGGAATTTTGATTTATAACTATCAACTTGGCATATACTAACAAATAAATGTAACCGTTTATATAGATAAATAGTACATAGTTAATATGAAAGGACACATTAGTAGTTGTATACTGTTTTTAATTTGCCTGACTGGCTATAGTCAGACTGATACTCTTTTTTTAAAGAATGAAAAAATAGCGTGCAAATACATTAAAATAAAAACAGATTCAATAACGTACAAAGCTGTTTCCTCTGAAGCATTACGCTCTGTTTCTAAAAAGGAAGTAGATAAAATCGTTTATAAGAACGGCAAGACTTTTTCTGTAAAAGATGATATAAGCATGAAACATGTTGAAGGTGTTTCAAACTTTAATGACGTAGCCATTACGTTTATAGAATCCGAGGTTGAGGGCTTTAGTAAGATTATGGACGTTGAAGTAAAGTATCAGCACGTAACGCTTAACAGCCAGAGTAAAGCCTTAGACAAAGCGTACCGTTTATTAAAGATTCAGGCATCCATGAAAGGAGCCAATGTTATTTATATTCCGGAACAACCGGCGCTTAAAATGAGTGAAGAGCCCGATACAACCGTCACTAAATTATATGGTATTGCTTACTGTGATAAACTTCCGTCAGTAGAGGCTTTTGAAAAAATGATTGGAGAGAAAAACGACTTTGCTGTTACAGACCAATGGTACAGGCATGTTAACAGACAAGATGTGTATCAGTTTTATTTTAACGGCCGGCTAACAATTGATGAAATACGCATAGAAGAAGGTATTATTTATCTCGACGGTGAATTAAAAAGCTTCCCCAGGGTTCATA
>Ga0210397_10001268_pt1 | contig 16177 bp, 18 predicted proteins | sample IncBWH2OmetaG_FD_160126 | JGI IMG/M metagenome (GOLD analysis project Ga0210397, IMG submission 160126) | Forest soil microbial communities from Barre Woods Harvard Forest LTER site, Petersham, Massachusetts, United States - Inc-BW-H-2-O ...
ATGTCCCCACACTCAGCACACCGGCGAAGGTGAACCCACCAACCTCTCGATGTCGCCAGGCATTCCACACATCCGCTACCACTTGGCTTCGAAGCAGGATTAAGTCCACGGTGATCTTTCTTCATCATTTCGATTTTGTCCTTTGCATTTCAAGATGGCCGGATGGCCCATTTCTAAACTTGGATGCCCCGCCTTCGCGGCGGTTTCATCGTCGCAAAGGTAGGTATTGCGTAAAGCGTGATCCACTTTCTTCGGCACTCGGAACGCGGACCGGATGGAAACCACCTCAGCGAATTATGATGAGCAAACCACCGCTCATGCCGATTGACTGTTGATGCCCACGCGCAAAACTATAGTCATAGGCGGGTTCGAGAAACCACCCAAAGCGGTGCTTATGCGCCGGCCAGAACATGAAGTCGCCCGCCACTTCACCGGCTATGGAATTAGTAGTCATCCCGTTCTGCCTCAGATGCATCCACTCTGGACCAACGCCGAGCATGAACTCTGCTCTGCGCGAGATCGTCCAGGGTTTCTTAAACAGCAGATCGATATCCCATTCCGTTGAACTTCGGGTAAAGAAAGGCGACACGCCTGCCTCAATCTCAAGCCAGTTCTCGATCGGCGTAGTTTCGATCGCAAAGTTCGGCGCAAACGTAGCCGCGCCCCCGGTCAAATTCCAACTTGTTGCCGCGCCAATCTCAAGAATGGCAGCGGGATCTTTATCTCCGGACCCCTCTCGCGACAGGCGGGAGGATCGACCCGATGAGTCTTGACCATGAGAAGGCAAACTCAAAAACAGACAACCGCCTCCTATCGCAAGCAAAAATAGACGAGTGCGCATTGAGTTTCCAGCTTACCTCGGAAGGCCCGGTACAGTCGGGTCGCAAACGAAGGGATGTCCAGACTCAACCCTTTTCCTCGGAATACTTTGCACAAAAAAGTACCTCGTAAGGAGGGACCGCCCCCCAAATACTAGAAACATTCACACTCCCCGTGTAGCCTTAGGGCGTGAGCAAAGAAAACCTCAAAGAACGGCTTGCCTACTTCGAAGGAAAACTCGAAGAAGCAAAGCGCAGGAATGCAGCCCGGGAGCCTCATCCGCGCAACTTCGACGCGGGCTACACCACCGAGGTATTCAAAACGTGGGTGGAATCCATCGCAGTCATCAACGAACGCATCGCCAGTATCACCGCGCAACTCAAGGCCGACTAGCATTTATTGCAGTCCACCCACTGCAAATCCAATTACACAACTATTACCCAACCCCGCCCCTTTTCCCCGACACTTCATAGTCCAATTAGGACATGAAGCAAAAGTTATTCGGACACGATCGCACTTTCACTGAACCCATCGTCTGGGTAACGTTTCTCATCATGCTCGCGTTCCATATCGGCGCGATCGCTGCGCTCTTCATGTTTCGCTGGAGACCCTTCCTCGTCGCTGTCATCCTCTGGTGGGTCTCCGGAGGCTTCGGCATCGGCATGGGCTACCATCGCCTACTCACGCATCGCGGATACAAGACCTCCAGATGGATGGAGTATCTCCTCACTATCTGCGGCACGCTCACCCTCGAAGGCGGACCGATCTTCTGGGTAGCCACCCACCGCAAGCATCACCAGAACACCGACAAGGAAGGCGACCCCCACTCCCCCAGCGAAGGCGGTCTATGGGCCCACGTCGGCTGGCTCGTGACCGGCCAGACCATGCATAACAACGCGGCCGAACTTCTCCCTTACGTCCCCGAACTGAGAAAGGATAAGTTCCACATCTGGATCAGTAAGTGGCACTGGCTCCCGATAACGATTCTCGGCCTCACACTCCTCGCCTTTGGAGGCTGGCCCTATCTCTTCTGGGGCATCTTTTTCCGCACCGTCCTCGGACTCCACTCCACATGGCTCGTCAACTCCGCCACACACATGTGGGGCTCACGCCGCTTCGCCACCACTGACACCTCCCGCAACAGCCTCTGGGTGGCTCTCCTCACATTCGGCGAAGGTTGGCACAATAACCACCACGCCCACCCGCAGTCCTCCCGCCACGGCCTCGCCTGGTACGAGTTCGATCCCAACTGGTACGGAATCTCCGTGCTGCGCCTATGCGGCCTGGCATGGGACGTCAAAGCACGATCCCTGCACCCGAAACCCGAAGCCGCAGCCACCCCCGCCGGCGTTTGAATTCAAAATTCTTACCGACTACTGCACTTTCCCCAGAGGACGGAGCTTTCGTAATTCTCCAGCACAGGCAATGGCATTCAGCGCCATGAGCTTTAGGTTGTCCGCAGCCAACCATATCCAGAAGCGCGTTCCCTTATCTTGATCATCAGCATCTTTCGTCACCCGTACCATGACGTCTTGCTGGCCTGTTGCACTCAAATTACTTGGCGGATCAGACTCGATGCCTACTATGTCGATCGGCTCGCCGGCCAACGCAGCTTCAACGTCTGTCGTCGTGGCATCCTGCCCGAGTTCGATAAGTATTGACAGAACGTAACCGTGGAATACCGGCGCCTGCACAATCTGTAAGGCCGGCGGCGGTAAACGACCGCCTGATACCAGAGCATAGTGATGCCGGATACGTTGTTCTGTCGCTTTTAGCTTCACCTTTGCTGCTTCTCCGAGTTCCGGTAGAAGATTGAACGACACTTGCGCGTCAAACTGCTCGCGGGGCAACGTCTGAAAGGACAGCAAATTGACAGTCTGCTGGTGAAGCTCGTCCATCGCAGCGCGGCCATACTGCGAAGCTGGTTCCATCACAATTGCAGCAATGCTGATCAGTGCCAGCTTTGCCTCGACCTTCGCGCCAATCAGGCTCAGCATCAGGGCAATGGGATGGGCTGGAACTACAGCAGGCGTATTCAGATTGAGCAACCCCCTCGGCGCACTATCAGATGGGTTCCCGTGAAGCGCCTCCACCACCCAGGGTGCACGCACCAGGACTTCCTTCTCGCCTTCCAAAGCATAGGTCAGATCGATGATACTGGCTCCGGCTCGGCGGGCATCCTGCCAGTGCTTCCTTGTTACTTCAGCGTCGCCTGCGAAAAAGACAAAATCCATTCGTTCAAAAGAAGACTGCTCCAACGGCTGGATAAACGAAACCTCATCAGCAGCTGCGGTCATCTGGCCAGCGGCATCTTCCACGTCGAGCAGGACAAAGTCTGCTTCGGCAAGTTGGGACGACGCGAGTTCCTCGCTCAACTCTTTGCCGGTTAGCGAAGATGCGCCAACGATTCCGATTCGATACGCCTTACTGGTCATCTTGGAAATCCCGTTCGCGACTACAACATCAGAGTCCGAAATTAATTAAAGGCCTTGACCCGACTCCTGATTGATGACGACCGAGCGTCGCCGCTTCCTGCCCCATGAATAAGCCAGTCTTGCGACTACGCCTGAGACCAGATACGCCATCGCAAGGATGAAGAGCATGTACTGGTGATACAGACCGATGAGAGTTCCGATGACGACAATGACCACCACTAATTGGAAGGGACGTCGGCTGCCTGAAGTAATCTCCTTCGCACTCCAGAACCTCCAGTTGCTGACCATCAGGAAACTCGTGAAGAGTAAGAGGCAAAGCCAGACCAGTGCTATCCAGGGACTATCGATTGGCGAGCCTCTCTGCAGATGAATCACAGAGCTGATCACGCCCGCCCCGGCAGGGATCGGCATTCCGACAAAGTATTTTTTTCCGGGACGGCCAGGATTACGTGGCTGCGGATTAATACTGATGTTAAAGCGCGCCAGTCTGCTTGCTCCGCACATTAGAAAAATAAAGCAGACAAAGATTCCCGCATGAATCAACTGCTCCCGTAGATTCGGGTGTTGCAGTGGCGGCAACATGCAGAAGCCCCACAGGTATGCGAGCAGACTGGGAGCCACGCCGAATGTAATCACATCGGCCAGCGAGTCCAGCTCTTTGCCGAAGTCGCTAGCCGTGTTGGTCATTCGAGCGATAATTCCGTCCAGCCCGTCGAACAGGACGGCAATACCGAGCGCCAGCGCAGCGCGATCAAAGTAACTTTGATCTGCAACTGACCCTTGGATTGTCTGCGTAATCGCATAATATCCAGCAGCCATGTTTCCCGCTGTAAACAACGACGGCAGCAGATACATACCTCTGCTAGGCTGGCGTCTAGTCTTACCTCCAGCACCGATCTGCTCTTCGTCCGCCATCAAGCCACCACTGCCATCGCGGCGTTCGTTGTCGTTACAGGAAGTTCAGGAAGAACGGCAAGAACCGTTGAACCACCCTTAACGCGGGAACCAGTTTTCACCTTAAGATTCGCCTCCGCCGGAATCAGCACGTCCACGCGCGAGCCGAATTTGATGAGACCAATGCGCTGACCGCGCTCCACGCGATCCCCAACCTTCAGATTGCAAACAATACGACGCGCCAGCAGACCAGCAATTTGCTTGAAGCTGACGTCGTAACCGCCAGCATCGATTGTCACCAGGGTTTGCTCATTATTTAGAACGGATTCGGGTTTCATCGCGTTCATAAAAGCACCCTTGCGAAACTCGCACACCTTCACAACTCCGCCGATAGGGGAACGGTTCACGTGAACATCAAAGACATTCAGAAAGATGCTTAGGCGCAACCGGCTGCCGCTCACAGTTTCGATCCACTCCGCCTCAGTGACGACGCCGTCGCCCGGAGAAACAATCTGACCAGGTCCCTGAGGAATCGTTCTCTTGGGGTCGCGAAAAAACCACAGAAAGAATGCGGCCAGCACAATCGGCAATGCTATGAGCCACGCTGGCATATTCATATACCAGAGCAGCACCGCCACCGCCCCAAGTCCTAAGGCGTAGAAAAAACCGTCACGCACCATAAGTATTCGATTATAAGGCCAAGCACACCCTTACCTTGAGCCCGGCGACGGCCCGGTTTCGTATCGTTTTCTGTCTTACCAGCCTCCGACTACGAGGCTCCCAGCCGCCGCAGACGCTCTATCTCGTCCTTCAGGCTGAGTTTCAGCTTTTTTAGCCGCACTTCTTCTAGCTGCTCTGCATCAGTCGGAAACTGCTTGGCGCGCAGTGTGTCCAGCCGGCGGTCGTACAGGCTGTGTTCCTGCATAAGTTGTTGGATGGAAGGTAACGAATGGGTGTTGGGAAGCTCCGTGAACTTTGCAGTTTGCACGAGGGACATACCTCCAGAACAAACAACGTCTCACTGACTGCGACACGCTATCACAGACCTGCCAGTGACGGCAAATGTGGATTAAAAGCCCTTTTCTAAATCCAAACGCATCAGTACCGCGTCCTCAACTGGTTCCTGGTAGTATCCTCGGCGACTCCCGGTGATCTTGAACCCCAAACTGGAGTAGAGGGCGATCGCCGCTTGGTTCCCTGTTCGAACTTCCAATTCCAGAGCGAGCACTCCCTGTTTTCGGCTCCACGCTATAACGGCTTCACACAAGACCCTTCCAACTCCTTGGCGTCGGGTAGCTTCGTTGACCACAATGCTTTCCAACTCAGCAATGCTTTCGTAGGCCAACCAAATCATTTTGCCTACCGTAAAGCCCAGGAGTCTGTCTTTGCCCATATCCTCTGCGACCAGCAGACAACGCTTGAGCAAGTTTTCGGTGTTTTGATTATCGCCAAGCATCGCAGCATATTCGTTCTCAGACCAATGAGGAGCTTCCGCGATACTACGTTCCATCGCCACTATTTTCACCAGATCAGCCTTCTGCGCTGCTCGAATGCGAAACCCGGAAATGTTCATGAGACAGCTCTGACCCCGGGTTTAGCGAATATCTCTGCATCGCTGCGGCGCAGGTAGTTAGCATCCAGAGTGGCAACGTCGTCGAAATCGTTCGCCTCAATCCGCTCCAAGGCAAATGGAAGGGCATCTCCCGCCAACGGTTCAGCTACCATCTGCGGGGCAATCCCAAGTGTCGCGGCAACCTTTGACTCACAAGCGACGACAATCCCTTCCCCAATTCTGGTTACGAGATCTTTTCCAGAAAGAAGTGCTTCCTCCAGCCTCTGGCGGCCAAGATATTTTCCGTAATAAAACTCCCTTCGCCCGGCGTCGAATACGGCATGGACAGGTTTTCCCCCACCGTCGGCGGAAGCAGCCAACAGAGCAAGCTGAGAGACCGCAACTAACGGCACCCCTGCAGCCTCACTCAATCCCTTCGCTGCACTCAAACCCACGCGAATGCCTGTGAAGGACCCCGGACCATGCACAACAACCACGGCGCCGAGTTCGTTCAGGTTCCAGCCACGACCCTCCAACAGTTGTCGCACTGTTGGCACAAGTTGCTCCGACGATGTTCTTCCCGGAAGGGCTGCCGTCGCGACAATCGGTTGCGCAAACCCCGTGTCGGCCAGCGCGACGCTCCCCTCGCTACCTGCTGTGTTAATCAGCAGAATTTTCATTACTTTTCACCCGAAGGAGCACCTTCGCCGACGATCTCCAGCAAGACGCCTCCTGTACTGGCCGGATGCACAAAAAAGTACCGATGGCCGCCTGCGCCTACCCGTACTGTGTCACTAGCAAGCTTCATGCCTTGAGCTGTCAGTGAAGAGAACATCGAATCAACATCTTCCACTTGCACGGCAATGTGATGCAGTCCCTCTCCACGCTTCGTTATGAACTTCGCGATCGTCGAATCTTCTTCGGCAGGTTCCAGAAGTTCAATTCGGGTTTCTCCAAGAGGCAGCATCGCCGTCTTCACTCGTTCGTACTCTACGGTCTCTTCGCGAGTCATCGTCAATCCCAGTGCCTCATAGAACCGGCGTGCTTCAGCAATGCTCTTGACTGCAACACCCAGATGATCGAGCCGCAGCCCGCCAGTCAAAGATGCACTGCCTATGCGAACCCTACGAGTTCGTTTCAACTCCGCGCACTGACGTACAGCCTCCATCAGTGCCGGAACGCCGTCGCCCGTTATGGCAACTGTCCGAATGACAGGCGGAACCCACTCGCCGTGTGCCAGACTCAGCGCCTGCATTGCAACAATCTCCTGCTCGACCAATTCAGCGCCACCGCGATCGCTTTTGTTCACCACAAAGATGTCTGCGATCTCCATCACGCCGGCTTTAAGACTTTGCACTTCGTCACCCATCCCAGGCATCAGAACCAGCAAAGTGACGTCAGCCACTCCAATCACGTCGACTTCATCCTGCCCAACTCCAACAGTCTCGATCAGGATTGTTTGGCGACCCGCTGCTTCCATCACCGTGCAAACGTCTGCCGTCGAGCGAGCCACACCTCCCATTGCCCCGCGCGTTGCCATGCTGCGAATAAAAACGCGGGCCTCTGCAGCGAATCCTTGCATCCGGATTCTGTCCCCGAGTAGTGCGCCCCCGGTGTATGGGCTCGATGGATCGAGAGCAATCACACCAACGCTTTGACCTTCGGCACTCAGCGACCTCGCCATCTGATCGACCAATGTGCTCTTCCCTGCCCCTGGCGACCCCGTTATCCCGATCCGTATTGCATTCCTTTGAGAGACGCGGCAGGCCGTAACCAAATCTGCAGCTCCAGCGCCACCATCCTCGACAATGGAGATTGCTCGAGCCAGAGCGCGCAGATCTCCCGTGCGGAGGCGCCCAATCATCTGGGTTATCTCATGCTGACCAGCGTTAGAGTCTTTGCTCACGTCAGCGATGATATCGTGCTCCAGCAAACTACTTCACTATAGTGGGGTCCCACCCATCCAATCCTGCCAGATATGCCTTCGTCTCGTATTTCTTCGCCTCTTCGGCAGTTAGCTGTTTGGAATGCGGCTCACGCGCCTTAGGATTTGCTCCTGGTCCATTCGAATTGAACTCAGCATAGGTTGCCATTGGCAGACGCGGCTGCGGCGCGCCCTTCCAGTCTGACCATCCCTCCGGCATGATTGGCGCTTCGATGTTGGTGTTCATGAAGATTACCGTCGAGTAGTCCCGCCACGGACGCCCAAGATACACATTCCTGCTCCTTGTTCCGCTGTGATCTTGCAATGATTGAAGACGTAGCCTGCGTCCTGATCCGGACGGGTATTGCTTTGCGCGGTGAGATACCCGCCCGGGCCGTGTGCGATACTTCGAATCTCACAATTCTCGAAGACTGCCTTGGCATCGCCAAAGATAAAGTCAACATGGCCTTCGATGTAGCAGTCAGAGTAGTATTGCCGCCCCGTCTTGCAGTCATCTCCCGGATTCATGCAACCCGTACTTGACGCATAAAGCGTGTCTTGCGCACCAAGGAGACGCACGTGTCGGATCACGGCGCGGTCCGCCTTCAGATTCAGCGCCACCGCCTGCGAGGATACCTCACTTGTCTTGCTGTAGTCGTTGGCGATCGTCATGTTGGCAGCCAGAAAATCATCGGCTGTTACAAAAAGAGTCGCCGAACACCTTGTTCCACATGTCGACGCTGCACTGTTGTTGTAAACCAGCAGAACTTTGGTCCAGTCGTTTCCTTCACCGCGAAATTGGATTTTTGGTTTCTCCACATGCACGACCTCGCGGTAAACGCCAGGTTGGATCCGGATGACTGCGCCTGTATCCGGCGCGGCATTCACTGCGGCTTGGATCGTCGCGAAATCAGCGCCGGCTGCTCCGACAGTTATCGTTCTAGGAATTTGCGCCCGGCAAACTCCCCAAACCATTACAGCGACGAGCGCGAGCGCGTACGACTGAAATCCTCTTCTCAACATTTCCTCTCTCCACACGGAAACGATCTTTTTCACACAAATGGTCCTACAGGGACTATGCTCAACCTCAGCACTCTGCACCAGATCAACCGAGGCTTGGCCCTTTGTTGGAATAGTGGTCAGACCGACATTTTAGCGGGAGTTTGAACTGTAATGCCGATCCAATCCGCCAGCCTGCCTGACACGGGCTTTACTACGATGGCCCCGGAAAAATCCAACGTCCGATGGTTTGTCTGTTTTCTTCTTTTTCTTGCGACAACCATCAACTATATGGATCGGTCCGTCTTTTCGCTGATCGAACCACTTCTTCATCTCCCGTTTATGGGGTGGATACCGGGGCTTGATCATGCGCATCAGCCCGCCTACGACATCAACTATGGTCGGGTGCTGATCGCGTTTCAGATTGCCTATGGTGTGGGCTTTCTCTTTGCCGGCCGCATCATCGACAGACTCGGAACCAAAACGGGGTACGCGTTGGCGATCCTTGTCTGGGGATGCGCTTCGATCAGCACTTCGCTGGTCAGCAGCGTCATCGGTTTCTGTGTCTGCCGCGCTTTGCTTGGGTTAGGAGAGTCCGGCAACTTCCCAGCGGCTATCAAAGCCACAACCGAGTGGTTCCCTTCCGAGGAACGTGCTCTTGCGACGGGGCTCTTCAACTCCGGCTCAAATGCTTCTGCCTTCGTAGCCCCCTTGCTTATAGCTGCTGTGACCGCGAAATTCGGGTGGCACGCAGCGTTTATCTGCACCGGATCGATGGGGTTGGTCTGGCTGGGTATCTGGCTGCTCTTTCCTTACAACAAGCTTCGCCGTGGAGCGACTCAGACTCAAATTAATCTTGCTCCTGTAATGCAGGGCCGGCCCATCTATTCCACTCTCCTCGGACATCGCGGATTCTGGGCTTTCTTTCTTGGCAAAGGACTCACGGACCCCATTTGGTGGTTCTATCTCTTTTATTTGCCGAAATTTCTAAACGATAATTATGGACTTGACCTCAATCACGTGAAGTATCCGCTGATCATTATCTATACGGCCGCAAGTATCGGTTCCATCGCTGGTGGATGGCTCTCTGGGTTCCTGATGAAGCGGGGATATAGCGTGAACTCCGGCCGCAAGATTGCATTGCTGGTTTGCGCCCTTTGCGTTCTGCCGATCATGTTTGTGCCTCACATGCATACGCTGTTTCCAGACAATGCGTGGCCGGCAATTGGGTTGTTCTGTCTTGCAACTGCAGCGCATCAGGGCTGGTCGGCTAATCTTTTCTCCACGCCGACAGATATGTTTCCTTCAACCAGCGTCAGTACGGTTGTGGGTCTGGGCGGAGCGGCCGGAGCGGCGGGTGGAGCGATGTTTACGTGGATCGTGTCACATTACTTTTCGCTTCATCCCTTGCTGATCTTTACTTTGGCGGGATTTGCTTATGTCACTTCGTTAGTGATCTTCCAGCTTCTGGTGCCGAAACTTGGCGTGACTCAGGCGGCCTGATCGCAGAGACCCGGCATCTAAAATGGCGACACCGGCTAACAATTGAATCGCTTAACTATCTTTGTTTCCGCGTGTTACTCTTCTCAAACTTAGGGGCAAGGAGCTTCGTTCAGCGTGAAAAAAGAGGCTAAAGAGCATCAAGACGAGGGCACTGGCCACAGCCAGCTCACGATGCAAGTTGTAGAACACGTTCGCTCTCTCATCAGCAGCGGGGAGGTTCACCCGGGCGACCGTCTTCCGCCGGAGCGGGAGCTCGCGCGGAAGTTGAAGATCAGCCGGTCCAGCTTACGTGCGGGGATCGGTTTTTTGTCAGCGATGGGTGTGTTGAAGAGCCGGCATGGGGCCGGTACGTTTGTTTCTTCGGGCCCTCCGGCGCTTGATTCGAGCTCACTTTCGGTGCTGGGGGCACTGCATGGGTTTTTGCCGTGGCAGATGTTTGAGGCGCGGCTGGTGCTGGAGTCGAATGTGGCCGCGCTCGCGGCGGAGCGGGCTACCGATGAGCACATTGCGGAGCTGGCCGAAGAGGTCGCGGAGATGTATGCGGCGCTGACCGATCCCCAGGAGTATCTCATTCATGATGTTCGGTTTCACCGGACGATCGCACGAGCCGCGGGGAATCCGATTCTGGGTGCGCTCATGGAGACGATTACGGCGAATTTGTATGAATACCGCAGCAAAACTGTTGTGAATGCGGTGGATTTGAAGGAGTCGGCGGAGATGCACAGGGAGATTTACCGGGCAATTCGTTCGCATAATCCGGCGCTGGCGCGGCAAACAATGGAACAGCATTTGAATCTGGCGCGGATTGCGCAGGCTTCTGAGGCGGAGGCGGCTATGGTGGCCGGGCAGAACTCCCCGGAGCCGGGGGCTGTGGTAGAGGAGCCAGCTGATTCTTAATTTTGTGATGGGAGCGCGTTCTTACTGGAATTTCCGCGATTTCCACTGGGTTGACAACTAAGGCCAGACCGGAGGGGCTCAGTTTGAAATTCTGAGCGCCGTGGGGTGGGCGCGGCGCGCGCGCGATTAAGCAGGAACGTACGTCAACCGAATCAAGTCATCGGCGATTAAATCACTGGCCACCAGGTGAAGCGGTAGCCGGGGGCCGGCAAAGAATGGTCTGCCCCCGCCAAGCACGACGGGGCGGAGGTAGAGCCGATACTCATCGATAAGCCCGGCCTCGGTAAGGCTTTGCGCCAAAACTGGTCCGGCAACTTGAATTTCGCCAACCAACTCGGCCTTCAGCCTGCGTATCACCTTCTCGAAGTCATCCGCGACAAGCGTGGCGTTGGGGCCAACTGACTTGAGGGAACGGGACACGACCCACTTCGGCTGGCTCCGCCACACCACTGCGAACTCACGATCCTCCGCGTCCCAATCTGGAAGATCTTCCTCCCAATAACGCATGATCTCGTACGTGTGGCGACCGTAAATGAGGCACGTCGCGCCGCGCACCAGCTCGATGAAGTGACGGAACGCCGCGGGTGCAGGCGGCCCAAGCTTCATGTGGTCGACGTAGCCATCGAGGGACTGGCTCAATCCGTAGACAAGTTTGGCCATGCTGCAAATCTCCCTTCCACGTTCTTCAGAATAGCTTGAGCCAACATCGCTCGAAGGTGAGGTGGAACACTATCTCCAGGCCGCATTGTCGGTGTGACCATTAGCAGAGATCTGTTTCCCAATCCCGAGATTGAAACTGACCGACTGCCGCCACGACTGCCTGCTAAGAAGGACAGCCCTGCTAAACTGGCCTCTGGGACATGTCCACACCGAAAAAGTTTTATCTCACTACCCCGATTTATTACGTCAACGCTCGTCCGCACATCGGTCATGCCTATACGACCATCGCGGCGGATGTGATTGCGCGGCGGCATCGGCTGCTGGGCGACGATACCTTTTTGTTGACCGGAACTGACGAGCACGGGCAGAAGGTCGAGCGTTCGGCGGCAGCGGCAGGGGTCTCGCCGCAGGAGTTCACGGACCAGGTCTCAGCCACCTTCAAAGCGCTCTGGGATCGCATGGGGATCACCTATGACGATTACGTTCGGACGACCGAGCCCAGGCATACCAAGGCCGTGCAGCGGTTGTTTCAGGACTTGTGCGACCGCGATGCGATCTATCTGAGCACGTATACGGGGCAGTATTCGGTGGGTGAAGAGATGTTTGTCGACGGGCCTCCCGGGACGATCGGGCCGGATGGCAAGCCTACCGAGACTGTGACCGAGGAGAACTACTTCTTCCGGCTTTCGAACTACCAGGAGAAGCTGATCGATCTGATCGAGAGCGGCGAACTGGAGATTCAGCCTGAGGTTCGGCGGAATGAGGTTCTAAGCTTTCTGCGCGGGAACCCAAAGGAAGCTACTGAAAATGGCGAGATCGTCGCGATTGCCACCTCAGGGAATCCTTATGTACCGGGAGCACTCAAAGATTTCTCCCTTTCCCGAACGAGCGTGAGTTGGGGCGTACAAGTTCCCAGCGATCCTAAACACACCATCTACGTCTGGTTTGACGCGCTTATCAATTACATGAGCGCTATCGGCTACAGCAGCGATAATCCTGAATTGCAGAAAAAGTTCGAGCATCTGTGGCCTGCCGATCTCCATCTCGTCGGCAAAGAGATCATTCGGTTCCACTGCGTTTACTGGCCCGCGGTTTTGCTGGCGGCTGATTTGCCTTTGCCCAAAGCGATTACGGCGCATGGATGGCTGCTGTTTGAAGAGTCGAAGATGTCGAAGTCACGGGGAAATATTGTTCGGGCGGAGACGATTCTGGATGCTTTCGGGACGCTGAAGCCTAAACCGGTGGACGGTCCCGGTCCCGAACTGAGCGATGAGTACTGGAAGCATGAGCAGGATTTATTTGCTTCGGATGTGCTTCGCTATTTTTTGCTGCGTGAGATTCCGTTTGGACAGGATGGAAGTTTCAGCTTCGATGCATTAGTGCAGCGGTATAACAGCGATCTGGCCAACGGATATGGAAACCTAGTCAGTCGCACCTTGTCGATGATTCAGAAGTATTTCGACGGTTACGTCAATCCGTCCGGTCGGCTGGTGAGCAAATTTTTCTACGAGCCTGCCGTCGATCTCATCCAGCACTGCTCGATCAACTCGACGGCTGCGAACCTGACTCGATATCTCACTGGAATTTCGGGTGTAATCGCGCTGGTAGACAAGTACATCACCGACAAGGCGCCGTGGAAGGTGGCGGCCGATCGGGATGAAGATGCGCAACTTGACCTGGAAGAGATTCTTTATACGGTAGCTGAGTCAATTCGAATCATCACGGCATTGCTCCATCCGATTCTTCCTTTCGCGACTGGGAAAGTTTGGGAACAACTCGGACTAGGAGACATTGATGCTGCAATCAAACACGGAGAACTGGCTAACCTTCAATGGGGTGGTCTACAAAAAGGCGTTCGCCTTGGAGATGTTGTTCCGATTTTTCCGCGAGCACCGAAGGAGTTGATTCAACTGATGAATGATATGGAGCAGAAGAATAACGTAGCCAAGCCTGAACCCTCGAAGCTTGTGGATGAGAAGATTGCCCCGAGCGCGGTGGTTCCCGAAGATCCGACCCATCCGGGGGCACCTCCACGGACGAGTTCGCTGGCTGTGGAGAATCCAGGGGCCCACGTCGGAGCTTCGGCAGCGGCGACGCCTGAGCTGGCGAAGCCTCCCGCGTCGCACGCAGAGGCTCCGGCTTCGCAGGTGTTTGCGACTGCGGCTGCAGCTTCAAATGTTCCCGATACGCCGCGGATTGCGATTGACGATTTTGTGAAGGTCGACCTGCGGGTAGCAAAGATTGTTGTGGCGGAACGGATTCCGAAGGCCGATAAGCTGCTGCGACTGGAGGTCGACCTGGGCTACGAGACGCGGCAGATTCTTTCTGGTATTGCGGAGTGGTATACGCCGGAAGAGTTAATTGGCCGTAGGATTGTAGTGATTGCGAATCTGGCGCCGCGGAAGATGCGTGGACTGGAATCGCATGGAATGCTGCTGGCGGCTTCGGAGGGTGAGAATGGGAAGCCGGTGCTGGCTACTTTTGGCGAGGATATCGCTCTTGGATCGCGGCTGAAGTAACGCTCTGAATCAAGTTGGAATGAAAGCGGTTCAATCTCGATGGAGGATGAGATGCTTCGTTTGACCCCGTTCCTGCTCTTCGATGGAAACTGTGCTGAAGCCATGGAGTTTTATTCCGGCTGCTTCGGTGGCGAGCTTATTCTGACTCGACTCGCGGACACCCCGATGAAGACCCAATTTCCTACAGAACAGCACCATAAGATTGTCAACGCATACCTGAAGAGCGCAGCCATCGAGTTCTCAGGTACTGATTGGCTGCACCCGACGCAAGCGCGGAAGCAGGGAAATACAACTGCGATGTATGTCAGCAGCGCTCAAATTGACGAACTAAAAGCCATCTTTGACAGGCTGTCCGACGGGGCAGATAAGGAGTTTCTCGTCGAACTTCGGGACATGCCGTTTGGAGCTTACGGCCGGCTGACCGATCGGTACGGCGTGGAGTGGTTCTTCCGCGGGGAGAAGGTGAGCAATTGATCTGAGAGTTTACCGGCTGGCTATTCCTGCGCTACCGGGTTTTTCTTTGGCTGAAACGCTGGCCGCGTTCGGACAGGAAATCACTCTCTAATTGCGGTTGCAGTAGTTGCGGCTGCTGGCCGAGGCTCTTCAGCATGCGGGTTTGTGCTTCGTGGAGGTAGGCAAGGTTTTCCTGCACGGCCTCCTTGGTCTCACAGTAGGGGCGCGGCGCGTGGGCGAAGGTGACGTCGATGGTGCCGTCGGCTCTTCGTTTGGCCCACAGAAAAATAACGCGAGCGCCTATTCGCCCGACGAGACGCAACGCGAGCGAGTAGAGAGGACCGCCCATCTTCGCGTCGGCGAGGCATGCGACCGGGACGCCCTCCTGCAGATACTTCCGTACACGGGCCAGAGCATGCAGGTTTGCCGTGATGGTGGTGAGGCGTTGCGGCATGCCTGCGACGAGCAATTGGCCGTTGGCTGTAATTCGACCGGGATCGGCGACGACGACGGGCTCGGCAAACCCGCGCTCGAGGAGCGGCCTAAGTGGGAACTCGGCGAGCGGCTCGTGAATCCAGCAATAGAGGATGGGCCGGGTGGGATCCGCTCCGATGACTTCTGCGCCGGTGATGGTCCAGGGGATTGGGAAGGGGGCGATGCGAGTGAGCTCGACCAGCCAGTGGTCCAGCATGACCGCTTCGGTGAGGAGACGGTTTCCGCCGAACCAGCTAACGAGAATGCCTTGTATTTTGCAGGCGACGAGCGCGGCTCGATACCAGCTTTTGCGAGGGGTGAGGCGGGCAACCCACTGCACCTGCCTGAGCAGTGTCAGCCAGCCTGCAATCCTTTTGAGTGGCCACTTCAAGTAAGGCTACCCTCTTCTTCGGAACAAGAGTGCCTTCCGAGAAGATCAGAGACTAGGCGGGACTTTTTTCCGCGATGATGAAACCTGAGACTTGAGAGAAACAAGGGTCTTCCTTAAGAACAACAACGCACTACGAACGACAACCTGCAACACCGTTCGTTATCTTTGTGCGAATACGGCAATCATTATGTCGCAAACAGAGGGGCTTTCTATACGGTGTGAACCATTTTGACTACGTTTCTTTTGTCTGCACACCGACGGCAACGACAAAGTAGCTTGCGGTAGTGGTACCAACGTTTTTGAGACCATGCATGACGTTGGATGCGGTGAAGACTACGCCGCCTGGACCTACGGGTTCGGGCTTGCCGTCGTTGATGAACTCGAGGTTGCCTTCGCGGATGAGAAGGAACTCGGAGTGGCTGTGCTTGTGGGGTGGATGGGGCATCTTGCCAGCTGGGAGTGTGGTCTCGTGCACCTCGACGAACTCACCGGTGGCGAGCGTTCCGGACATTACCTGCCGGCCGGTGCCCCCGTTGGCGTTTTGTTTGACAGGAAGCTTGTCGAAGGGAAAGACGACAGATTTGGCGAGCTTGCCGTCGGGACCTGCTGCGGCGCCGGACTGGGCCTCGGCCATGACTCCGCCTAATGCGGCGAAGG
>Ga0210397_10001272_pt1 | contig 16168 bp, 15 predicted proteins | sample IncBWH2OmetaG_FD_160126 | JGI IMG/M metagenome (GOLD analysis project Ga0210397, IMG submission 160126) | Forest soil microbial communities from Barre Woods Harvard Forest LTER site, Petersham, Massachusetts, United States - Inc-BW-H-2-O ...
GTGAAGGAGCGCCTGCGCTTCCTGCGTCGCCCGTCCGGCGCCATCGGCGTCGCCATCGTCCTGTTCGTGATCGCGGTCGCGGTCTTCGGCCCCCTCGTCGCTCCGCACCCACCGAACCAGCCGGTGGGCGTTCCGCTCAGCGGGCCCAGCAGCACCGACCTGCTGGGCACCGATGCTCTCGGCCGGGACGTGCTCAGCCGCGTGCTCTACGGCGGCCGGTCGGTACTCGGCCTGGCGGCGGCCGCCACCGTCCTGGCCTACATGCTCGGCCTGTCCGTCGGGCTGGCTGCCGGTTACAGCCGTTCGCTGGTCGACCCGGTGCTCATGCGCAGCGTGGACGTGATGCTGTGCTTCCCGCCGCTGCTCTTCCTGCTGGTGCTGATCGCCGGCGCCGGCTCGTCGGTCCTGGTGCTGATCATCGGCGTCGCGCTCGTGCAGGCACCTCAGATCAGCCGCATCGTTCGCACCGCGACACTCGAGGTGTCGGTCCGCGGGTATGTGGAGGCGGCCATCGCCCGCGGTGAGCGCGCTCCGGCGGTGATCGTCCGCGAGGTGCTCCCCAACATTCTCGTGCCCGTGCTGGTCGACGCCGGCCTGCGTTTCACCTATTCGATCCTGATCATCGCCTCGGTGAACTTCCTCGGGTTGGGGCTCCAGCCGCCGAACTCCGATTGGGCGCTGATGATCGGCGAGAACCGGTCCTACCTCGCCGTCAACCCCTGGTCCGTGCTCGCTCCGGCAGCGATGATCGCGATCCTCACCATCGGGGTGAACCTGACCGGAGATGCGGTGGCGCGGACGCTTGGCCGCTCCTACGTTCCGCGCACCATGCGCAGCGTTGCCGCATGAGCGTCGTGGCGCCGCAGCCGGTGGTGCGCGTCGAGGGTTTGGGGCTGGCGCTCGACACCGGCGAGCCGGTGATCGAGGACGTCAGCTTTCAGATCGCCCCCGGCGAGATCTACGGCGTGGTGGGCGAGTCCGGGAGCGGCAAGAGCACGTTGGCGTTGGCCTTGCTCGGATACACCCGGCCGGGGGTGCAGTTCCGGGCGGGAACGGTCGAGGTCGGCGGCCAGAGCGTCGTCGGGCGCGACCCCCGCGCGCTCAGAGGACTGCGCGGGAAGGTGGTGTCCTACGTGCCCCAGGATCCGGGTGGGGCGCTGAACCCGTCCATGCGCATCGGCGACGCCATCCTCGATGTGCTCCGTGCCCATCGACCCGAGGCATCCCGTGAGGAATCCCTCACCGCCGCGCTGGCACGGGTCGAGCTGAACCGCGACCGCGGGTTTGACCGGCGCTATCCACACCAGCTGTCGGGCGGCCAGCAGCAGCGCGTGACGATCGCGATGGCGACGGTGTGCGAGCCGCCCGTCGTGGTCCTCGACGAGCCCACGACCGGACTCGACGTCCTCACTCAGGATCGGGTGCTGGCGGAGCTGCTGCGCCTGCGGTCCGACCATCACATGGCGATGGTCTACGTGTCCCATGACCTGGCGGTGGTGGCGCGGATGGCGGACCGGATCATCGTCATGTACGCCGGGCGCGTGCTGGAGGAGGGTCCCACGAGCGCGGTGCTCGAACACCCTCGGCATCCCTATACCCAGGCGCTGGTCGCGGCGATCCCCGACGTGCGCCAACCCCGCGCGCTGCGCGGCATCGGGGGTGTGTCGGTGGGAGTCGGAGACTGGCCGACGGGCTGCGCGTTTGCCCCCCGCTGCGAGCATGCGCAGCCACAGTGCGAGAGTGTGCTGCCGAGCCTGGCGGCCGCGACGGCTGACCACAACGTCCGCTGCTGCCGCTGGCAGGAGGTGTCAGTTGGGGAGACGCGGGCGAGTTCCGTCCGGATGCAGCCTGGCGCGCGGACGGGTGTCCCGCTCCTGGAAGTCTCAGGGCTCGAGGCGCGCTACGGGTCCCAGCGCGATGACCCACCCGCCGTCGACGATGTCTCCTTCGCCATCGAACCGGGCGAGTGCCTGGCGCTGGTGGGGGAGTCCGGCAGCGGCAAATCGACGATCGCCCGCTGCATCGCCGGACTGCACATCCCCAGCGCCGGCACGATCACCTTCGACGGCCGTCCGGTGGACGGAGCGGCCCGCGCACGGAGCCTCGATGTCCGGCGCCGGATCCAGATCGTCTTTCAGAATCCGTATCAGTCGCTCAACCCCCGGCAGCGGGTGAGCGCCTCGATCGAGCGCCCGTTGCGGATCCTCCGTCGCCTCTCGTCACAGGCCGCCCGGCAAGAGGTGGGTGAGTTGCTGGAGCGCGTGCGCCTGCCGGCGAGGCTGGGCGAGCGGTTCCCGGGCGAACTGTCGGGGGGTGAGCGCCAACGAGTGGCGATCGCCCGCGCGCTCGCGGCCCAGCCGGATCTGTTGGTGTGCGACGAGGTCACGTCCGCGCTCGACGTCTCGGTGCAGGCGGCCGTGCTCGGACTGCTGCAGGAGCTGCGAGCTGACCTGCAACTGAGCATGCTGTTCATCACCCACAACCTCGGCGTGGTGGCCTGCATCGCGGACTCGGTCCTGGTCATCGACAAGGGCAGCGTGTGCGAGGCGGGGCCGGTGGACGCGGTATTGAACGCACCCACCCACGATTACACCCAGCGCCTGCTCAATGCCGCGCCGTCGCTCCTCGAGGGGCGGCCGCCGGTCACCCAGCCGGAGCCGCTGAAGGTCTCGACCCCGATACGGCCGCTGTAGGGTTCATCGATGGCCCGCATCGCATTTGTCGCCCACTGCCTGCTCAACCAGAACTCGAAGGTGGCGGGGGGAGCGGTGTGCCCGGGGGTCTATTCGCCGCTGGTGGACGAGTTGCGAGCGCGCGGGTGGCAGCTCATGCAGATGCCATGCCCCGAGATGACCTTCACCGGGCTCAACCGGTTCTGGGCCGTGCGCGAGCAGTACGACACGGTCGCCCACCGGCGCCACTGCCGGCGGATCGTCGAGCCGCTCGCGGGCGCCATGGCTGCGCACCTCGAGCGGGGCGACGAGGTCGTCGTGATCGGGGTGGAGGGCAGTCCGTCGATGGGGGTACGGATCACCTCCTCGGATCCGGCGCGCGGAGGACGGCCTGAGTGGGCGGACGGCGCTCCCGAGCTCGCCCCGGGGCAGGGGATCTTCCTGGAGGAGCTGCTGGCCGCCGTGGCCGAGCGCGGAGTACCGGCGCCGCGCGCCATCGGCGTGACCGAGTCGCTTCCCGACCACGATCAAGACGCCCAGACCACCCAGCTGGCCACGTTCCTGGAGCAGTAGTGGACGTTGATCAGCGTGGATTCCGAGTGGCACTGGTCGCCGACGAGCTGGTCAACCCGGCCGCGGGTGGCACCGACGCCCTCGAGGTCCTGCGCGCGGAGGACTGGGGCGTGATCCAGCTCCCGCCGGCCTGGTACCCGGCAGATGTCGCGGCGCCCCTGTTGGAGCAGACCGCCGAGCACGTCGAGGAGTTCGCCCGCCACGGCTATCAGCTGGTGCTCATCGGCCACCGCCAGGGGCTCGAGGATGCGCTCCGTCACGCCGGGCTTGAGCTTCCCGACGCTGTGCAACCGAACAGCGCCGACGAGCTCCGCGCCTTCCTGCAGGCGCGGCCGCCCGCAGATGCAGCGCTGGTACGCGGCGAGATCAGCTGAGCCTTCCGCTCACACCGTCCAGTAATGCTCTGACGGCCACGTCGGCCCTCCTCGCGCGGTGTTCCCGTAGTCGGCCACGAGCGCGCTGGCCGTCATCGCCGACGACTCGGGCGAGGCGGCGAACAGCACCACATGGGCGATCTCGTCCGCCGTGCCCAGCCGCCCGTCCACGTTCGGCGGCTCGCCGCCGCGCTCGATCGCGCCGCTGGTCACCGACGGGTGACCGCGCCGGAACATCGCCGTGTCGGTGGGACCGGGGCAGACGACGTTGACGCGGATGTTCTCCGGGGCGAGGTCGATGGCCAGGCTCTTGGCCAGCATCAGCACCGCCCCTTTGCTCGCCGTGTACGCCGCCCACCCCGGGAAGGCGATGAAGCTCGAGTTCGAGCCCGTGAGCACGATCGATCCCCGCCCCTTGCGCCGCATCGATGGCACTGCGTGCTTGGCGCACAGAAACGGCCCGCGCACGTTGACCGCGAACACGCGATCCCAATCCTCCGGCTCGATGTCCCAGAAGGGGATGATGGGTCCTTCGATGCCCGCGTTGGCGTGGAGGATCGAGAGCGGCGCTGCGAAGTCCGCCTCGATCCGGCCAAGCGCATCCTCCACAGCGTCGCTGTCGCCGACGTCGCACGCGTACGAGCGCGCGTGACCTCCCGCGGTGGCGATGTCCTCAGCAGTGGCGGCCGCGGCGGCGGCATCGATGTCGACGCACGCCACTCCGGCGCCCTCGGCAGCGAACCGACGCGCCACGGCCTCGCCGATGCCCGAGCCGGCGCCGGTGACCACACATACGTCGTCGGAGAACCGCATAGACACTCCTCTCTCTGTCGGACCTCGAGCCAGCCTAATGGCGGTGCGCTAGGATCGCCGCCCGCGCGGCGCAGAGGGCCCGTTGACGGGGGAGGAGAGCCATGAGCCAGACCCTGGTGAGCGACAAGATCGCCGGCCTGCTGCAGCAGCAGGGAGCCGAGCTCATCGTCGGCTTTCCCGAGAACCGGCTGCTGGACTCGGCCGCCGCACTGGGGATGCGCCCGATCATCACGCGCACCGAGCGGGTGGCGGTCAATATCGCCGACGGGTTTGCCCGGATGACCAACGGCGAGCGCTTCGTCCCGTGCGTCATGCAGTACGGCCCCGGGGCCGAGGCCGCCCACGCCGCCGTGGCACAGGCATTCGGTGACCGCAGCCCGATCCTGCTCATCCCCGGCGAACATGCCCGCGCGGCGCAGGCGGACTCCCCCACTGTGGGCGCGGCGGAGGCCTATCGGACGATCACGGCGTGGTCGGCCACCGTGAATGAGCCCGATCAGGGACCCGGCATCTTACGTCGAGCGCTGCAGGCGGTGCGAGGGGCGCGTCGTGGACCGGTCCTCGTCGCGGTCGCCAACGACGTGCTGTATGCGACGGCCGCCGATGACCGTCCATGGGAGGTCAGCTATCCCGGCGCGCGGCGCAGCCAGGCCGACCCCGCGGACGTCGACGAGACAAGCTCGATCCTGGCCGCGGCGACGTCGCCCGTGATCGTCGCCGGTCAGGGCGTGCTCTACGCGGAGGCCACCGAGGAGCTCGTGGCTCTGGCCGAGGCCCTCGAGCTCCCGGTGGCCACGACGCTCAACGGCAAGAGCGCCTTTCCCGAAGACCATCCGCTCTCGTTGGGAGCGGCCGCCCGCACCCGTCCGGCGACCGTCGACCGGGCGTTCGAACGCGCCGACGTGATCCTCGGCGTGGGCACGAGCTTCTCTCGCTCGCTGTACATCACACCGATGCCGCTCGACGCGAGATTGGGCCAGATCGTCAACGACCCGCGGGACCTCGCGACGGGGTACGACGTCGGCTTTGCCTGCGTCGGGGACGTGAAGCTCGTCCTGCGCCAGCTGGTCGCGCGGCTCCAAACCGGCGCCGGGGGCGCCGGCCGAGAGGACGGCGGCGTACGCGCCCGGATCGCCTCGACCCGGCGCGACTTCCACGAGGCATGGCTGCCGCACCTCACCTCCGAGGCAGCGCCGTTGAGTCCCTACCGCGTGGTGTGGGAGCTCATGCACGCGGTCGATCGGCAGCGCACCGTCGTCACCCACGACGCCGGCCATCCCCGCGACCAGATGGTCCCGTTCTACGAGACCATCGTCCCTCGCGGTTACCTGGGGTGGGGAAAGTCGACGCAGCTCGGCACCGGCCTCGGCTTGGCCATGGGTGCGCGGCTCGCCCGGCCGGACTGGCTGTCGGTCAACGTCATGGGCGACGCTGCCTTCGGCATGGTCGGGATGGACCTGGAGACCGCGGCGCGGTGTCGGATCCCGATCCTCACCGTCGTCCTGAACAACGGCTTGATGGGCGGATATACCGAGTACATGCCCGAGGCGGTGGCCCGCTACGACGCGCACAAACTGGGTGGCGACTATCGCGGTGTCGCCAGGGCGCTCGGAGTCCACGCCGAGCGCGCTGAGCGTCCGGACGAGCTGGGCTCCGCGCTGCAGCGGTGCATCGCGTGCGTCAGTTCGGGACGGCCGGCCTTGCTCGAGGCGATGACACACGAAGAACCGACCATGTCGATGCCGTAACAGTCAGGGAGAAAAGGTGAACAGATTCCGCGCCGCACTCACTCATCCGCTTGGCGTCGCCATCGGTGACATGTTGCCGCCCGAGCAGATCGCGACAACGGCGCAATGGATCGAATCGGCCGGCTATTCGCACGTCACCGTGCCCGAGGATTGCTTCTACCTGCCCGCACAGGTGGGCGCGACGCTCGCGCTCAACGCCACCGAGCGGATTCCGGTGGGGACGAGCATCGTCTCGGCGATGACGCGGCATCCCGCCATCCTCGCCATGGAGATCGCCGGAATCAGCCGTGCCTTCCCCGGCCGCTTCTGGCCTGGGATCGGACTGGGCCTGCCGCCGTGGCTCGAGCAGATGGGGCTCATGCCCGAGCGGCCCGTCGCCGCCATGAGGGAGGCGATCGAATCGATCAAGCAGCTGCTCGCCGGCGGGACGGTGGAGCTGACGGGCAAGGCGTTCACCCTGGACAAGATCACGATCACCCATCCCGCGGCCGAGGATGTGCCGGTCACGATGGGAGTGATGAGCCCGATGATGCTGCGGCTGTCCGGTCAAATCGCCGACGCAACCCTGTTCGCCGCCAGCGGCGGGGTGAAGTATTTCGAGCAGGCAATGGCTGATGTCGCGACGGGGCTGCAGCGAAGCGGCCGCCCGGCGGATGCGATGGGCTACCGGACCATCGCGCTCGTCTGCGTGGATCGCGATGGCAGCAGAGCCCGCGACATCATCCGCCCGGTGATGGCCGAGTTCCTCGCCGAGTTCGCGGACATGAGCACGGTGACGCTGTATGGGATCAGCGACGAGCTGAAGGCGATGGTGAGCCGGGGTGGCGCCGACGCGGTCGCCCGGGAGATGCCCGACCAGTGGCTCGAGGATCTGGCGCTCGTGGGAACGCCCCGCGAGGTCGCCGACCAGGTGCTCCGCTGGGTGGCCGTCGGGATCGACGCGATCGCGGTCTTCCTTCCCCACCCGTCGGAACGAGACACGCTGGCGCTGCTGGCTGAGGAGGTCATTCCACTCGTCGCGGAGAGTCGCGAGTGGCGTGGTTGATCATGTCTGCTTCTTCATGAGAGAGGGTTGAGGATGGATCTGGGTTTGCGTGGATGTGCAGCGATCGTCGGTGGCGCGTCGTCGGGGATGGGGCGCGCCATCGCGCGACGCCTGGCCGAGGAAGGCTGCAATGTCACCTTGTTGGCCCGACGCCGCGAACTGTTGGACGAAGCGGTGGCGGAGATCTCGAAGCTCACCGACGGCGGTCGCGCACGCGCGGTGGCCGGCGACTCGACCGCCCCCGCTGACCTCACGCGCACCGTCGAGGAGACCATGCAGGAGTTCGGGCGGATCGACATCGTGGTCAACAACACCGGCGGACCGACGGCCGGAGACTTCGGAGACCTCGACGACGAGGACTGGGGGCGCGCAGTCGAGCTCACGCTGCTGTCGGCCATCCGGCTGACGCGGCTGGCCCTCCCGGCGCTGCGCCAGAGCGGGCGCGGTCGCGTCGTCAACCTCACCTCGATGGCCGTGAAGGAGATCAACGACGGGTTGCTGCTCTCCAATGCCCTGCGGCCGGCGGTCACGGGTTGGGCCAAGCATCTCTCGCGCGAGGAGGGGCCGCACGGGATCACCGTCAACTCGATCGCGCCCGGTTACATCGACACCGATCGTCTCCGCTATCTGTATTCGACCGGGTCCACTCCCGATGAGGACCGCCGCCGCGACGAACAGTCGATCCCGCTGCGCCGATTCGGGGCGCCCGAGGAGATCGCCTCGGCGGCAGCGTTCCTCTGCTCGACCGAGGCTGCCTACATCACCGGCGTCACCTTGCTCGTCGACGGGGGCTTGACGCGCGGTCTGCTGAGCTGACGTTCACGCGCGGGCGTCACTGATCACATGAGAGCCGTCATGCTGCGTGCCCACGGTGGCCTCGACGCCTTGACCGTCGAGGACGTGCCCGACCCGGTCGCCGGCCCCGGCGAGGCCGTGGTGCGCGTCCACGCCGTGGCCGTCAACCGCCTGGATTGCTGGGTGCGGGCGGACGTCGGCCACGCCTACCAGGCGCAACTGCCGCTCATCCCCGGCTACGACGTCGCCGGCGAGGTCGTGCAGATCGGCGCGGGAGTTGACACCGTCGCGCTGGGCGACCGGGTCTACGTTCACTACGACTACTCCTGCGGGCGGTGCCGGTACTGCTTGGCGGGCGATGAGTCGCTCTGTGAGCACTACGGCGTGATGGGTGTCGATCACCACGGCGGCTACGCGGAGCTGGTGCTCGCTCCCGAGCGCAACCTCTTCCCGCTCGATGCCCGCGTCTCATTCCGGGTGGCGGCCGCCGCCGGGTCGGTGTACCTCACCGCCTATCACATGCTGTTTGCCAAGGCCGGGGTTCGGGCCGGACAGACCGTCCTGGTCGTGGCCGCAGGTTCCGGAGTCGGCGGCGCCGCCGTCCAGCTGGCCGCCTGGGCGGGCGCGCGCGTGGTGGCGACGGCGGGCACGCGTGAGAAGGCCGACCGCGCGGTCGCCCTCGGCGCCGAGGCGGGCGTGGTGCATTCCGAGCCGGGGTGGAGCGAGGAGGTGCGCCGGCTCACCGGCGGCGGCGCCGACTGCGCCATCGACCATGTCGGAAGCGCGACATTCGATGAGGTGGTGCGGTCCCTGGCCGGCGGGGGCCGGATGGTCCTCTGCGGCGCGAGCTCCGGCGCGCAGGTGCAGCTGGACCTGATCGACCTGTTCGCTCGGCAGCTCGCGATCATCGGGTCCAGCGACGGCTCTCGTGCGGAGCTCGTCGAGGTGCTTCGGCTACTGGCAGACGGAGTGGTTGAGCCGGTCCTCGATCGCGTGCTGCCGCTCGACCAGGCAGCCGAGGCACAGCGCCTCCTCGAGCAGCGCCGGCATTTCGGACGGATCCTGCTGGACCCGAGCCTGTAGTCGCGGCGGACCACGTCAGACCTGGTTCACCGCCCCCCTCCACTTCCAATTTATACCGGATCAGATGCCCTCATGAGGCTTTGATTCATGCCGCATAATCGCCCGCCGCAGGCAGGAACCTACGAAACGGAGCGGCGCGATGCGGAGGTTGTTCATGATGCACCCGACGGGAGGTTGGCGATGACCCAGCGCGCGGTGGCGATCGTCGGAGGCGGGCCGACGGGGATGATGCTGGCGGGCGAGCTGGCGTTGGCGGGGATCGACGTTGCCATCCTCGAGCGGCGCGTCGACGATGCGATCGACGGCTCGCGTGCGCGGGGGATGCACTCGCGCACCATCGAGGTGCTCGATCAGCGCGGCATCGCCGATCGGTTCCTCGCTGAAGGGGAGGTCATGCAGATGCAGAGTTTCGCGGGGGTCCGCTTGGACATCAGCGACTTCCCCACCCGTCACAACTATGGGCTCTTGCTGTGGCAGCGCGACTTCGAGCGCATCCTGGCCGCCTGGGTGAGCGAGCTGGGGGTGCCGATCGCTCGTGGACGTGAGGTGACGGGCTTTGCCCAGGACGACACCGGCGTCGACGTCATGCTGTCTGACGGCGAGTCGCTGCGGGCGGCCTATCTCGTGGGGTGCGACGGAGGGCGCAGCGTGATCCGCAAGGCGGCCGGGATCGACTTCCCCGGGTCAGAGGCGTCGACCAGCTGGCTGATCGCCGAGGTCGAGATGGAACAGGAGCCGGAGTTCGGCGTGCGCGAGGGGGGAGGGATCGGCCGATCAGAACGAGGGTCCATCGGAGTCGTACTGACCGAACCCGACGTCCACGACGCCCCCGAGCTCACGCTGCAGTATCTCCGGGAACTGCTCATCGCCAACGATGGGACGGACTATGGGGTGCACAGCCCGACCTGGATCTCTCGTTTCACCGACATGAGCCGGCAGGCTGCGTCCTACCGAGAGCGGCGGGTGCTGATCGCGGGCGACGCCGCACACGTACATCCCCCGCAAGGCGGGCAGGGCCTCAACACCGGTGTGCAGGATGCGGTGAACCTGGGATGGAAGCTCGCCCAGGTGGTCAGCGGGACATCACCGGATGCCCTCCTCGATACCTACCATGCCGAGCGCCACCCGGTCGGTGCCCGCGTGCAGCGCAACGCAATGGCGCAGCGCGCGCTCAGCGCCACTGACCAGCGCACCGCCGCGTTGCGCGACACCGTGACCGAGCTGCTGAGCATGGACGAGCCGCGTAAGCGGTTCGCCGGGGTCGTGTCTGGTCTGGGCTTCCACTACGACCTCGGCGAGGGGCATCCGCTGCTGGGGCGCCGCATACCGGACGTGGACCTCGTGACCGCCGACGGCCCGGTCCGGGTCTTCGCGCTGCTGCACGACGCCCGGCCGGTGCTGCTCAACCTCGTGCAGGCCGGCGCCCTTGACCCTGGAGAGCCCGGCGGCTTTGACCTCGCGCCATGGTCTGACCGGGTCCGGCGCGTCGACGCCACCTACGACGGCGTGTGGGAGCTGCCGGTCCTCGGGGCGGTCAGCGCTCCTACAGCGGTGGTGATCCGGCCCGACGGACACGTCGCCTGGGTGGGGGAGGGGTCCCACGACGGGCTCCCCGAAGCGCTGACCACCTGGTTCGGGCCACCGGCTGCGGGATAGTCGGTCAGGCGCCGGCTAGTTCGATCGAACCCCGACCGGCCCTCAATACGGTTCGCCTGGGCCATTTACCGCTGCGCCGCCGTCGCCTACCGTGACCGAGAGGACGAGCCGTGTCGCTGGCGGTCGGGCATTTCCACAGAAAGCAGGGCACGATGACCACCATCGCCGGCCGCCATGAGCAGGGCGCGGACCGGTGGAGGGTGAGACGTGGCGACGCCTCAAGGTGACTTTTCCCACGGAGGTCAAGAGTCACACGCGTGAGCAGATCTTCTGCTTTGGTTCGGACGGCCTCCTGCGCCGTCATGACTACACGGTCGACATCCTCGGCGGAGCGACCGGATTGAATTACGCCTCGGACTATCGGGAAGTCGATGGCCTCATGTTCCCGACCACACGACGGGTCTACGCCTACGAGGGCGACTACCAACTGGTCCCAGAACCGCTTCTCGTCGCAGTCGACATCAGCCGGATCACGTTGGCGTGATCTGCACAATGCCACCAACCAGATAAGAGATTGAAATGACCGATTCACCGAACATCGTCCTCGTCCACGGCGCCTGGGCGGACGGCTCCAGCTGGAGCGCGGTCATCGAACGCCTTCAGGCCGACGGATACAACGTGACCGCTCCCCAGTTCCCGGAGACCTCGCTCGCCGACGACGTCGCACGGCTGCGCCATGTCCTCAGTCGTCAGGACGGGCCCACGCTGGTCGCCGGGCACTCGTACGGCGGGCAGATCATGACCGCTCTCGGGACCGACGCGCCGAATGTCGTCGGCCTCGTCTACATCGCAGCGTTCGGACTTGACGAAGGGGAATCGATCGGCGCGTTGCTGAAGCAGGGACCCCCGACCCCGGCACTGGCGCATCTCATCATCGACGACCAGGGCTTCGCTTGGATACCAGAGGACGATTTCGTGAACCACTTCGCCGCTGACGTCGACCCGGCTCAGGCAAGGGTGATGTACGCCGTTCAACAGGCCTTGGCCGCGTCCACGCTCGAGGACGTGATGGGCGTACCGGCCTGGAAGGCGCTGCCGACCTGGTTCCTGGTCGCCGACGGCGACCAGGCGATTCCGCCCGCCGCCGAGCGCCAGTTCGCCAAGCGCATGGGTGCAACCACGGTCGAAGTCGCGTCCAACCACGTCGCGATGGTCTCTCATCCGGACGAGGTCGTCGAGCTCATCGAGACGGCTGCGAAAGCGGTGCTGGCGCCCGCCGAGCCCGCTGCCGTGGGTGCCTGACCAGTAGCAAATCGGGATCGAGGGATCGAGACTGGATCGCCCGCCGGCGATCCGGTCGGATCGCCGGCGGCTGCTTGGCTCCGCTATCTATCTAGGGAGTGCCGTTCCGAGCTCCAGCCCAGCCCACACCCCTGCGCACCCGCAATTACCGCCTGTACTTCTCAGGCCAGCTGGTCTCCGTGCCGGGGACGTGGCTGCAGACGGTTGCGCAGGCGTGGCTGGTCCTGACGCTCACTTCGAGCGGGAGCGCGCTGGGGGTGACGGTTGCGCTGCAGACGGTCCCGGTGCTCGTGCTCGGGGCCTGGACCGGGTCGGTGGCCGACGCGGTGGACAAGCGCAAGCTCCTGATCGGCACCCAGGCCGCGCAGGGTCTGCTGGCGCTCATACTCGGCATCCTGGCGCTCACCGGCGTGGTCGAACTGTGGATGGTGTGGACCCTCGCGCTCGGCCTCGGCGTCGCCCGCGCGTTCGACACCCCCACGCGCCAGGCGTTTGTCTCTGAGCTCGTGCAGGGTCCGTCGCTGCCCCGGGCGATCGGGATCAACTCGACCGTGGTGTCCGCGGCGCGCATGATCGGCCCAGCGGCCGGCGGCGTGATCATCGCCGTGTTCGGGGTCGGGCTCTGCTTCCTCATCAACGCCGCCTCGTTCGTCGGGCCGCTCATCGCGCTGACGGCGATGGACACCAGCAAGCTCTACCGCGCCGGCGTTCGCGCGCCGCGCGGTCCCGGCGCGGTCCGGGCCGGGCTGAGCTACGTCCGCAGCCGGCGCGAGCTGTTCCTCCCGCTCGGGATGATGGCGATCATCGGCACGCTGGCCTACGAGTTCCAGGTGTCGATCCCCCTCATGGCCCACTCGGGCTTCCATCTCGGTGCCACCGGATTCGGTCTGCTCTACGCCGCGATGGGTGCGGGCGCCGTGGTCACCGGGATCACCCTCGCCGGCAAGGTGCCCGGGCGCATCCGGACCCTGACGATCGCCGCCGCCGCGTTCGGGATCGCGCTCACCGCCGCAGCGGCGGCGCCCAGCCCGGTGACCGAGGGGATCTGCCTGGCCTTTGTCGGGGCAGCGAGCGTCCTGTTCTCCTCCAGCACCAACGCGACACTGCAGATCCGGGCCGACCCGTCCATGCGCGGGCGGGTCGTCGCCCTCTACATCATGGCCTTCATGGGCTCGACCGCCATCGGGGGCCCGCTGGTGGGCGTCGTCGGCGAACTGGTGGGCCCGCGGGCGACGCTGGGAGTGGGCGCCGCCGGCTGCGCTGCCGGCGTGCTGCTCGCGCTCGCTCTCGGCAGTCGCGCACGGGCTCAGGGGTCTAGCGGTACATACCGGACCGTCACAGATCCCGGCCCGCTGAGCTGAACTTCAGCCTCGTCGGCAACCCTCACGCCATCACGGAATAGGCCGCCCGGCCCGATCGCCCAGCCAACCCCAGGGGGAACTTCCGCCGGATGGAGCCGGTGAAGTTCGCCACTGCGGAGCTGCTCGACACGGTAGCTGCCCATCTGGCATCGCTACCCACGACTACCGAACGCAAGCCGCCCTAAAACGCGGTTTGCACCGCTCATATCTCCACAGCGCGGGGAGTGGGTGGGGCGGGCGCGGTCAGTAGTAGTGCCGTCGGCCTCCGACGGCGCGGCCCATCGATCCGAGCACCATCAGGGCCAGTCCGACGAGTACCAGCACGATGCCGATCGTCCACAGGATCGCCACCTTGGCGATGAACCCAATGATCAGCAGGATAAGCCCGAGTACGATCATGTAAACCCCTACCTTCTTGTGGATAGCGAGTCGCGGTGGACGCAAGGAGCCGCCCCGCGACACAGCGGCTCCTCCCTCACTGCCCGCTGTCGCGAGTCCCAATCAGTTCGTCTCTCACAACCCAAGGCCGGCTGACCACGGCTGCGGGCGGTCCGATTGGGCGCGAATCCGAGCGACGCCCGCCGGCGGGAGGCTTTCGGTCAGTAATCGCTCAGCAGGCGGGCGACGTATGGGCGTTCGAGGTCTGACGTCTCAGTGTCTTCCAGGGCCATCGTCAGCGCGGCGATGGCGTCGTGGATGTGCCTTTCTGAAGTGGCGCCGATGATCGGCGCGGTCACGCCCGGCTGTGAGAGCAGCCACGCCAGCGCCACGCAGGCCGGCGGCACACCACGCCGTTGCGCGATCGCGCGGACCACATCGAGCACGTCGAAGTCGACCGGCCGATCGCTGCCAGCTGCGGCTGCGCCGCGGATGGTGCGCGCTTCGCCGGTGCGCTCCCTGGTCCCGGCCAGCAGTCCGCGGGCCAGCGGGCTGTAGGGGACAACGCCGACACCGAGGTCACGGCACAGGGGGATCAACTCGCGCTCGTCCTCGCGATTGACGAGGTTGTAGCGGTTCTGCATCGCCACAAACCGCGTCCAGCCGCCGCCGGCAGCCGCCATCTGCAGCTTGGCGAACTGCCACGCATACATCCCGGATGCGCCGACGTAGCGGGCCTTCCCCGCTCGCACGATGTCATCGAGGGCCTGCACGGTCTCCTCGACAGGGGTCTCGGGATCGAATCGGTGGATCTGGTACAGATCGACATAGTCGGTACCGAGTCGCTTCAGCGACGAGTCAATCGACGCGAGCAGATGCTTGCGAGAAAGCCCCCGGTCGTTGGGACCCGGGCCAGTCGGGTAGAAGACCTTCGTCGCCAGCACGTACTCCTCGCGGCGCGCGAACAGCCTGGTCAGCAGGCGCCCCGTGATGACCTCGCTCGCGCCGTCGGAGTACATGTCGGCCGTGTCGAAGAAGGTGATGCCCAGCTCGACCGCCCGGCGCACGATTGGCTCCGCCTGATCCTCCCCGAGCGCCCACGACTGCGCCACGGGATCCCCGTAGCTCATCATCCCCAGACCGATCCGTGACACCTTCAGACCCGAACGGCCCAGTCTCACATAGTCCACTCGCCAAGCATTCCAGGGATCACGAATCGGTGTCGACGCGTCGACGGCCGTGCCGCCGTCGCCGTTCAGGCGTTCTGGCGAGCCTGGGCCAGCACCGTGTCCATCGTGTTCATGATCGAGATCGTCTCATCCAGCGGCATCAGCGGACTCTCGAGGGCGCCGGCACCCAGGCAGCGCGCGACCTCATCGACCTGATGGCGCAGTCCCCGCCCCTCGTGAGTGGAGACGACCCGCGTCGGCTCACCTTGTCTCGGCACCAGCGTCACCGCGGTGGGGGCGTAGAAATCACCATCGATCTCGATCATCGCGTCGGTCCCGACGATCGACGCGCGAGTGGGGCTCTTGGCCCGCAGGGTGCACGTGAGCAGGGCCTGGGCGCCACCCTGGTAGCCGAACAGCATCGACGTTTGCGCGTCGACGCCGGTAAAGGCCGGTTCGCTGATCGAGACGATCCGATCCGGTGCACCCAGGATCATCGATGCGAAGGACACGGGATAGATGCCGAGGTCCAATAGGGCCCCACCCCCGAGCTCCGGAGCGAACAGACGAAAGCTGGGATCCTCGGCAAACCATTGGCCGTGATCGGCGATCACGGTCACGATCTCGCCAAGCGCTCCCTGCGCAAGCCAGTTCCGGATGACGGCGACGTGTGGCAGAAATCGCGTCCACATCGCCTCCATGGCAAACAGCCCTCGCTCTCGCGCCGCCGTCACGATCTCGGTCGCCTCCGTTGCGTGCATTGCGAACGGCTTCTCGACCAGAACCGGCTTTCCGGCACTCAGCGCGAGGATCGCATTGTCCCGGTGCATCGGATGCGGGGTCGCCACGTAGACGACGTCGACGGCTGGGTCGGCGACGAGCGACTCATAGCTCGAATGCCGGCGCTCGATGCCGAACTCGTCCGCGAATCGGTCTGCCGACCCCTGGCTGCGTGATCCCACAGCGCCGACAACTCCGGAGTCGGTGAGCTGCAGGTCGCTCACAAAGGCCGTGGCTATCCCGCCCGTCCCAAGGATCCCCAAACGCAGTGGACTGCCCGCCATGCTTTGTCCTTCCGTCGATGTGAGCCGTGTCAGAGTGGGGTAGCAGTGAGCGCGTCGGTCTGGGCGCTCGCTGGTGTCTCCGACGGGGGCAGCCAGACGTTGTCGATGGCGCAGCGCCGAGCGCTGTCGAGGAATAGCGTGACCGCTGCGGATTGGGCCCGCGCGGGCCAGAGGATCGACCACTCGGCCAGGATT
>Ga0210397_10001273_pt1 | contig 16162 bp, 11 predicted proteins | sample IncBWH2OmetaG_FD_160126 | JGI IMG/M metagenome (GOLD analysis project Ga0210397, IMG submission 160126) | Forest soil microbial communities from Barre Woods Harvard Forest LTER site, Petersham, Massachusetts, United States - Inc-BW-H-2-O ...
TGCAAAGAGAAAAAGAAACGTTTGGTGCCGTATTTTTTGTGAATGGCGTTACGGCAAGTAACCGCAGTGGTAATATTAATTTAGGTGAATACATTAATTTTGGTTACGGAGCGGGCCTGCGTGTAATGATTGATAAGAAAGCCCGTACCAATCTCAATATTGATTACGCCTTTGGAAATTATGGCGCACAAGGATTTTATCTTGGCTTGAACGAAGTATTTTAGCAGAATAAATTTTAACTAAGCAAATAACAAATAATGAAAATGAGAGCTACATTATTTTCAGGTCTTCTTATTTTAGGAAGCCTTTCTTTTTTTTCCTGTGCAGAAAAGAAACAAACAATTGCAGTACAAGATTCCTTATCTGTTGATTCGGTTGCTATAGAGCCTCTTGCTTCCTGGAACGATGGTCCGTTAAAAGAAAGTATTATTGCTTACGTAACGAAAGTCACAACAGAAGGCTCTCCGGATTTTATTCCGGCAAAAGACCGTATTGCTACATTTGATAATGATGGAACCCTTTGGGCTGAACAGCCAGTGATTCAAGGTTTATTTGCTATGTATGTTGCAGGTAAAATGGTAAAAGAAGATCCAGCTCTTGCAAAGAAAGAACTGTTTAAGGCAATTGCAACCCACGATACGACTTATTTACATCACATGGGTATGAAAGAATTGATAGAGCTTGTGATGCTTACGCATACAAAAATGAGTGAAGAAAAATTTGATACCAATGCAAAAGAATTTTTTGCATTGGCAAAACATCCAACCTTGAACGTCCCGGTTAGTAAACTGGTTTACCAACCGCAAGTAGAGTTATTGAATTATCTCCGTACCAATGGTTTTAAAACGTATATCGTTTCAGGCGGAACAGTAGAGTTCATGCGTACTATCAGTGAAGAATATTATGGCATTCCTCCGGAACAGGTAATCGGTTCCCGTTTTGAATATACCTTCAATGTAGATTCCAATACAATTATTCGTAATAGTAAAATTTCCAGTATAGATGATAAAGAAACCAAACCTGTGAACATTCAATATGTGATAGGTAAGCGACCGGTGTTTGCCTGCGGAAACGAGCGTTCAGGTGGTGATATCTACATGCTGCGCTATTCGCAAGGGAGTAAATATCCTTCGTATCAATTGTTGGTGAATCATAATGACGAGGTCAGAGAATTTGCTTATCAGGAAAAGGATAGTATTTCGCTGAAATGGGCTGCAAAATATAACTTCCATGTAGTGGATATGCAGAAAGACTGGAAAACAGTATTTGTAAAATAACCACTGATTTTGATTTTATAAATAATGGATAATATTCAACCGGATATTATCCATTATTTTTTATGCTATATGATAGAACAAAATATTACCGTTAACTTCGAATAAATTATTATTTAAAGTATGAGTCCTTCATCTGATACAATCAAACAATTTAAAATTGCTGTCCGTGGTTCCCTCGTTTATCTTACAGGAGATCCTTTTTTTGAAGCGTCAGAAAAGTGTTTGCAGTATATAGAAGATGGTATGCTGGTTGTAGAAGATGGGAAGATTATTCAAAGCGGTGCTGCATCAGATATTCAGAAATTGATTGATCCGGATGTTCCTGTTCATTATTACCCAAATGGTATTATTCTGCCCGGCTTTGTAGATACTCATATACATTATGTTCAAACGGATATTATAGGTTCATACGGCAAACAGCTGTTGGATTGGCTCGAACAATATACCTTTCCGGTAGAACAGGAATTCAGTAGTTACGAACATTGTAACAATGTGGCAAAACGCTTTATGGATGAAATGCTGAAAAGCGGAACGACTACGGCATTAGTATTTTGTGCTGTATATCCGCAATCGGTAGAAGCGTTGTTTGAAGAAGCACAATCCAGAAATGTACGATTGATTGCAGGCAAAGTATTGATGGACCGCAATGCACCAAAGGCTTTACAGGATACGGCACAAAGCGGTTACGATGATTCGAAAAAACTGATTAAAAAATGGCACAATAAAGGCCGTTTACAATATGCGATTACGCCCCGTTTTGCACCAACAAGTACACCGGAACAATTGACAGCTGCAGGACAGCTTTGGAAAGAACATCCGACTACTTACGTACAATCACACATAGCCGAAAATGTACATGAAATTGCCTGGGCGAAAGAATTGTTTCCGCAACGTAAAGGATATCTTGATATTTACGATCATTACGGATTAACAGGCAAGCGAGCTGTATATGCACATGGTATTCATTTAACAGAAGACGAATTTCAATGTTGCCACGATACGGAAACAGCATTAGCTCATTGTCCGACATCTAATTTATTTTTAGGGAGCGGATTATTTAATATTTCTGCTGTTAAAAACGCGAAACGACCAGTTGAAGTGGGCTTAGGAAGCGATATTGGCGCAGGTACAAGTTTTTCATTACTTACAACATTAAACGAAGCATATAAAGTAGCACAGCTTCGGAATATATCATTAGACGCATTGAAATTGCTTTATCTGGCAACACTGGGAGGAGCAAGGGCATTGTCGCTGGAAGATAAAATCGGCACACTGGAAATAGGAAAGGAAGCAGACTTTGTGGTATTAGACAAACATGCGACGCCTTTATTAAAAGAACGTATGCATAAAGTTTCCTCGATTGAAGAAGCGTTGTTTGTATTAACAATATTGGGGAACGAGGAAATTGTTGAAGCTACTTACGTTGCAGGTATTCCGGTTTACCAAAAGAAAAAACAATAGAACTTTCCTGTCTTTGCTACAATCAATTTTTAAAATTTAAGTTCGAATAGTTATATTCTTTCATTGCAGATTTTTGAATGTAAACCGAATATCTTCGTTCGAATATTATTCAGGTATGTAAAGAAAGAACGGATTGTTTTATTTTGAACTAAGGTATCAATATGCTATTTTTAACAAAGGCCAAACCATTTATTGATATGGGATTTTTATTAACTTCAGAACGGTTTTTCGTGACTAGATATAAGTGACAAAGAGAAATTGATTGATGTTTTTCTAATCGATTTGTTAAAACTTATAGATTAAATTAAAAAATGCGGTGAAAATCACATGCAGGTATTTCAAGCTATTAACGATCTCGAAAGATGGATGTATTTTTAACATTTCTTCAAAAGCATATCTTGATTAAACATGTTCTTATTATTCTGATAGTCAGTATGCCCTTTACTGCTGTATTTGCACAAAGCTGGGCAGCTTATAATACAAGTAATTTTACAGGAGTAAATGCTGTTGACTACCAACCGGCAGACATAGCAGGTACTCCATATAAATGCGATGTATTGATAACAGGAGTGAAAGGATCGCTTTTCAATAACAATTTATTTTTTAATACAGATAAAACACAAGAGAACCCATTAGTGAAATTACTCGATATTCAGAGTAAAAAAATTCTTGTAACAGGAAGTGTTTATTTACCATCTGTTATGTATTCCATCAACAAACGGATTGGTGTTGCATTTAGTACTTCATTGAATGTGTTTGCATATAGCCATACTTCTTCTCACAATTTACTCTCTCCTTTTTATGCGTATAAAAATAATCAACAAACATACAGTGGACAATCAAGTGTTGCGTATGTAAATACATGGAGCAGTTTTAATTTTACCGGTGCCTATGTATTGATGGATACGGATAAACATAAAATTAAAATAGGAGGTACTGCCAAAATTATTCAGGGTGCCGGGTCCGCTTATTTTTCGGTGGGAGATCTGAATTATACTATTAATAATAATACTATTAATAATCTGAGTGGGAATGTTGAGCTTCAATATAATAAACAACTTGAGCAATTAAGTAACGGAGATAAAGTTCCGCTATTCAGTAAGTCGGCTTTTGCAGGTGATCTGGGTGCTGTGTATCAATATTCAAACCATCAAACGAAAGATTATCAAACCCCTTATTTATTTAAAATAAGTACATCGGTTCGTAACATCGGTTCAACAATAAAATATCAAGCGGCAGATAATGGATTTAACTATACCGTTTCAGCCAATCAAGTATCTGCCGATAAATTTCAGCATGTACACAATATTCAGCAATTTCAGGATACATTGAGCAGTATTGCAAATATCTCAAATTCCAACAGAACTGTTTATAAGACGAAGCTCCCGTGTTTTTTTATGCTGATGGCCGATTATCAGATTTATAAAAATACATTTATTAATGTGGGTTATAATTATGCTTATGTCAAAGTGGGAGACAATGCGAATAAAGTTTTAGACTTGCATACTTTCTCTTTTACGGCTCGCTATGATAAATTGCATTGGGGTGTAGGCGTACCTGTTACCACCGGTTCTTATGCAACTACAGTAGGAATATCGGCCCGGTGGCGGTATATAGTAGTGGGTTCGGCAAATATTTTTAATTTATTGTTTGATAATCAATCTTCACCTTTGGCAGCCAATGCATACTTTATTGCAAAAATTCCAATTTTGTATAGAGATAAAAACCGGGTTAAAAAATAATCTCGTATACGTTAGCTGGCATGTACATAAACGACACAATAATACTTGATCAATATCAGCTTTCTTATAAATTTTATAAAGGAGGAAAAAGATATTTATTTTTATTTCATGGGTTTGGTCAGACATCTGATGTTTTTGATTCGTTTGTGCCATCTGTGTTATCGGAATATACGGTCATTTCTATAGATCTGTTTTTTCATGGAAAAAGTTTTATTCACAGTACCAGCAAAAATTTTATCTCAATAAATACATGGAATGCTATTTTTGACGAGTTCCTAAAAAAATATTCTATCCGTAATTTTTCTATGCTAAGCTTTAGTATAGGTGCTCGTTTTATTGTTTCTTTATTTCAACAAAAGCGTAACATGATGGACCGTATTGTGTTAATTGCTCCGGATGGATTTGGTAATACGTTTTGGTTTTCTGTTGCTACGGCAACACCTGTAAGCCGATTTATTTTCAGGTATAGTTTGGCAAACCCTGCATCAATTCGATTCTTTATAAATTTGTTTTGTTATTTCAGATTCATTGATAGTGTAACAAAAAAATTTCTCGAGAAAAATATTTCAACAGATGAACAACGGAAAAAAATTTATAACACCTGGGTGTATCTTAGAAAACTTAAATTACCCCCAATAGATTTTATTAAGCAAATTAACTCAAGTAGAGCGTTAATTATGTGCCTTGTTGGTAAAGAGGATCAATTAGTGGCCGGACAGAAAATAAATGATATTTGTGTTCAGACTGATGGATTATATATTGAATTGGATTATACACACGGCAAAATGCTGCAAGCTATTGATAGACCTGAAGTGAAGACATTTTTAATTTCCAATGGGTAATAAATTTAAATCGCGGACGAACAGATGTTTATCCTTCCATGCGATTTCATACCAGATACCTTCTTTTTTAATTACCCGGACACGATGGCCGGCATCAATATTTTCCATCACTGTTGCTCCTGCAGAAGGGCCTTCCATGATGTTACAATCATTTTTAATAATACCCATTGATGGCGTTATATCGTAATTATTCAAATAAAATGCACCGCCCAGAATACCTAAGAAAATAAGCGGCCGCATACCTAATCCAACGTCTTTTCTTTTTCTGAAAAAAAGATAGATGATGAATGGAATACCAATAGCACTTAGAGAGAAAATGATGTAATAGTAATATTCTTTATAGATTGAAATAGCATATTCCAGGTCAGTATAGCTGTATCCGCTCAAATGATATCTGTTTCCCATATCTTCCATTTTTTGAATGACTCTGCTATCGGGATAATAAGAATACATGGTATTTAAATAATACAGAGCCATTACGTAGTGATCCGCGGCCTCTTCCATCATAGCCATTCTAGCCAGCATTTGCTGCGAAAATGCTTTGTCATTGTTGAAAGCGGCTTTATAATAATTCATGCTTGCGTGGTAATCCTTCTTGGCAAACAGTGAATCTCCCTTTGTTATATTGGTGTTTTTTAGAGAATTAGCCTTCGTGTTGAAAACTAAGCACGAAAAAAGGGCTATAATGACAAATATTTTGGGTGCCAGGCTTTGCTTTTTCATTTAACTCTCGTACTTTTGCACACGCAATTACGGAAAAATTATTCGTAAAAGCACAATGATTCTGTAGCTCAGCCGGTAGAGCATAACACTTTTAATGTTAGGGTCCTGGGTTCGAATCCCAGCGGGATCACAAGAAAATAAAGGTTGCATCCTTTCACGAGTGCAACCTTTTTCTTTTAAATAATCGTGATAAAATGTATTGATTCTGTAGCTCAGCCGGTAGAGCATAACACTTTTAATGTTAGGGTCCTGGGTTCGAATCCCAGCGGGATCACAAGAAAATAAAGGTTACACTCTGTATAAGAATGTAACCTTTATCTTTTTAGCACAGTGTAGTTTATCTGCAATACTGCACCTTGTATAATACGGTGTTTAGTTTACATATTTTTTATTGTATCGAATCTTCCTATCTTTTCAAATGTTTATTTCTCTATAAATAGATAGTATCAAAACTATGTTGAAACGGTTGTTATTGAGTTTGATCGGTATTCTCTGCATCGGCAATGCGCTTTATGCGCAGGAAAAACCATATTTAGGAGCAGAAATTCGTTCGACAGAAACTTTCTTATATGGAAAATTTGAAGTGCGAATGAAAACGACAGAAGCAAGCGGGCTTATTTATGGATTTTTTACTTTTTATGACGAACCTGATTTTTTAACAAAGTGGAATGAAGTTGACATAGAAATTCTGGGTCGTTATAGCAACGAGATACAATTTAATTCTATTACAGGAAATCATAGCATGCATGAAAAGCGTCAGGTTCTTCCATTTAATCCGCATGAAGATTTTCATTTGTATTCCTTTAGCTGGACACCATATTATATTTCATGGTCGGTAGATAGTATTGAAATATATCGCCAGACCGGAGATTTTATAAAGACAATGAATCGTCCGCAGAAACTAATGATGAATGTTTGGCCATGCAGCTCTATTGCGTGGGCAGGAAAGATTGACGCTGCTAAAATTCCACTGCAGGCTGAATACGATTTCGTGAATTTTTATTCGTATGAAGCGAACCGTATGGATAGCTTTCAGCTTAAATGGACAGATAACTTTGATTATTTTGATACCGATCGCTGGCAAAAAGCTACGCATACTTTTGATACAAATGAATGCACTTTTGAACCCGATAATGCAGTAATTGAGGCCGGCTATCTAAAACTGAGATTGACAAAACCAATAGATGATGAAATTGAAAAAACACCTGCTCAACTTATTCAGTCCGCTGTTTGTATACGTGATTCACCAAAGAAATATACTATGTATACTGCAGTGAAAATTAATTTTTACAAACCGATTAACCGAGTGTTATATAACCCGGATTATTTTTCTATCAGTCAAGGTATAATTAAACATGTATATTTTGATATAGACAGGAATTATGTAATTATATATGTTGAAGGTTTGAATGATGGACAGATCAAAGGAAAGATTATCTCTTATAAACCCATTGGAGGCGAAGCAGAGAGGCATGCTCAGGAGCTTATAATTAAATAAGTTATTTGTGCGTATAGATATGTCATATAAGGATTTTTTATATCTTTGATATTCCATTCATCGCCCACATGGTGAAATTGGTAGACACGCCATCTTGAGGGGGTGGTGCCTTAAGTGGTATGGGAGTTCGAATCTCCCTGTGGGCACTTAGTTATATACATCGTGCAAAGCAGTTTTTTTATTCTTCATTCACTTGCTGAGCAACTTCAAAAAGATTTGCACAAGGCCATTTTAACGGAGTGTTTTTCTCCGCAGGCAGATGAATTGTGTGTGGTTTTTCAAAAAACGGATTCTACACCATTCTATATTAAGACGATTCTGAAAGATACTTTTCAGTGTATATCTGTACCCGAAGAAATATCCAAACCCAGACAAAATGTACATCCATATTTTACAGATGTATATGGTTTGTCAGTTGTACGTGTTTATTCAGGCACGAATGATCGGAGCATTGTTATTGAGCTGATAGATGGATCAAGCATTTTGTTTAAAATGTATGCCAGTCGTTCAAATGTAGTATTGTTTTCAGAAAAAGGAATTTCTGAAATGGTAAAAAAAGTGCATGTGCGTGACTGGGAATTTTCATTGAAAGCGATTAATAAAACAATACAATTCAATGCAGAACAAACAGTCACAGAAATGTTAAAACCTATGTATTTGTCTGCTCAGGTAAATGAGTATTTGAAGGAAGAAACCGAGGGGTATTCAGGAACGGAACTGGCAAAGAAAATACAAGGTTTATACAATCGTTTTACAATGGCTGAAGAATATTTTATTCAGCTAAAGGATCAGCAGGTTTCTTTTTGTTTATGGAAAAATGAATACACAATTTTTTCTTCTGATAATGTTTATGATGCATTAAATAAATTTGTTCAGTTTTATTTTCGATATAATTTATTCCAGGAAAGACGAGTACGCTTGCAAATTCAGTTGCAAAGAAAAATTGAAGGTGCTGAAAAATATATCAAGAAAACAAGCGAGCAATTATTGCTGTTATATGATTTAGTTCCGCCAAACGAAATAGCAGATATTATTATGGCTAATCTGCATGATTGGAAAGATGGTGTAAAAGAACGCGAATTGTTTGATTTTTATCGTAATACAACAATCGTTGTTCAATTAAAAGAAAAGCTTTCGCCACAAAAGATGGCAGAGCATCTATATAAAAAATTCAAGAACAGACATAAGCAATTTAAACAACTTGAATTGATTGTTGAAGAGCGCAAAGCCAGGCTGCATTCTTATAAAGCGGATTTGAATGTGTTAGCAAGTATATCCGATTATAAGCAATTGCAAATAATGGAATCCAAATATCAAAAAGAAGAAAAAGCAGTTGAAGATATTTTCCCATTTAAAAGATATATTGTAAAAGGTTTTGAAATATGGGTTGGGAGGAATGCAGCCAATAATGAACTATTAACACTAAAGTATGCACATAAAGACGATTTATGGTTGCATGCGCGGAATGTTCCCGGTTCGCATGTTGTGATTAAATATCAGTCGGGAAAGGTATTTCCGCAAGATGTAATTGAGAAGGCAGCTGCTTTATCAGCATATTATTCAACACTGAAAAATGATAGTTTGTGTCCGGTTTCATATACGCAAAAAAAGTATGTTCGAAAATTTAAAGGCGGTGCATTGGGTTCTATGAAAATGGAGCGAGAAGAAGTAATTATGGTTGTGCCGCAGGATATGAAAGAAGAAGAAGGGCTGAAAAGAAAATAGTTGATTAATATATGTAACCGAAAGATCAATGAATAAAATTAAACGTACAACGGCCTATTCAGAAAAAGCAGAGTCATGGCTTTTGTTATTGGTGAATAAGGTTAACGCATTGCCAACCGCTTATGTTTTATTCATTCTGTTTGCAGGTAATTTTTTAACATGTATTCCCGATGGAAACGAAGAAAATTATTTACAGCTATCAAAACAATTTGTAGATCCTCATTGGATTTATAATTCATTTAGCCTTACTGAATTCCCGGGAACAAGAATATTGTATCAATATATATGTGGTTTTTTCCTTCAGTATATATCATTTGAAATGATAACATTTTGTGGCCGACTGGTAATAATCATATGGTATTCAATGGCTATTGGTTCGTTACTGAAAAAGTTTGCATTGACCAATGTATATAGCTTATTCATGTTCCAGATTGTTTTCTTTATACAGCAATCTACATTTGGAGGAGAAAATTTTCTTCTGGGATTTGAGCCTAAGCATATTGCTTATGGTTTTATTTTATTAGCTATAAATAAATTCATACAAAAAAAATATATCCAAACGGTACTGTTTATTGCGATGGCCTCCTGGTTTCATATTTTACTTGGAGGTTGGTTGTTTTTAGGGATCGTTATTTATCAATTATTGAATAAAGAATACTCTTTTAAACAGCAGACTGCAATGGTACTGTTGTATGTTTTTTTGATACTCCCATTCGTGTATTATATAGCTACTGAAGTTGTTTTTCATTCAGCTAAAGTACGAGATGGAGTATTGGCAGACTGGATCTATTGTTATTATAGAAACCCGCATCATACAGCCATATTCTACAACATGGCCTATTTTTATGATTATCACGCGATAGGAGTAATGTGGGCTCTTGCAATTGCTATTATAACATTTGTCGTTTATCCTAAAATTATAGCCGCTGACTTATTGCATGTAAACAAACTAGTCGTAGTAATTTCACTTATTTTATTGGTAAATGTATTATTAGCTTTTTTTGATAAGTCAGGATATTTTGTAAAATACTATCCATTTAGATTGGCATCGATTCATTTATTTTTGTTTTATCTGCTTACTTTTTCGATAGTAAGTAGATATTTTATAAGACAAGAAAATCTTCAATCTGTTTTTCTAATTATTGTTGTGTTGTTTTTTAGTATGGCAATACTGCTGAATAGTTATAAAATTATTCGTTTTATGAGAGGCGGAGATGCACCTTTCTATGAAATGACTGAGTACATAAAATTACATACCACTAAAGACGCAGTAATTTATTATGCAGACAAATCTGAAGATCATACATTGAGTTTTATAAGGGAAAGCGAACGAGATCGTTTTGTTGTTTATAAATTTGTTCCGGCTGGTACGAATAAAATATTTGAATGGTATGATAGAATGCTTTTACAAGACTGTGCTGAAAAGAAACCGGAATATTTATTGGATGCAAAGAAAAAATATAAGATCGATTATATATTAACGACTGATTCAATCAAAGATGGTCGATTCAAAGAAGTAAAAACTATAGAGCCGTTTAAACTCTATAGCTTGCCATAGTTTTTATTCATTGCTATAATTAATAGGAAGCGCAATTATAAATTCAGAACCTTTGCCGTATTCTGTATGTAGTTGAATTGTCCCACGGTGGTCGCTGATAATGGAGAATGTTATAGACATGCCCAGGCCGGTTCCTTTACCAACAGCTTTAGTTGTAAAGAAGGGTTCAAATATTTTTTCCTTAACCTCGTTTGTCATTCCAATTCCATTATCCTTGATGCTGATAAAGACATGCGATTGGTTATTGCTTGTTGTGATCACTAATTGTCCTTTTTCTTTACGGTCTTTATTTTCTTTAATGGCAAAAATCGCGTTGTTTAATATATTCATAAATACCTGATTCAGTTTTTCAGGGAAACATTCAACCTCAGGAAAATAGGAGAAGTTCTTAATTAATTCCATTGACCCTGAAATTTCGGGGTTTAAGAGAGTCAGAGTAGAATTAATCCCTTCGATAATGTTGGTACGTTTTAAATCATTTTCATCCAACCTGGAAAAAACTCTCAGACCTCTAACAATATCTGCTGTTCGAATGGCACCATCTTCAATACCTTTTAACAGATATCCGATTTCTTCTTTGATATAGGTGTAATCTATTTCACTTTTATAAGTATTAATTTCTGCGATTTGTTCATCAAAATTATCGTTTTTATTTATCGTCTCATATTTGTGTACCAATTCATAAATATCTTCAATATCTCTTTTCAATGGTTTTACATTTGATACAACAAAATTGATTGGATTGTTGATTTCATGAGCAATGCCCGCAGTAAGCTGACCAAGAGAAGCCATTTTTTCGGCATTAACGAGTTGAGATTGCGTTTGCTTTAATTCGCTTAATGTTGTTGAGAGTTCGTTATTTGTATTTTTAAGTTCTTTGGTTCTTTCTTCAACATTTTTTTCTAAGACAATATTTTGATTTCTTATAATAAGTTCGTTTTGAAGCAATGCATTAAATGCCTGAGACTGGGATTCTTCTTTTTCCTTTTTTAAAATGTTTATACGATCAGCCAATGCAAAGGAAAGTAAAATGACTTCAATAGCGGAACCTACGGGCATTGTATAATTGGTAAAATTATTTGGCGGAAGAATATTGAAATCTTTTAAAACATAAATGATTATTCCGACTAACATAGACGACCAAGCTACTAAAAAAAACAAAGCAGGTTTGTACCCTTTTTGGAAAATAACAATAGCAACGATAAGCATGTATATAGCTATCAAAGCCGCATTAGCTAAAACTAAAAAGTAACTAACGTTAAAATATCCGGTTAATGATAAAATGGCGGTAAGAATATATGAACTGGTAAATATGAAAGATATTTTATATAGTACCGGAGCATGTATCTTTACTTGTAAGAATGTTTTTAAAAATTCTAATGCACTAATACTTACCATACATGAAAACAGATAAACGCTTTGGTTGGCAAACCATGGCAAATTAGGCCATAGGTATTCAAACGGATAGCCAAGTAAAGATGCTTGTGTCATACCAATAGCTAATATGTATATAACATATTTGAGATAAATGGGATCTCGAAGAGTGAAATATATAAAGAGATTATAAAAAAACATTACGAGAATTATACCACAGTAAATACCAAAGACGATATCTCTGCCGTGATTAGATTGTAGTATGGATTTTGTATTACCAAGAACAATTGGTAATACGATTTGTTCTCCGCTTTTCAGATGAACATATAAATCTCGTATTTCTCCTTTTTGCATCTGAATGCAGAAAATGTAATTTTGATAATCATACTCTCTGTGGTCAAAATGGTATTTATCGCCTGATTTATGAATTTGAATAATTTTATTGATTTTGGGGTCTACTTCATAAACACTGATTTCATCTATAAAGGGTTGTTTGTATTCTAGCAGTAACTTTTTAAAATCAGATTCATTTTGAATAGAAAATTTTATCCAAAATGCATTTGATGAAATCCCTAAATTGGGTACTGGATCATTCGAAGGAATAAATTTATTAATTTTGATTACTTCATTAATAGTAAGGCTATCAACAGGGTCGGTAAAAATTTCCGAATAAGCACCAATATCGATATTATTTGAATTTTGATAATATTTAATCGGTTTTGAATACGAGCAAAAAGTTGAAAGTAATACAAGCGCCAATAAAATTTGTTTCTTCATAATAGATATTATAATTGTAATTTGTATTCGATCAGTAATTCGCGGTTATTGATAAATTCGACAGCAGTTTGTTCAGGATTATTTCTAAGATCCAATATTCTATTTCTATCTATAGCCTGAGCAGTATCTATTGTTACTGCATTGAGCTTTTTTAAAACCCGTGCAATATAATTTTCATTTGGGTAAACAAAAGCTCCGTTATCTCCTAAGTTATCTTCCTGTATAAAACCAACTTTGTGTACCATGGGTAGTGTATATTCGGCACAAATTGTAAATAAAGAAGAAATGCCAAATTGGTTTACAAATGCTATGCCTGCTCGTATAAGAAGTAGGCTAATGCCCATACCTGCTACTTCTTTTGCATTCCATAATCCACATAATTCTCCTGTACCTTCTTCTATATGTGAATGAATTAAGTCATGAATTCTTGAATCCATTTTACCAATCGCAGTTTCTACAGGTAATGGATTTATTCCGTCTGCTTTATGAACTCTTATTCCTCCAATAACTCTTTTTTCTACTGTTGTTTCTGCTACAATAACATACACGTACGGATTACTCATCCAAGCATTATTATTTGTTGTAATGTTTGTAATGCCATAGTCCGTAAGTACTTTTACGTGGCCTTTTAAAAAATTATTACAAGAATCAAGGTCGTCGATTGCCCTGAATGCTCTGAATGTGTACACTTTTATTAAATTAGATTATTCAATGTGTAATATATTATCAATTGGAAGCCTTAAAGATTTTACTTCGGGATTAGTAGCTTTAAATAAACGAAAGATGAATATCTCTCCGATACCAGGTTGAATATTTAATAATTCAGTAAACTCAGTTCGGAGTACTTTTAATTTGTCAATTGTCTCGTTAGAGAAATTCTTGATATCACCGTCTGTTAATTTAGCAAAAAGAAATGTAGAAGGCGACATTGGCTGGAAAGATATTTCCAATTTACTTGTTGATAACCATGCCTTTTGAACAGATCTGCCACCTTTCAGATAATCGTAGGGTGTATTAGAAGGCATTAAGATAATTGCTAAGGATGAAGCCGATTCAACACCTTTTATAGCTATTTTCTTAAAGGCATTTCCTCCTTTCCATTGAATCAGCTTCTCAATAACCTCCCATTTTTTAGCAACGATGAATCCAGCTTGTTCTGATGGAGTTAATTCAATTGTTCTGATATCAATACCGTCTTTGCTATTGTTGGCGTCTGCTTCATTCCATCTTATTTCATTTACAAAATCATAGTGACCTCTTTTATCCATAAGCCTTATCTTTTCTATATCAGCTAATATATTTCCGAGTTTCTTTATTCTATCCTCTTCTAATATAAAATGTACTTTAGCACCATCAATCGTTTCAGCAGCATCTTGTATTTTTTTTAGCGTAGAATCAGGTATTATATTCTTATTGAAATTATTTTTTCTATTCGTTAACCGCACTGGTATGTATGCAGACAAATCATCTGTACTATGTGGTTCTATACGGCTTATAAGTTGTTCAGGTACATTTTTGAATAGATTGATTCTTGCAATTAAACTATACTCCTTTTTAACAGGTAGCCAATCTATTAATACCTCAAAATTCAGTTCATGAGCCTTTAATACAAAATTCTCTACAGATGCTCCCAGTGCTATATAAGATGCATGTTGTGCATAATCAAGTAACGATTCTGATCTGCTTGCATCGTGAAACAAATAAAAGCTGTTATTCGTGTAAACCCATTTCCATGGTTGAGAGTTCCCTCCTGATGGAGCTAATGAAGCCGCCTGGACAATTTCCTTTATACTATTAACTTTAATGTCGTTTGAAAAATAGTTGATAAATGTATTATTGTTGATTATAGCCTTCATTTTGTCGATTGTCAGGGGAGAAGGTTGATTGAATATTATCCCCTTGTTTGAGGGCTCTTCGGATGCTTTATCACATATCAGTTCTTCAACATCAACAAAGTATCTGCCTGAATCAGTAAAGTGATTAAGCATTACTCTGCGTGCAATATCTGTCATTACGCCACCACCCATTGTTACGGCAGAAGCGAGTTGAGGCCAGGTTGTTATGGTTTGTTCAATTTCAAGCATGGATGCTTTTAATCTTGTAGAAGTAGTTTCAATGCCGATAATATCTAATAAATAAGGCATTTTCTCTTCGTTCGTTTTTAAACTTCTCAACCTGTCTATATCAAGATGTTCTACAAGATTATGTAAAATCGGGAGCTTTGGGTCCAGATCAAAACGCTCAACATCCACCATACACTTATCGCTGGCTTCCATGATAACAGGTATTTGTAGCTCTCTTGCTCTAAATCTGCTTACTATTTTCATGTCTAAGCCATCACATTCTTCGATGAACAGATCAATTTTTCCGCCATCCAGAAAAAAAGCATCCATATTTTCCTCCGTCAATCCATCTATAAAGCAGCTTACTTTTATGTAAGGGTCAATTTCAGCGATTTCGCGTGCTACAGAGTATGTTTTATTCAAACCTAAATTCTGTACACCTGTTCTTATCCTGTTTAAATTAGTCAATTCCAACAAATCAAAATCTGCCAATCTGAGCTCTCCACAGCATCTTTCCATGGCCATTGTTACAGCAACAGATTGCCCTACAGATAGCCCAACTATACCAACTTTTTTCTGAGAAAGTATATGCCGTTCTTCCGGAGTTATCTTATACATATTTCGATTAGTACGAACAAGTATAAATTCTTCCTCATCCAGGAGATGTACTAGCCTGTTTGACCATGGATAATAAACCCATACTCCGTATTCCTCACGTTTACATCCATTTAAGTGTATTTCGATTAATTTTTCAGAAGCTTCAGCGGTTAATTTTTGTGTCGGATTAAGAAGTTTTACAAGTTCTTTTAATTGTCCATCGATTTCATCAAAAATTGCAATATGAGTATTGTTATTTAAAAGATGTTCAAGTGCTATTTCATCTTTTTTTTCAGTAATTCTGTAGATAATGGGCTTAAAAATGTCAGAAACCTCTTTTAAATGGCTTTTATTTGATAAATATGTGCTTAGCATTTTACAATTAATTATACAGTTAATATAAATTAAGTACTAATACGATTATTTATATGCTTTTTGTTATCAATGATAAATTATTTTCTATAAATTAAATACTTGATTTCAAAAAGGCATTAATTAAGTAAGTAATATTCAATGTAATTTCAG
>Ga0210397_10001277_pt1 | contig 16150 bp, 12 predicted proteins | sample IncBWH2OmetaG_FD_160126 | JGI IMG/M metagenome (GOLD analysis project Ga0210397, IMG submission 160126) | Forest soil microbial communities from Barre Woods Harvard Forest LTER site, Petersham, Massachusetts, United States - Inc-BW-H-2-O ...
TCTCCTGGCACCACATGTCGAAATTGATGGTCTGGACGTCGTAGCGCTGCGCCGCGGCCGGCACGGTCAGGGCGAGAGCGGACAGCGATGCCGCCAACAACAGCGCGCGAGTCATCTTGCTCATCCTTCAACCATACGCCTGAGCACAACGCACCGGAAGCGCAACCGGTCCCAGCCTTAAGATGTTGCCACCGGACTGTGACGCTTTTGTCAGGCCCCGGACGGACTACGCCGCGGCGGCGGCACGGTCTTCGGCGATTTTCACGTGTTCGGGCGCCAGCGCCGGGCGGCCGAGGATCATGTCGGCGGCTTTTTCCGCGATCATGATGGTCGGCGCGTTGGTGTTGCCGCTGACCAGCGTCGGCATGATCGAGGCGTCGACGACGCGCAGGCCCTCGATGCCGTAGACCTTGAGCTGGGCGTCGACCACGCTTTCGGCGTCCTTGCCCATCTTGGCGCTGCCGACCGGGTGGTAGATGGTCTCGGCGGTCCTGCGCACCCAGGCGTCGATCTGGTCGTCGGTGCGGATATGGGCGCCGGGCATCAGTTCGGGGCCGCGATAGGGATCGAACGCCGCCTGGGCGAACAGGTCGCGGGCGATCTTGGTGCCTTCGCGCAGCGCGCGGCGGTCTTCCTCGGCTTCCAGGTAATTGGGCTGGATCACCGGCGCGGACAGGGGATCGTTCGACTTGATCGAGATGTAGCCGCGGCTTTGCGGGCGCAGCTGGCAGACATGGCTCATGAAACCGTGGCGGTCCGACTTCTTGCGCGCGTGATCGCTCATCAGCGCGGCGATGAAGTGGAATTGCAGATCGGGATGCTCGAGGTCCGGCCGGCTCTTGAGGAAAGCGCCCGATTCCAGGCCCTGGCCGGTGGCGAGGCCGGTCTTGAACAGCATGTAGGACAGGCCGGTCTTCAGCGCGGCCAGCGGGCTCGACTGGCTGTGCAGGGTGATCGGCTGGCTCGATTCATACTGGATCGAGGCGTCGAGATGGTCCTGCAGGTTGCGGCCGACGCCTTTGAGATCGGCGACCACGGGAATGTCGAAGCGCTTCAGGATCGCGGGATCGCCGATGCCCGACAGCAGCAGGGTCTGCGGCGAGTTCACCGCGCCGCCCGAGAGCAGGCATTCGCGCGTCACCGTCACGCGCACCGCCTGCTTGTTCTGGATGAATTCGACGCCGCTGACGCGCTTGCCGTCGAACAGGATGCGGCTGACATGGGCGTGGCTCTCGACCGTCAGGTTTTTGCGTTCGAGGATCGGCGTCAGGTAGCCCTTGGCGGCGCTCCAGCGCGCCCCTTCGTGGATGGTCAGCTGGTAGGGGCCCATGCCCTCCTGCTGGTAGCCGTTGAAATCCGGCGTCTGCTTGAAGCCGGCCTCGACGCCGGCCTGGGTGAAGGCGCGGAACAAGGGATTGGTCGAGCGGCCGTTGGAGACGCGCAAGGGGCCTTCGCCGCCGTGGAAATCGTCGCCGCCGTTCTCGTTGTGCTCGGCGCGCTTGAAATAGGGCAGCACGTCGGCAAACGACCAGCCTTCAAGGCCGAGCTGACGCCAGCCGTCATAGTCGCGGGCGTGACCGCGGATATAGATCATGCCGTTGATCGACGAGGAGCCGCCCCAGCCGCGGCCGCGCGGCCAATAAAGGCTGCGGCCGTTCAGATGCTGCTGGCCCTCGGTCTGGTAATACCAGTTGAACGGGTTGGGCTTGGAGATCAGACCCGCGATGCCGGCCGGCATGTGGATCATCATCGCCTTGTCGCGGCCGCCGGCCTCGATCAGCAGCACTTCGACAGCCGGATCGGCCGAGAGGCGATTGGCCAGCACGCAACCGGCGCTGCCGGCACCGATGATGACGTAGTCATAGGCTTTCATGTCGGGACCCACGGAATTTCCTGCGGCGGACCATAACCAAAGATGACGCCTGTGTCGCGTTCGCGGCCGGGGACTTGCGAAAACCGCCATTCAATTCGGCGATTTTGGCGCCAAGCCCCTGATCGCACGGCGGATTCACGGTCGACAAACAAACCGCTCCGCGCCGGCAGGCGCGGACCGTTCGGCAACATAATTGTTCGGCGAAAAACCATACCCCCTCCCCCTTCCTGCGTGCCGACGCAGGCGAGATGGAGATTGCCAAATCATGGACGCGGCGGGGGCTTATCGACGCTTGGGCGCGCGGGCCAGCGCGCACGCGCCCGCGACGCGGCCCGCGTGGAGTCGTTTTGCGCCCGGTTCGAAGGGCTTCGGTGAAAGCCACGGCATCTCATTGCGTCATCATACAGCAGGTCGAGAGGCGTTCGATAAGTTCGCGGCGACCGCGGCCGTCGGCGCTGTCCCAATTCGCCCCTCAGTGTCCTAGTTCGTTCTAGAGGGTGTCCTAAGCTGCCGGTTGGCAGGTCGTGAGTGTGCATGTGATGGCACCCCGATCAGCCGTAACGTCCGCCTCAATGATTGGACACGCGGGAGCCTTAGAACCTTCGACTAGCCGGATGTGCCAGACGTTCTTTGTGAGACTGGCGTCTAGATGACCACTCGCCAGACGCGCCCGCCAATACGGAGTCACGCCACCGGTCTCCCAACAGGCTTTGCGCGCCATCTGCGTCGCTGTCGCGGCGTCTACCACTGTGCCCGTCGTCGGTTGCGCGGCGATTGCGGCAGCTATCGCCCCCAAGAACACCATAAGCATCATTTTCTAACACCCAGTTCGTTCTGCAGGGCGTCCTAAATTGGGCGCGACCTAGGGTGTAAGCAACCGTTCTTCAATGGCGGTTAGCATAGTCATGTGATGCGCTGTTTGTAGCGGGGCGACCGAGTGGAATATAGCCGTTCCGGCCAAGCCTTCAATTCAGGGATTTGACCCCATGAACGTACTCGCCATTTAGAAACAGACCGCCATCATTGCCACCTTGGTCGAGGGTTGTAGCATCTGTGCCGTCGAGCGTCGGTGTGCGCCGCGATACCATCATGCGCCCCGTCGTCCGTGTGGGCGAAGGCTGCTTGACGGTCCAGAGCGCCACGCCAGCACGTCTGTAGTCAATCGGGCGCTTATGATCTGGGTGCTATCTGCGTGAGTATAGACGCGGCGCGATCCCTCGAAATGGGACGTAAACATCGGTCCGACTGAATGTTCCCATCCCACTTCTCGTGTGCCCCAATTCGGACAGCACCCGACCGCGGCCGTCGCCTTGTGGCGCCGACGGACTGCGAAACGATGCTGCCCGACCGCGGGTAGTGGTACAGTTTGGAAATCCGGGCGGTTAAGGCAAAAACCAAACTCGATAGAGAAATAGCCCCCATAGTATCGAAAGCGCGACCGAGAAGCCTGCACTCCAGATGGCAAGGCGACCGTATCCGCGCCGATCAAGATAAGCCGGGACAACAAGTGAAAGCAGAAACCCCAGCGCTGAAACTGCAAGATAGGCGACAACACCGATGGGTCTGACCGGCCACTTATCGACGTATAGGACGTAAAAACTGTACGCCCAGAGTCCGCCCAGCAAGAGCCAAAGAACCAGCCCGAGCCGGACTAGTACTTTGGTTGATTTAGGCATTTGCGGCTTCCCAATCCTCTAGCACCTTCACCATATCAGACATTTCCCAAAGCCTGGGAGTACGCCAGCCGCCATCGCGGGCGTGACCTTCAAAGTCTGGTGAAGCCGCACGAAATTGTAGTGCATGCAGTAGATCGCCATCATGTGCGCGTGGTTTTCAGCCTTCTTTGAGAAGGCATTGGTGAGCCGCGTCATGCGACGGTTGCCCATGCGGATATTCAAATTCTGGCGTTCCACAAACGACGTTGAAACGTGCTTGGGATCGGGATTGCCTTCAATGCGATGCTTGCGTGCACCGGTGCAAATCGCCGGGCTATAGCGGCGCTGGCGGCAATGGTTGCGGAATAAACGCGCGATAGCCTGTTGGTTGCGCGATGTATCTGCCTGTTGAGCGCATACCAGCCATAGAATCGCTCATTAAACCTGCTTTTAATTGGTGCCACATTTGGCATCCATATTAAACAGGTAGTTTAATATGGCCGTATCAACCATCCCCTATTCGTTTGATGGCAAATAAGCGCCTGAGTAGCCTCACGAAATGTCCGGTATTGGAACAACGGCAATCTCACGGTTAGCGCGATCATCCCCGATTAAGCCGCGCGTGAAAATTCCGAAATGCCTCTTAACTGGATTGCCGTTCACGTCACCCCACGCGTTTTCGCCTTGGCTTTGCCAACTGTCTCATGCTTCGCAACGTGCTTGTGGGCATCGTTGAACAGCTTCACCTGCGCACTAAGCTGCTTCGACGTGGCGCTGCCAGGTGGCGACTGAGGTGGTCGGCGCCGACGGACTGCGAAACAATGCTGCCCGGCGGCGACAGAATTGGTTTGCCTGGAGGACTGTGCGAGGATTGGCGAATTCTCGCCGTGTATTGCCGCGCGCGCAGCCGATTTGAATTGAGCCATTTTTTCGCAAAGGACAGTCCCATGACGGCTTCCAGCGCGCGGTTCGCCGCGGCCGCGGCAATTTTCCTGACGGGCTTGCTGGCAGTTTCGTCGCCGGGCATGGCCGCCGAGACGGGTGCGCCCGCGCCCCGCCCGGCACCGACATTGTCGCCCCGTCCGGCAGCGGCGCCTCCCGGCACGGAAGCGGCCCGCGCGGCGTGGCGCGCCGCCCTGTCGCGGGTGCCGTTGCCCAGGAAGGGCTGCTTCACGGCCGTCTTCCCCAAGACGACGTGGCAGGAGATCCCGTGCACGACCAACAAGCTGCAGCCCTATCCGCCCGCGCCCGGCGGCGGCCAGCCCAATGTCGTGGGCGGCGGCGTCGGCGATTTCTCCGGCAAGGTGTCGTCGGGGCATGTCCATGCCGCGGAGGGCTCGTTCGACGACGTGAGCGGCGTCAGCGCCGAGATCGGCAATCTCGGCGGCAAGCCGCCGGCGGTTCTCGATGCCTATGCGCTCCAACTTAACGCCAACACCTTCAAGTCGCCGGCCTGTGCCGGCGCCACGCTCGCCGGCTGCAGGGGCTGGCAGCAATTCGTGTACTCCAACACCGGCTCGCTGGTGATGCAGTACTGGCTGATCGGCTTTGGACCGAAATGCCCGGTGGGCGGCAATTGGGCCCAGACGCCGATGTCGCCGAACTCCTGCTTCAAGGACGGCATCAACCAGGCGTCGCCGCCGGGCATGGTGCCGGCCGCCAACCTGAAACAGTTCACCCTGGCCGCCACGGCCACCGCCGGCGGCTCGGACACGGTCATGCTGACGGTGAACGGCCAGGCCTTTTCGTTCAGCAACGACGACGGCGTCGTCGGCCTGGCGGCCGGCTGGCAGGAAGCCGAGTTCAACGTGTTCGGCGACGCCTTCAATTCGCAGGCGCATTTCAACGACGGCTCGACCATCGTGGTGCGGACGACGGTGCACAACGGCACCAACAATCCCCTGATCTGCGATCCTGTGGGCTTCACCGGCGAGAGCAACGACCTTACGCTGGCGGGCACCGCGGCGGTCCCTGCCGGGCCCGCGCCGGCGATCGTGTTCACCGAGAGCAACACATTGGCGACGGCCGCGGGCTGCGCCGTCGCGCAAGGCATCGGCGACACGCACCTGACGACGTTCAGCGGCCTGCTCTACGACTTCCAGGCCTCGGGCGATTTCCTGCTGGCGCAGGTGGGCGCGGATTTTGTGGTGCAGAACCGCCAGGCCTCGGGCGCGCCCAGATGGCCGAACGCCGCGGTCAACACGGCGGTCGCGACGCGCATGGGCAAGACGGTGGTGGCGATCTGCCTGCCGAACCGGCTGTTCGTCGACGGCGAGGCGGCCCAACTCGGCGACGGCAAAGCGCTCGCGCTCGCCGGCGGCGTGAACATCGCCCGTCGCGGCGAGGTCTACCTGGTCAGCGGCCCGGACGGCGACAGCCTGCGCGCCGCGCTGCATGCGAACGCGGCGGGGACCAGCTACATCAACGTCTCGCTCGGCCTCGGCCATTGGCCCGAGGCCAATGTGCACGGCCTGCTCGCCAACCCCGACGGCGACGTCAATGCGCTCGCGCTGCGCAGCGGCACGGTGCTGCACGAGCCGGTGCCGTTCGCCGAGTTGTATGGCCGCTACGGCGACAGCTGGCGGGTGCCGCCGGCGCAGTCGCTGCTGACGCCGTGCGGCGCGCGGCCGGCGGAAAGCGGCAATCCGGCGGCGCCGTTCTATGCACGCGACCTGGAGCCGGGCCTCGCCGAGCGCTCGCGGGCGATCTGCGTTCAGGCCGGCGTCAAGCCGGGCGCGCTGCTCGACGCCTGCACGCTCGACGTCGCGGTGCTCGGCAGCGAAACGGCGGCCAGGATCTATGTGCATGCGCCGGCGCCGGTCGCGGTCGGGCTGGCGGCCGTGCGGCGCGCGCCCGACAAATGAGAGCAGATTTGGTTTGAATTGAATCACCCCAACAGCCGTCATCGCCGTCTTACGCGGTCGCTAAGACCATGCGGGCGACCCAATTTGTTTCTGGCCGAGCAAAATAGGTTGCCCGGACAAGCCGGGCAATGACGGTATGGGGATTGAATAATTTCAAGCCAAAACGATTCAAAAAGCGCCAGGGCTTTGACGCGGCCGGCGCGGCCCGCCACTTTGGCGGCATGGCACGCATCGTTCTTCTGGGCTCAGCCGGCAGCGGCAAGTCGACCCTGGCGCGGCGCCTGGGCGAGCGCCTCGGCGTACCGGTGATCTCGCTCGACGCGATCTGGCAGCCCGCCTGGGGGCCGCCCGAGGTGCCGGCGTTTCGCGCCCTGATGCGCGACGCCCATGCCGGCGAGGCCTGGGTCAGTGACGGCAATTTCGCCGCCGCGACGTTCGATATCCGGCTGTCGCGCGCCACGCTGATCGTCTGGCTCGACCGGCCGCTTCTCGTCTGTGCCCGGCGCGCGATCGCGCGCGTGCTGCGCGGCGGCAGCGATCATCGCCTCCGCGGGCTCGTCAAGGCGCTGCGCTTCATCTGGGGCTTCGAGCGCCGCAACCGCCCGCTGATCGAGGCGCAGCGGCGGCTGCATGGGCCGCTTGTGCCGGTGCTGCACCTGGCAAACGATGCCGAGATCGCGGCCTTCGCGGCGTCGGTCGGTGGGTGAATTTTTACCCGTCCCTTGGGGCGGATAAAATCACGGCATCAGCGTCACGACCGCGCGGCGGTTCTTGGGCTCGCGCACGCCGTCGGGCGTCGGCACGGCGAGGTCGTTCTCGCCGACGCCTTCGGTGCTGATGGATTCGGGCCGCGCCCCCATCTGCACCAGCACGTCCTTGACGACGTTGGCGCGCCGCCCCGAGAGGCCCCTGTTGTAGAGCGCCGAGCCCGAGGTGTCGGTGTGGCCGACGATGGCGATGCGCGATTGCTGGCCGCGGCGCGCCGCGTCGATCGCCTGCTGCAGCACGGTGAGCTGCTCGCCGCTGAGGGTCCAGGAATCGAAGTCGAAATAGACCGTGTAGTCGGCGGCCGGCGCCGGCGCCGTGGCCATGGGCGGCGGCGCATAGACGGGGCGGTGGCCGTCATGCTCGAGCGCGTCGATGGAGCGGTCGAACGAGGCGCGGCATTGCGCGGCGGCGGCGGCCTGGGAGGCGACCGCGGCGTTCAGCATCCAGCAATCGTAGTCGGTCTGGGCCCGCGCCGCGTCGGACGGGAAACGGTCCTTGCCGTCGGCCAGCGCGCGCAGCAGCCGGTCGCGGGCGGAGGCGCTGTCGCCGTCGGTGCTGGGCTCGGGATCGGGCTCGGTGCCGCGGGCGGCGATCAGCGCCTTGGTGGCGAAGGCTTCGGCCAGGGTCGAGCTGTCGCCGTCGTCGAAGATCGAGATCGTGTCCTCCGATGCGAAGGACGAGGAGCCGCCGGCTGTGCCGCCGAACGAGTTGGCGAGATAGGCGTAGTTCTTGAACAGCTGCTGGGTGAAGGGCGAGCCGGTGGGGGTGGTGCCGGCGAGCTCGTCGAGCGACGAGGAGAAGCTGCCGCAGGCGGCCAGGAGGAAGGCCGCCGCCGCCAGGACGAGCCCGGCGCGAAGACGGTTAAGCGGTACGAGCGCGTCGGCCATGGGTCCCCCGGACGGATCCGTCACAAAATGCGGGGCCAGCGCCCCGAAATCCGGCGCCAGCTATAGCGCGCGCCACCGGCAAGGTTAAGCCTTTGTGGAGGGCGGCGGGTGTTATCCTCACCAAGTTGCAGCCGCGGTAACCTCCTGTTGACCGTCGAAGAGGAAACTGGAGCGGATTTGAACCCCGGAGTGGGCGGTCCATGCACGGCCAGCCATTGCTGAAAAAGATCGAGGACCCGGTGCTCGCCAAGGCGCGCGCCGAGCGCCGGCGCTTCCGCCGCGTGCGCGTCGATCTGCCCGGCCGCCTGTTCGTCCCCAGCGATTCGCGCGAGGCCGCCTGCAAGGTCGTCGACCTGTCGCCGGGCGGCGCCTCGCTGGAATGCGAATTCCTGCCCGAGACGGGCACCCATATCGTGCTCTATGTCGACGGCTTCGGCCGCTTCGAGGGCGCGGTGGCGCGGCGCGACGGCTACGGCTTCGGCGTGCGCTTCTCGGGCACTGTGCTCAAGCGCGAGAAGACCGCCGAGCAGCTGACGCTGTTCATGAACAAGGCGCTGGTCGACGACGGCGTGATGCGCGGCCACGACCGCACCCCGACCAAGGGCCTCGCCCAGTTCATCCGCAGCGACGGCACCGTCATCAAATGCGACGTGCTCGACCTGTCGCCGAGCGGCGTCTCGGTCAAGACTCCGCTGCGCCCGGCGATCGGCGAGTTCGTACTGATCGGCCAGCTCGCGGGCCGCGTCGCCCGCCATCACGGCGAGGGCATCGGCATCCAGTTCGTCGGCCTGACGGTCGACAAGCCGAGCGCGGACTACCTGCACGCCAGCATCTCCCTCGCGGCGCGCTAGACACTGGCTGTAAGCACGCTGTTGCAACAGCGGCTCACGCGTTGCGCCGAAGCCATGCCGCCGCCTGACGCGGGCTTTCGAACCGCACATAGTTTCGCGGCGGGGCCACGCGCAGCGCGGCCTCGATCGACGGGCGCTCGGCCCGGGTGAAGACCGTATGCAGCGTGCGCCAGCGCAAACGGTCGATGCAGCCCTCCGGCAGCTCCGGCCGCCGCGCGCCGCGCAGCATCCGCCGCAGCACGCGCCAGGCGCAGCGCCAGCGCGAATAGTCGAGGTCGATGACGAGATCGGCGGCGGCGAGGCGTGCGGCGCGGTCGGGTTCGATCCAGCCTTCGATGATCCAGCGCGGGCGCGCCAGCCAGTCGGCGTGCAGGGCGTGCAGCTCCGCCGCCGGCCGCGCGCGCCAGTTCGCCTGCCATTCGAGCCCGTCGCCATGCAGCAGCGGCAGGCCGGTCCGCTTCGCCAGCGCCCGCGCGAAGCTGCTCTTTCCGCAGGCGCTGATGCCAACGACCGCGATGCGGTCAAACCTCATGCGGCGGATCCGCGATGCCAAGCGCGAGGCGGGTCTTCTTGGGCAGGCCGGCGGCGACGAGCGCATGGGCGCGGACGAGATAGGCCTTCAGCTGCGCGTCGGGCAGGCGGCCCAGCGTGTCGAGCGAGACCCATTTCGCCCGCGCCAGGTACTTCGCCGGCGCAATGCCGCGCTTTCGCGTGAGAATCTCGAAGCTCATCTCGTCGGCCTTGAACGAAATGCCTTCATGGGTCTTCTTCGGACCCATGCCGGCGAACATCTTGCCGCCGACGACGAAGATATGGTCGCTGCCCCATTTGATCGACAGCTCCGCGCCCGGCAGCGAGAGCAGGAACTTGGTCAGCGCGTCGTAGGTCATCGCGGCCGGCGAAGCTTCAACCGGGTTCGGGAATGTGCAGCGCGGCGCGGGCCCGGGCGCGATGCTGCTCTTTGATGTTGCCGGCGACGATGCCGAGCGCCATGGCGATCACCGCGGCATCGTCGGTGAAGCCGATGCCGGCGATGAAATCCGGGATCAGGTCGAACGGCATGACGAAATAGGCCAGCGCCGCGAACAGGATCGCCCGCACCTTGGCCGGCGTCCGAGGGTCGACGGCGCAGAAATAGGCCGCCGCGGCGTCCTCGGCGAACGGGATGCGGCCGGCGACCTGGCGCAGCTTCTTCCAGAAGTCGCGCTCCACCCTGCGCGCGTCGCCCGGGCGCGGCACGGGAAGCTGGATCGCGGCGGTATCGGGTGTGCGGTTCATGGCGCTAGTATAGGCGCGCGAAACGTGGCGAAAAAAGGGGACGGGCGTGGATATCGGCAAGCGCATCCTGGCAAACCAGCCTTTTCCGACCCTGATGGGCGTCGAAATCGTCAGCGCCGAGAAGGAGATGGTGCGCGCCCGGCTCAGCGTGCGGCCGGACCTCTGCACCGCCGGGCACATCCTGCATGGCGGCGCCATCATGGCGTTCGCCGACGCGCTGGGCGCCATCGGCGCGGTGCTCAACATGCCGCGCGAGGCCAATACGACGACCGTCGAGAGCAAGACCAATTTCATCGCCGCGGCGAAGGAAGGCTCCACGGTCACGGGCGAATCGACGCCGGTGCATGTCGGCAAACGCACCTCGGTGTGGCAGACGCGCATCGCGCGCGAGGACGGCAAGCTGGTCGCCATCGTGACGCAGACGCAGATGATCTTGCTGCCGTAGGGTCCGCTTTGCGCCGGCTCGCGGGGCGGTCTAAGAGTGCGGCCGGCCAATCAGGAAGGGCATTGCCATGGAACTCAATTCTTCGATTTCGGCGGTGATCACCGGCGGCGCTTCGGGCCTCGGCGAAGCCACGGCGCGGGCGCTGGCCGCCAGGGGCGTCAAGGTCGCGCTGCTCGACATGAACAAGGACAAGGGCGAGAAGGTCGCGGCCGAGCTCGGCGGCGTGTTCTGCGAAGCCAACGTCACCAATGAGGAAAGCGTGCTGGCGGCGTTCGAGAAGGCGCGGGCCGCGCATGGCCAGGAGCGCATCCTCGTCAACTGCGCCGGCACCGGCAACGCCATCAAGACCGCGTCGCGCGACAAGAAGACCGGCGAGACCCGCCGCTTCCCGACCGACGCCTTCAACTTCATCATCCAGATCAACCTGGTCGGCACCTATCGCTGCATCGCGATCAGCGCGCAGGGCATGCTGAGCCTGGAGCCGCTCGCCGGCGGCGAACGCGGCGCCATCGTCAACACCGCCTCGGTGGCGGCGCAGGACGGCCAGATCGGCCAGGCGGCCTATACCGCGTCGAAGGCCGGCATCAACGGCCTGACGCTGGTGGTGGCGCGCGACCTGGCGCAGGAAGGCATCCGCTGCAACACCATCATGCCGGGCCTGTTCAACACGCCGCTGCTCGGCGCCGCGCCGCAGGAGGTCAAGGACCGTCTCGGCGCGCAGGTGCCGTTCCCGCCCCGGCTCGGCAATCCGCCGGAATATGCGAGCCTGGCGCTCGAGATGCTGAGCAATCCCTATTTCAACGGCGAGACGGTGCGCCTCGACGGCGCGATTCGAATGGCCCCGCGGTAAAAGCACCGCTGTCATCCCCGGCCGAGCGCCGCATAGCGCCGCGGTAACGCATGTCATGGCCCGCGACTGCGGGCCACCCCAGTTTGTGCGCCAACAGCCTTGACGCTCTGGCGCAGACCTCACCTGGGTGGCCCGCAGTCGCGGGCCATGACAGTATTGGTGCATGACCGTCGCCGTCCTCGCTCTCTGGCACGATTACTTCATCACCGTGGCGCAGGTCAGCGCGACGTTGGCGGGGCTGCTGTTCGTCGGGTTGACGATCTCGCTGAGCCATGTGCTGGCGGGCAACGGCTATATGAGCCGCGCCTTCGTCGCGCTGTTCCTGCAGTTCGAGATGCTGCTGATCGGCATTTTCGGCGTCGTGCCGGGGCAGCCGGTGTGGGCGGTGGGGGCCGAGTTCATCGTCACCGGGCTCGCCATCCTCGCCGGCACCTCGATCTTCGTCGCCAATTTTCCCGAGGACCCCAATTCGGTGCTCGGTTCGCGCGGGCCGCACTTGGTGCGCACGATCCTCGCCTGGATGGCGACCGTGTTTCCGGCGCTCGCGGGCGGCGGCATCATCGCCGGCTGGCCGCCGGCGCTTTATTTCCTGGTGCCGGCGCAGATCGCCTGTCTTTATCTCTCCATCGGCAATGCCTGGGTGTTCGCGGTGGAGATTCCGCGCCGCATGCAGCAGGGGCCGAAATAGCGGCCTATTTTGGCGGCGCCGCGTCGGGCGGCAGCGGCGCGCGGCGGGTCTGCAGCAGCGGATTGACCAGGCCCGGCAGGAAGCTGAAATTCGACAGCACCGCCTGGTTGGTCGAAAGGTTGGCGCCCGAATGGCAGGAGACGCAGGAGCCGACGCCGGCGCCGTTCGGCTGGTTGTAGGTCTGCAGATAGGTCTCCAGCGTCGTGTTCGACAGATAGTTCGGCACCGCATCGGTCGGTCCGATCGACGGCGCCGGCGGCGTCGCCGATTCCAGCGCGCCGCCCCATTGCGTGCCGACCAGCATGTAGTTGGCGAACACCGAGCCGATGGCGCGCAGCTTGTCCTGCCACTGCGTGTTCAACTGCTGCGTCAGCTTGTAGATCTGCCAGCAGCGCGAAATCTGCGTGCCGACGCGGGTGCCGTCCTTGGCCCGCGTCAGGAAGCCGAGCGCATAAGGCGGCACCGGATTCCACAGGAAGGCCTTGCCGCCGAGCAGCAGCGCCGGCGGCTGGTTGGTCGGCACGTCGCGGTGCGCGGCATTGTAGTAGGAATAGGCCGGCGCCCCGAGCGGGATCGCGGCCGGGCATTGCAGCTGGTTCGGCGTGCCGCAGGCGCCGGGATCGGCGACGTCGCAGGCGGCCTTGGCCAAGGGCGCGTTGTCGACCTGCTCGAAGGTGCTCCAGAACCATTCCGGCTTGAGCGCATTCTTGGTCGGCGGATTCTTCTGGATGATGTGCATGGCGACGAGGCCGAGCTCGACATGGGCGCAGATCGGCGCCGGGGGCTTGGCGCCGTTGAAGACGAGGTCGGGCGCCACCGCGACGACGGCGCGCGTGATGAAGAAGCGCTTGGCGTTGGCGGCGTGCTTGGCGGGATCGAGGATGCGCCACGCCGCCTTGATCTCCATCGCGCCACCCGGCGCGCCGGGCGGCGTGCCCTTGGCCGGGAAGTCGATGACGTTGCCCGTGACCTTGTCGAACAGGCCCTGGCCCTTGGCGGTCGTCAGATCCCACGCCTTGTGACCGCCGGGCGCGTGCAGATAGGCGATCTCGACGCCGTTGAGGCGGCGCTCGTAGAGCGTCCAATTGCCGTCGACGTCGATGGCCGGATCGCCGGTCGCGGCCTGGATGTATTCCTCGTTCCTGATCGCCGGCGTGCCGTTGCCGTTGGAGGCGATGGAGAATACCTGCTCGCCGAGCAGCACGTGGCAATTGGCCTGCACCGGGCTGTTGCCGAACACCTGGCTGACGCGGTTCCAGCCCTGCCAGACGCGGGCGCCGTCGCCGGCGAGGCCTTCGGCGGCGGGGCGGTTCTGCCGGCCGGCTTTCCAGTTGAGCGCGACGAAGGTCTGCCAGGACAGATTGTCGAACGGCGTCTCGATGTCGCCGGCGGGCGAGGTCACGACGCGGCCGATGATGCCCTTGTAGCCGAAGGAGCGGGCGCCGAGCGCGGGATCGGCGCCGATGTCGCCGGGCAGGATGGGACACAGCGGCGAGACCGTCACCGGGCCCTGGATCGTGGTGCTGTAGCAATAGGCCGGCTGCGGCACGTAAGGCGCCGGCGCGGCGGCGATCAGCAAGGCGCTGCCGAGCGCGGCGATGACGGGCAAAAGAGTATGAAGCCGGCGCATGGCGAACCCCCAGTCCAGTGCAGTAACTGAGCAAGGCTAGTGTGTCTGGCAGTCGGATAGAAGCGTTCGAGTACTTTTTTCCTCCCCCGTTGTCACGGGGAGGGGGACCGCGAAGCGGTGGAGGGGGGCGGACGTTAGGCGCCGCTCTGCGGCGCTTGGCCCCCTCCGCCTCGCTGCGCTCGGCACCTCCCCCGTAACAACGGGGGAGGAAAGACACTTGCGGTCCTGTCAGCGCGCCGCCAACTCGCGAATCTGGCTGTTGGCGAGCGTCAGCTTGGCGATCGACAGATCGCCGCTGCGTTCGAGCGCGTCGAGGAAGCCCTTGGCGCGGGCGAGCATCTCGGCGCGGGCGTCGGCCCAGGCCTTGACCGCGGCGAGGCCGTCGGCGCGGCCGCCCTGCGCCTGGCCGGCGCCGAGCGCGGCCAGCGCCTCGGCGGTCAGGGCGCGCTGGCCGGCGAACAGGTCGTCGGCGATGCGGCGGATGGCGAGGCGGTCCCAGTGCTCCTTGGCGCCGATGCGGGCGGCGAGGCCGCGCAGGCGGTCGATGCCGACCGTGGCGCCCATCGCGAAATAGGCGCCGGCGACGAGGTCGACGCTGAGCGAGCGGGCGCGGGCGAGGGCCGCGATCTCGGGCGCGCTGCCGAGCAGCGGCAGCACGGCGACGTCCTCGGCGACGTCGAGCGGCGCGCCGGCCTTCTGCAGCTGCTCGATGCGGCCTTCGGTGTCCTGCGCCTCGTAGGGCGAGACCAGCGTGGCGAAGGTGCCGCGCAAGGCTTCGACGCCGGCGCGATAGAGCGCCACGGTCGAGGCGAGATCGGCATTGGCCGGCACGTTGGTGATGAACCACAGGCCGAGGCGGCGCAGGATCTCGGCGATGTCGGCATACATGCCGGTCTGCACCGAAGCCTCGACGAGGCCGTCGAGCGCATCGATGCGCGATTTCAGCGCCGCCAGGCCGAAGGCGCCTTCGGCGACCACGAAGGCGCGGGCGACATGGGCGCCGCCGGCGCCCGACATCTCCTTCATGCGGGCGACGAAGACGGGGCCGGCGAGGTTGACGAGGCGGTTGGCGAGCGCGGTCGAGACGATCTCGCGCTTCAGGCGATGCTGCTCCAGGGCGGCCGGGAAGCGCGCCACGGCGGCGGGCGGGAAGTAGCCGGCGAGCACCGCGGCGAAGGCGGGATCGTCGGGCAGGTCGCTGGCGACGATCTCCTCGTCGAGGTCGAGCTTGGCATAGGCGAGCAGCACGGCGAGCTCGGGCCGCGTCAGGCCCTTGCCCTCGTTCTCCAGTTTCTGCAGCTCGGCGTCGCCCGGCAGGTATTCCACGGCGCGGTCGAGGCGGCCGCGCCGCTCCAGGTCGCGCATATAACGGCCATGGGCGTCGAGATCCTTGGCCGCGCGCGCCTGCGCCACCGACAGGGCCAGCGTCTGGTCGTAATTGTCCTTCAGCACATGCGCCGCGACGTCGTCGGTCATGGCGCCCAGCAGCTCGTCGCGGCCCGACGGCGTCAGCTCGCCGCGGCGCTGCGGCCCGCCGAGCAGGATCTTGAGGTTGACCTCGTGATCGGAGGTATCGACGCCGGCCGAATTGTCGATGGCGTCGGTGTTGATGCGCCCGCCGGCGCGCGCGTATTCGATGCGGCCCTGCTGCGTGGCGCCGAGATTGGCGCCCTCGCCGATCACCTTGGCGCGGACCTCGCCGCCATTGACGCGCACCGCGTCGTTGGCGCGGTCGCCGGCCTCGAGATTGGACTGGCCCTCGGCCTTGATGAAGGTGCCGATGCCGCCGAAGAACAACAGGTCGATATCGGCCTTGAGCAGCGCCTTGATCAGTTCGCCGGGCGACAGCTTGTCGACGGTGAGGCCGGCGAGGGCTTTGATTTCCGGGGTCAGCGCCACTTCCTTGGCGCTGCGCGGGAAGACGCCGCCGCCCTTGGAGATCAGCGCCTTGTCGTAGTCGGCCCAGCTCGAGCGCGGCAGGTCGAACAGGCGCTTGCGCTCGGCCCAGCTCGAGGCCGGATCGGGATCGGGATCGAGGAAGATGTGGCGGTGGTCGAAGGCGGCGAGCAGGCGCGTCTGCTGCGACAAGAGCATGCCGTTGCCGAACACGTCGCCCGACATGTCGCCGACGCCGATGGCGGTGAACGGCGCCTTCTGGATGTCGCGGCCGAGCTCGCGGAAGTGGCGCTTGACCGCTTCCCAGGCGCCCTTGGCGGTGATGCCCATCTTCTTGTGGTCGTAGCCGTGGCTGCCGCCCGAGGCAAAAGCGTCGCCCAGCCAGAAGCCGCGGCCTTGCGCGATGCCGTTGGCGATGTCGGAGAAGGTCGCGGTGCCCTTGTCGGCGGCGACCACGAGATAGGG
>Ga0210397_10001281_pt1 | contig 16118 bp, 17 predicted proteins | sample IncBWH2OmetaG_FD_160126 | JGI IMG/M metagenome (GOLD analysis project Ga0210397, IMG submission 160126) | Forest soil microbial communities from Barre Woods Harvard Forest LTER site, Petersham, Massachusetts, United States - Inc-BW-H-2-O ...
CAGACATATAGGCTGGCGCGCCTACGGACAAGATAACCGGGCGATTTGCATAATTCCCTGTATTTGCGACACTTTCGCCGGAAGTCCAAAGGATCGACCATGGCCGCCGCGCTGCACGGCCTGCCCTAAACGCCCAAGGTGACGCCCAGCGAGACCGGCTTGCGGGAAACTGCCTATGCGGCGGTGATCTCGGCGGTGGTGGTGGCGCTGGTGTATTTCGGCCGGCCGCTGCTGGTGCCGCTGGCCCTGTCGATCCTGATGGCGTTCGCGCTGGCGCCGGTGGTGGAGTTCCTGCGCCGCCTGCGTATGGGCCGCATCGTCGGCGTGATCCTGACGGTGACGATGGCGGTGCTGCTGATCTGCGGCATTGCGGCGTTCATCGGCACCCAGCTGGCCTGGCTCGCGGTCGGCCTGCCGCAGTACCAGCACAACATCGTCGACAAGATCCAGTCGGTAGAGGGCTCGGCCACCAACAATGGCCTGGTCCGCGGCGCCGTCGGCATGTTCAACAATCTGAGCGAGCAGATCGCGCACGTGCCGCCGGCGCCGGGCGGTGGCAGCGAACTCCAGTCCAAGACGACGTCCCAGCGCAGCGATCCGGCGGTGCCGGTCGTAATCCAGGAGCCGCCGCCCGGACCGCTCGAGGTGATGAAGACCTTCGCCGGGCCGCTGCTCGAGCCGCTGGCCGACCTGACGATCATCATCATCTTCGTGATCTTCATCCTGCTGCAGAAGGAAGACCTGCGCGACCGCTTCATCATGCTGGCCGGGGCCCGCGACCTGCAGCGCACGACACTGGCGATCGACGACGGCGCCGAGCGGCTCAGCCGCTATCTGCTGCTGCAGACCGGCGTGAACACGACGTTCGGCCTCCTGGTCGGCCTCGGCCTGTGGGCCGCCGGCGTGCCCAATCCGGCCCTGTGGGGCCTGATCGCCGGCATGTTCCGCTTCGTGCCCTATATCGGCGTGCCGATCGCGGCTCTGTTGCCGCTGGCGCTGTCCATCGCGGTCGATCCCGGCTGGACGGTGACGCTGTGGACGCTCGGCGTCTTCGTCGTGCTGGAATCGATCACCGGCCAGGCGGTCGAGCCCTGGCTCTATGGCCGCAACATGGGGCTGTCGGCCCTCGCCGTCGTGGTCGCCGCGGGCTTCTGGACCTTCGTCTGGGGACCGGTAGGCCTCCTGCTGTCGACGCCGCTGACCATGTGCCTGGTGGTGCTCGGCCGCCATGTCGACCAGCTGCGCTTTCTCGACGTGATGCTGGGCGATGCGCCGCCGATGGCGCCGGAGGAAAGCTTCTATCTGCGCATGCTGGCGGGAAATCCCGACGAAGCCGCCGAACAGGCCGAGACCTATCTGCAGGATCACAACCTGCCCGCCTATTTCGACGACGTCGCCGTCAAGGGCCTGGCGCTGGCGCAGCTCGACGTCAATCGCGGCGCCTTGACCGAGGAGGGCCGCCAGCGCATCGCGACCACCGTCGAAGGCTTCATCGACAATCTGGCGGTGCACGAGGATCCCGAGGCGCGCGACGCCAGCATCGCGCACGTCCTGGCGCCCCCCGAGTGGCAGCACAAGCCGGTCTTGTGCGTCGCCGGCCGCAGCGTACTGGACCATGCCGCCGCCTCGCTGCTGGCGCACCTGCTCGAGCGTCAGGGCATCGGGGCGCGGCTGGCGCCGTTCGAGGAGGTCTCGCCGACCACCATCCAGGATCTTGCCTGCGACGGCGTGCGCGCGATCTGCGTCTCCTATCTCGAGCCGGGCAGCCCGAAGAACGCGCGCTACCTGGTGCGGCGGCTGCGCAAGCGCATGCCGGGCCTGCCGCTGATCGCCGGCTTCTGGAGCGTGATCGAGGACGACACGCACTATCTCGACAGTTTCGAGGCCACCGAATGCGATTTCCTCGCCAACAATCTGCGCCAGGCCGTGGAACAGGTCATCGCCTTGATGAGCAAGCCCGGCGCAGAGGGGCGTTTCGTCAGCAAGGTCAGGCAGACGGACGAGGAGCCGGTGACCGACTGATGACGATCGCGACCGCCGACTTCCAGCACGTGCTCTATGCGGTGGAGAACCACGTCGTAACGATCACGCTCAACCGCCCGGAGCGGCGCAACGCGCTCAATCCGCGCGCCTATGCCGAGATCGAAGCGGCGTTTCGTGCCGTGAGCGCTGACGAAGATGTGCGCGTCGCCGTCGTGACCGGCGCCGATCCCGCCTTCTGTTCCGGCGAAGACGTCAAGGACATGATGACCGGCGAAGCGCGGCCCGCCGTGCCGGCCGCCGCAGCCACCGGCCGGCCGCCGACACCGGCCGCGATGGCGGCGCTGGAGTGCGAGAAACCGGTGATCGCCGCGGTGAACGGTTCGGCCGTGGGCTGGGGCATGGAGCTGGCGCTCTACGCCGATATCCGTCTCGCCTCGGAGAACGCAAAATTCGCCGAATTGTTCGTCAAGCGCGGTCTGGTCTCCGATGTCGGCGGCTTCTACCGCCTGCCGGCGCTGGTGGGACCGTCCAAGGCCGCCGAACTGCTCCTGACCGGCGACCAGATCGACGCGCGCGAGGCGCTGCGCATCGGCCTCGTGTCCGAAGTCCTCGCCCATGCCGAACTGATGCCTCGCGCCCAGGCGCTCGCCGCGAAGATCGCCGCCAATCCACCGCTCGCGACACGCGCCATGAAGGAAGGGCTGAAGCGTGCCGCGCACGGCGATCCGCGCCAGATCGGCAGTTGGGCGATCGACACGATCTACCGGCTGTTCCAGACCGAGGATCACCGCGAAGGCGTGAAGAGCTTCCTCGAAAAACGTGAAGCGGTGTTCAAGGGCCGCTGACGCGCCGCACCTGGACCGGCACGCCGCAGATGTCGAGCACCGGCGGCGGCTTGCGGAAATAGAACGGCGAGGTCGGATGGCGCCGCGCCTCCAGCGCGTCGGCAAAGCTCTTGGATTCGGTGCGCAGGACCTGGAACGTCTCGCGCTCGGTCACCGGCTCGTCGGACGCCAGATGCATGCGTATGATGGGGTCGCGCTTGCTCGCATCCGCGATCACGCCACTGTCGACGTCCGGATCGCCGCGCTCGAGCTTCTGCAGGTACTGCATGCCCGACAGGACGCGGCCGAACGCGGTGAGGTCGCGGTCGAGCCGGCGCGGCGACTGTCCGATGACGATGTAGAACTCCGTCGCGGCGGTGTCGGGATCGTTGTCGCGCGCGAAGGCGAAGGTGCCGGGGCAATGGATCAGCCATTCGCGGCCCGCGGCCGGATCGCGGGCCACCGGGAAGCCGTCCTCGAAACCGACCTCGGGCGCCATCGGGTCGGCATTGCCAAGCGGCGTGAACGCCGGTGCCGGCGCCGAGGCGCGGTCGAACTCCGCCTTCAGCGGCGGCCATCGCGTCAGGCCCTTCGCCTCCAGCGGATGATCCTTGGTCGACGCGGTGCCTTCGCCGATGCCGCCCTGCGCCACGAAGCCGTCGATGACCCGGTAGAACGACAGGCCGTCATAGAAATGCGCGCGGATCAGAGCGCGCAGGCGGGCCGCATGATTGGGCGCGAATTCCGGCGCGATCTCGACCGCGACCTGCCCGTATTTGGTGTCGATCAGGACGAGGTTTTGCGGATCGACCGTACGCCAGGCTTCGGGCGGCGGGGGCGCGGGCCCGTCGGCAGCCGAGACGGCGAGCGCAAAGCTCGCCCAGAATGTCAGCGCGAGCGGCCAGTGCGTGATTTTACGGGACACCATGACCATCAATTCCCCTTGCGCGGGCACAGTTTACGACTTCTATTCCAACAGCGACCCGCAAGCCAGCATGCCGGACTTAGACCGCAGCGACCGGCTGTTGCATCGAAAAATTCCGTGGCGACCGGCATGCGACCGGACGCGCCTTGCGCCCGCCACCGAAGGCGCCCGATAAGACCGCTCCGCCATGACCGCCGACAACCCGAACCCGAAGATCGCGCCCGTCTCGGCGGCAGCGCTGCCGACCTTGCTGTCGGTGATGTTCATCAACCTGCTGGGCTTCGGCATCATCGTGCCGCTGCTGCCGTTCTATGCCAAATCGTTCCAGGCGCCGGTCTGGCAGATGGCGCTGATCTTTTCCGCCTACGCCATCGGCTCGTTCTTCGGCGAGCCGTTCTGGGGCCGCCTGTCGGACACGATCGGGCGCAAACCGATCCTGATCAGCACGGTCACCGGCAATTGCCTGTGCTACCTGGCGCTCGCCTTCGCGCCCAACATCTATGTCGCCTTCCTGGTGCGACTGCTCGGCGGCATGGCCAGCGGCAACGGCGCGGTGATCCAGGGCTATATCGCCGACATCACCCCGCCGGACGAACGCACCGGGAAGATGTCGCTGCTCGGCGCGGCGTACAATATCGGCTTCATCGTCGGGCCGGCGCTCGGCGGGTTGCTGGCGAATCCCGCGGCGGGCCATGCGGGGTTTCGCATTCCGCTGCTGATCGCTTCCGGCCTCTCGGCGCTCTGCGTCATCGGCCTGATCGCCTTTCTCAAGGAAAGCCGCGTCCACCGCCGGGTCGGCCACAAACCGAGCCGCTGGGCCGTGCTCAGCAGCGCAGTCACCAATCCGGTGATCGGCCGGCTGATGCTGGTGACGCTGCTCGCCGGCTGCGCCTTCAACGGCATCGAATCGGTATTCGGCCTGTGGGCACAGGCGCGTTTCGCCTGGGGCACCTGGGAGGTCGGACTGACCTTCGCCGTCACCGGCGTCGTCGCCGCGATCTGCCAGATCTTCGTCACCGGACCGCTGTCGAAGCGCTTCGGCGAAGCGCGCATGCTCGCCTGCGGCATGGCGCTGACGACGGTGTGCGCCACGTTGCAGCCCTTCTCGGTCGGGCCGGTGATGATCGTGTCGCTGCTGGCGATTTCGGCGTTCGGTCAGTCGGTGGCATGGCCGAACGTCTCGGCGCTCCTGTCGCGCAACGTCGATTGGGAGCACCAGGGCCAGTATCTCGGCCTCAACAACGCGGTCGGCGCGCTGGCCCGGCTGATCGGGCCCTCCATCGCCGCGCTCACCTTTTCCAACATCGGCGTCAACGCGCCGTTCTATTCGGCCGGCCTGATGGTCCTGCCGGCGATTTTCTTCGCCTGGTACGCCGCGACGCACAAAAGTCGCAGGACGTTGTCCCCGCCGGGCGGCGAGCCTACGCTCCCGGAAAATTAACCGGAGGACGGCATGGCGGGACATCTCAAGGGCAAGGTGGCGCTGATCACCGGCGCCAGCCGCGGCATCGGTGAAGCCATTGCAGTGCGCCTGGGCATGGAGGGCGCCAGGATCGTGGTCTCGGCCCGCACCGCCGAAAACGGCGAGAGCCGCCTTCCCGGCACGCTGCACGAGACCGTCGACCGGGTGAAGAAGACCGGCGCCGACGTCACCTTCATCAAGGCGGATCTGGCGCAAGCGCGCGAACGCGAGATGCTGATCGAGAAGGCGCAGGCCGCCTACGGCCCGATCGACATCCTCGTGAACAACGCCGCGATCACCTATTTTACGCCGGTCGCCGACTTCACCGAGAAACGCTTCAAGCTGATGATGGAAGTGCAGGTCTATGCACCCTTCCACCTAGCGCAGCTCGTTCTGCCGTCGATGAAGGCACGCAAATCCGGCTGGATCGTCAACATCTCCTCGCCGGCCGGGCTTCATCCCAAGCAGCCCTACATGGCGGGCGGGCGCGGCGGCACGGTGTACGGCATGTGCAAGGCGGCGCTGGAGCGCTTCACGACGGGCCTCGCCTCGGAGGTCCATGACGACGGCATCGCCGTGAACGTCGTCTCGCCCGGCCTTGTCGATACGCCCGGCGTCGCCGTGCACGGCCTGATCAACGAGCGCACCCGCAGCCGCGTGCAACCCATCGAATATATCGCCGAAGCGGTCTATCAGCTCGCATCCGGCGATCCCAGGACGATGACCGGCCGCATCGGCTATGCCGAACCTCTGCTCAAGGAACTGGGCCTGAAACCGTCCGAACTCGTCGCCTAGGATATTGCCATGCGTCGCCGATTTGTGCTTTGCCTCGGCATCCTGTCGCTGCTGCCCGGCGTCGCGGCGGCCGCCATTGTCGGCACGAATCAGCCGGCGCAGGCGATCACCGCCGATCGCATCGCGGCACTGCCGGCGGAGCAGCGCGGCGCCTGGCAGGCCTATCTCGCGCGCTCCGAAACGCAGCGCCTGGCCGATCGCGCGGCTCTCGCCGCCGAACGCAAGCCGGGACAGCCTATCCCGCCGCCGCCGGAGGAAAATGCCCGCAGCGCCAGCATGCCGCTGGACCGCGACGCCACCTGGTACGGCACGCCGCAAGCGCGTCACGTCGCCGACGTCATCGCCAGCTTCCAGACGCCGGCCGGCGGCTGGGGCAAGAACCAGAGCCGCAGCGGCGCGCTCCGTCTGCCCGGACAAGCCTATGTCCCGAACAACATCTCGCACTATCTGGCGCCCGGCGACTTCGACACACCGCGCGATCCAAACTGGAACTATGTCGGCACGCTCGACAACGACGCGACGACGACGGAGCTGAATTTCCTGGCTCTCGTGGCAAAGCAGGCGGCCGGGCCGGACGGCGACGCCTACCGCGCCAGTTTCGTGCGCGGCGTGCGCTATCTGCTGGCGGCGCAGTTTCCCAATGGCGGCTGGCCGCAGGTATGGCCGCTGGAAGGCGGTTATCACGACGCGATTACCTTCAACGACAACGCGGTGACGCTCGCCGCAGCCTTGCTGACGGCGGTCGGAAGCAATGAAGGCGGCAGTTACGAATTCGTGCCGGGCGATTTGCGCCGGCAGGCCGCGGCCGCGGCGCATCATGCGCTCGATTGCATTTTGGCGACGCAGATCGTGGCCAATGGCCGCCGCACGCTGTGGGGCCAACAGCATGATGCCCTCACGCTGCAACCGGTATCGGCGCGAAACTTCGAGCCGCCCATGCTGGCGAGCGAGGAAAGTGCGGATCTCCTGGTCTATCTGATGAGCCTGCCGGATCCATCGCCCGAACTGGTCGGCGCCATCCATGCCGGCGCGCGCTGGCTGAAGGATGCCGCCATCATGGGTTACGCCTGGACCGGCCGCGACACGCCGCAAGGCCGTGAGCTTGTGCAACAAGCCGGCGCCGGGCCGCTCTGGGCACGCTACTACACCGCCGATACGATGAAGCCGGTGTTCGGAGATCGCGACAAGACGATCCACGACGCTGTCGGCGAACTGACGCTCGAACGCCGCAACGGCTACAACTGGTATTCCGGAGATCCGCAAAAAGCGCTGACGGCTTACGAGACCTGGAGCAAAGGGCACCCGCTGCCGTCGCGCTAGCGGCTAAAACGCTAAGCCGGAACGCCGGCGCCAAGATCGATGTACCGATGGGTCACGGCGGTATCGGCGGCCATGGCCTTGTCGCCGGTCGGAGCGGGCATGATCAGACCGCCCAGCGACTGCGTCAGCACGAGCAGCAGATTGACACCGTCCGGCCCGGGCCCCAGCGGAAACAACGTGAGCTCGACATGCTGCGCATAACCGCGCTCGTAATGCAGCGGCGTGATCTGCCACAAGCCGCAGGGGCGCAGGACGACTTCGCGGGCGGACTCGATCGCCGCCTGGCGATACGCCTCGGGGAGATATTGCAGATAGTCGTGGCCTTTGAGGCTGCGCTGGATCTGCGCCTCGAAGTCGCCGCCGACCAGTCGCATGCGGATAGCCGGCCCGCCGTCGAGCCGCGCCTCGCAGAGCACAATGTGGCGCAGAAAGCGTGCCGCGCGCTCGGGGCGAAACGCGCTGCGGTTCGGCACCAGGCCCTCCTTCGGCAACGCGCGCCAGAACCCCTCGAACGCTGCGCTCAGCGCGGTGCGTGACGGAACGGCCGGCGTCTCATGCAGGAAGCGGGCGTTTGATTGGGCCGACATTCTCTCGTTCAGTCCGCAAACACGGCGATCGGCATGCTGGAAGATGCAGATAAACATTGCGTTGACGCGGGGTGCGTCAAACTACCCAAGCCAGGCGGCCGGCAGACGTTGGCGCACCGGACAGAATGAAACGGCGAACTCAGCGGCGACGTGCGATGGGTTGGCGGGCGGCATTGCGCGTCGTCGACAACAAAAAGGTATTCCCACGGGGAAGAAAGAAATTAACGGAATCAATGTGCTAGCCGAAAGTGAGGCTAACGATTCTTCCAATTGTTTCTAATGTTTTCTCCGTATAAGCATGGCATGACTTTGTTGCACAACTCAGCAGGATAGAGCGGCGGTTTGCCGAACCGCCGGCCGGGTTCGAACCCCGGAGCGCTATGCTGTGCCGGACATCCTATGGGGGCGACCATGCCGAATGTCACGCCGATTCAGACCAAATATGCGACAGTGCGCTATGTGGACAGCGTAGGTCCCAATTTCCTTTTTCGCGGCGGCGAAACGCTGACTACCTGCCCCAAGACCGGCCAGCAGGTTTTCGATTTCACTGGACTCAATGATGCCATGCAGGCCGCGCCCAACCTGCCGCCATCGATACTGCTTCCCGCAATGTACTACCTAGTCGTCATCAATCTTGAACATTCGAACGAGAAGACGAACCTGGTCGCAGAGATCACATCCTTTTCAGACCATCCCAAGAAGGGACAGATTCACCTCTGGGACACGAACGGCACGGCGCAATGCTATTTCGAGACCGCCCCCGAACAGCGCGACATCCTCACGATCAACCTCGAGCAATGGTTGCCCGATCCCTTGATCTGGCGTGTGGCGACGATCCGCAACTGGCTCGAAGGCACGCCGCTGCCAACGCCCGCGCCGCCGTTAATGCCCATCGTCATCTATGTCCATTGCGACGGTGGCTGCGACCGCACCAGCGAAATGATCGGAGCCTATCGGCTGCGCTATATGCCGCCGTCGTGGGCGATGCAGAATGGTTGGATCAATATGTACAATGAGCATCCCTGCTCGCTGCCGATGGGCTGCAACAACTACCGAGCCGTGCAGTGGTACGCCTACTGGCTGAACCGGACGCAGGGCTTCTCGCTCACGGGCATCGGCGAGGATGATGGCTGCAACAACGCCGGAACCCAGGAGCGAAAGTGTTCGCCGCTTCTGTTCTGATGCCCGGATAAATTGGAAATAGGGCCAGACTCGATTTTCTCTTCTAAGCTGCCCTTCGCTCCTGCGGAGATTCGGTAGACACCCCTGCGCCGAATGCAATCGGCTTGGCCCGGCCGCACGGCGCCTCGACCGGCCCGCCTTCGCATGTCGGGCTACGGCGGATGGACCTCGCGAGCGAAGGTTGGCGCTCCCACGGGGAATTGAACCCCGGTTTCAGCCTTGAGAGGGCCGCGTCCTAACCGCTAGACGATGGGAGCCCGCGGCAGGCGGCGCTTATAGCCTTGGGCCCCGCGCCGGATCAAGCGCGGCGCGCACCGGCTGGGCCATTGCGACGATCGACAGGGCGGCCAGAGCGGATTTCATCGCGTCGCCGTAGGTGGTTTCAGGCGATCTCGATAGGATGAAAGTCGGAGTTTTTGAAGACGAAGGCGGCCAACAGGCACACGGTCTCGCGACCGGCGGCCAGGATGAGCCATACGAAATCGTCCTCGCCGGCGCCGGCGCGGTCCAGAGCCGACGGTTCGGCCATGCCGTCCGGATGGGAGTGATAGCAGCCCACGATTGCGTGCCCGCGCCTGCGGGCGCCGCGCCGAATTCGAATGTGATCGGACGGATCGATTTCGAAACGACGGGAAGCGGCCGCCAGATTGCGCGCCGGATGCAGGGCGACGGCTTCGATCCGGGCACCCTCGCGCCGGCCTTCGATGAGACCGCAGCATTCTCGCGGCAGCGCCGCACGCGCCTCCCTCTCGAACTGCCGGCGCATGCCGTGCGGCAGCACAAGCCTCATCATGGCTGCGATGACGGCGCTTTCAGCTGGGCGATCAGATGACCGTCCTCGGTGCTGACGATGTCGATCTCGTCGCCCTCGGCCGAGCGCACGTGCAGGATCAGGCGGCCGGGCTGGGTTTCGCTGGAGAGGATTTTCGCTGCCCGCGGCAAGACGAACGCCGCACCGCCGGAACCGCCGCCCGCAACAGGGACCGGGCGCCCCGACAGCTTCAGAATGCCGCCGACGACTAGCCCGATCAGCGCGAGGATGATAAGCGCGGACAGCACGATGACGGCGAGCTTTGCCGCGCGATAGGCCATCGTGCCCCTGGGATCGGCCGGCGCGTCCATGTCTGACACAGAATCCTCCGAAGAAGCCCCGCGCCGTGCCGTGGTCGGCGCCGAGCAGGCCGGCTGGCGGCTGGACCGTTTCCTGGCCTCAGCGCTTGGCGATATCAGCCGCTCGCGGCTTCAGCAACTGATCGAGGGCGGCGCGGTCACGCATACCCGCAAAACGATAAGAGACGGCAATTTCAGGGTCAAACCCGGCGAAGCCTACACCGTCTCGGTGCCGCCGCCGCTCCCCGCCGCGCCGCTGGGCCAGGACATCCCGCTGGACGTGGTCTACGAGGACAAGGACCTCATCGTGATCGAGAAGCCGGCCGGGTTGGTGGTCCACCCGGCGGCGGGCAATCCCGATGGCACGCTGGTCAATGCCCTCATCGCCCATTGCGGCGCCTCGCTGCAGGGCGTCGGCGGCGAGGCCCGGCCGGGCATCGTCCATCGCCTCGACAAGGACACGAGCGGCCTCCTCGTCGCCGCCAAGAACCAGCGCGCCATGACCAGCCTCGGCAAGCAATTCGCCAACCACACCATCGAGCGCGCCTACCATGCTGTGGTCTGGGGCGCGCCCCGCGCCGGCGAAGGTGTCATCGAAGGCCAAATCGGGCGCAACCCGTTCGACCGCAAGCGGATGGCGGTTCTGCGCGGCGGCGGCAAGGACGCGCGCACCCGCTATCGCCTGGTCGAGAAATTCGGCGATCCCGAGCGGCCCCTCGCCAGCCTGGTCGAGTGCCGCCTGGAAACCGGACGCACGCACCAGATCCGCGTGCACCTGACGCATATCGGCCACCCGCTGATCGGCGATCCCGCCTATGGCAAGTCGCGCCAAGCACCCCGGCCAAAGACCCTTACCGAAGAGGTGGCTTTCGCCGCGGCAACGGCGTTTCCACGGCAGGCCCTGCATGCCTATGTGCTGGGTTTCCAGCACCCGAGCCTGCATAGGACGCTGCGGTTCGAGTCCCAATGGCCTGCCGATTTCGCCGCACTGATAGCAGCGCTACGCGGCTTGAAAACGGCCAAATAGCTCCCATTTGATGTTTGGATTTCGGCGCTTTTGTCGACTGCCGTTGTCCAACTGCGGGCTCGGGCGTTGTAGAGTAGGAGCCACGCAGCCGCCGGCCGATGCGCTTGGGCATCGCAAGGCGGAGGAAAGGGGACCTGATCCATGAGCAGTCGCGGCTTGCCGGCCCTGCAGGGTGAAGGCGGTCTTTCGCGCTACCTCTCCGAAATCCGGAAGTTCCCGCTTCTGGAGCCGGAGGAGGAGTACATGTTCGCCAAGCGCTGGAAGGAGCATGAGGACCCCAGCGCCGCCCGCAAGCTGGTGACCAGCCATCTGCGCCTCGTCGCCAAGATCGCGATGGGCTACCGCGGCTACGGCCTGCCGGTGTCGGAGATCGTCGCCGAGGGCAATGTCGGCCTGATGCAGGCGGTCAAGCGTTTCGAGCCCGACAAGGGCTTTCGCCTGGCGACCTATGCCATGTGGTGGATCCGCGCCGCGATTCAGGAATACATCCTGCGGTCGTGGAGCCTCGTCAAGCTCGGCACCACGGCCAACCAGAAGAAGCTGTTCTTCAACCTGCGCAAGGCCAAGAACAAGATCAACGCCATCGAGGAAGGCGACCTGACGCCGGAACATGTCGCCGAGCTGACCGACAAGCTGGGGGTCAGCGTGCAGGAGCTGACCGACATGAACCGGCGCCTGTCGGGGCCGGACTCGTCACTCAACGCCCCGTTGCGCTCGGATTCGGAAAGCGAATGGCAGGACTGGCTGGCGGACGACACGCTGGACCAGGAGACCCGCATGGCCGACCGCGAGGAACTGGGCGACCGCCACTCGCTGCTGACCGGAGCGCTCGGCGAATTGACCGAGCGCGAGCGCGACATCATCCAGGCGCGGCGCCTGCTGGACGAGCCGGCGACGCTGGAGGAGTTGTCGCAGAAATACGGCATCTCCCGCGAGCGCGTGCGCCAGATCGAGGTCCGTGCCTTCGAGAAGCTGCAGAAGCAGATGAAGAGCGCGCTCAACGACCGCCGGCCGGTGCCGATCGAGGCGACGCCGTAGCGCCGCGTTCCTCGCCGTCCTAGTCTGGCCGCATGGTCTGGTTCAGCTATCATGGTGGGCATAGCGGCGAGTTTTGCCGTCATGCCAAGGACACGCTGGAAGCCGTCGTCGGCCGCGCCGTCGAAGCGGGCTTCACGCATTATGGCTTGTCCGAGCATGCGCCGCGCTTTCGCGCCCAGGACATGCTGAGCGACGAGACGGACCTCTCGCCAGCCGACCTGGTCGATATTTTCCAGCGCTATGCCGCCGAGGCGGTGCGGGTGCGCGCCCTTTTTGCCGACCGTATCGACGTCTTCGTCGGTTTCGAGACCGAACGCCTGCCGCCGGACGACTGGGCCCGTCGCATGCGCAAGATCCGCAACCAAGGGCCGTTCGAATATGTCATCGGCAGCGTCCACGACGTGGACGGCTGGGTTGTCGACTACAGCGCCGAGCAGACGCTAGCACTGGCCGATGCGATGGGCGGTGCGGAGGCGATGCAGGTGCGTTATTTCGCGGCGCTGGCCGATCTCGTTGAGACGCTGAAGCCGGAGGTCGTCGGGCATATCGACCTGATCCGCAAATTCGAGCCGGCGGGCTTTTCCTTCGGCGCCCGGGCGTTCCGGGAGATCGAACGCGTGCTGGAGGCGGCGCGGGCTTCGGACAGCGCACTGGACGTCAATTGCGGCGCCTGGCGGCGCGGCCTTGGCCCGGTCTATCCCCTGCCCGCGATCCTGGACCGCGCGCGCGCCATGGGGCTGCGCGTCACGCTGGGCGACGACAGCCACGGCACCAAATCGGTCGGCATTGGGCTGGAGGCCTGTCTGCGCGCCATCGCCGAGGCCGGTTTCCAGACCGTGTCCTATCTCGAGCGCCGCGACGGTGGCGTCCAATGGCGCGATGCGCCGCTCGCCAGCGTGGCGCCATAAGCGAAGCGAGTGGCCGCTATGCACATTCGCGCGTTTCATCGCGGTGGCGATAGGCATTAGCGTTTGCCCTTCTCGAAGAGGCAGTCCCGATGAAGCTGAACATCTGGCAGGTCGATGCGTTCGCCGCCAAGCCGCTCGAAGGCAATCCCGCGGCCATCGTGCCGCTCGAAGCCTGGATCGACGCGGCGTTGATGCAGAAGATCGCCAACGAGAACAACCTCGCCGAGACAGCGTTCTTCGTACGCAAGGCGGAAGGGCAATATCATCTGCGCTGGTTCACGCCGGAAGCCGAGGTCGATCTGTGCGGCCATGCCACGCTCGCCAGCGCCTGGCTGATCTTCGACCGGCTGGCACCCGAGCTCGAAGCCATCGCATTCGAGACGCGCTCCGGCACGTTGACGGTGGCGCGCGGGCGCGGCGCACGGCACGTGATGTCCATGCCGTCCGATCCGATCGAGCCGTTTGACGCGCCGGGCCTGGCGCGGCAGATCGCCGAGGCACTCGGCGCCGCGCCACCCCAGTTCATCCTCAAGGGCCGCTATGTCGTGGCGGTCTGGGACGACGCCCGGGCCGTGCGCGGTCTTGCGGGCCCAGGCGAGATCGAGCGCGTCCTGCGCAGTCACGGGTTCTGGGGCCTGATCGCGACGGCACCAGGCGACCAGGGCTATGATTTCGTGTCGCGGTTCTTCGCGCCGAGCAAGGGCGTACCCGAAGACCCGGTAACCGGCTCGGCGCATTGCGCGCTGACGCCCTATTGGGCGAAACGGCTGGGCAAGACGACGTTGACCGCGCGCCAAGTCAGTCCGCGCGGCGGCGATCTGACATGCACAATCGAGGGCGACCGTACCGTGCTCTCAGGGCCCTGCGCGCTCTATCTGACGGGCGAAATCGAAGTCTAGGCCGTCGCGTTGGCGTCGGAAATGGTTTCGCCGAAGGCGGCAAGACCCTCTTCGAGATAGTCGCCCAGCAACGGCATCGACAGCAGATATCGCGCCGGGCGCTTGCCGTGCTCGACATAGGCGGTATCGAGTGCTTCCTGCCATTCGTCGAGGCTGAAGGTTCCCCGCCCAATCCAGGCAAGGCCGATCAACTCGATCCGCTCGTCTTCGTTGAGGCCACGAATGGCATCGAACAATTCCTGCTGCGTGGAATCCCCGGGCTGATCTTCCAGGACATCGGTCACGCCGTCGTCGGTCGGATTGGAGCCTGAATCGGGATCGGCAACGCCTTCTTTGCCGTCGAATTCGCGTGCCTTGACGATGATGAAACCGACCTTGTCGATGGGGATGTTCAATTCCGGCGCCGGTGCGTCCGGGGCGGCGGCAGCGGCTTTCGGCATGACGGAATCCCTGTTTCAGCCAACTGGGAACGCCCGCCGCGCCGTCCTGTTCCTTGCGGGGCTCAGAGTTCCTATGGCTTTCCGTCCCAGCCATATTTCAGCATCAGCGACAGCACCCAGGGATCGTTGGCCACCGAGCGTACATCGTCGAGCTTCCAGCCGGCCGCGGTCTTTTCGAAATAGAAGTGGATCTCGTTGGGCGTCTTCTCGTTCTTGAACTTGGCGACGACGATCAGGCGATCCTTGGCGTTGTCGACGTCGACCTTGGAGATCGCGACGCCGCTGATCGTGCCGTCCTGTCCGTTCATCCAGAAGTCGAAATCGACGCGCCCGACCTCGCCGCCGGCTTCCTTGGTGTCGAGCTTGAAGAGCGCGTCGAGCCTGGGCGAGTAGATATCGTCCGGCTCGGGCTTCTTGCCGACCGTCGTGGCGTAGACCGCTTTAACGAACTTGACCGGGTCGTCGATCCGGGTCGGTGCCGCCGTGGCGGCAGAGACGCCAAACGCAAGGACGGCAACCGCCAAAATTCCCAGACGCATTCTCAGTCTCCCCATTTTCAAATCGACACTAGCGACCGTAGCGCAGGATGAGCGACAGCGCCCAGCCCTCGGATACCGACGTCACATCGTCGAGCTTCCAGCCGGTTGCCGATTTCTCGAAATAAAAACGGTTTTCGTGAGGCGAGAAGTTCGTGAACGTCACATCCACCACCCTGCGGTCCGGAGCGCTCGGCGCATCGTCCGCCGTCACCTTCACCACGCCCGGCATGCCGTCCGCGGTATCCTCGGCATCGTTCCAGAAGTTGAAGTCGAGGCGGCCGTATGTCGGCGGCGCGGTGCCGGTTTCCCTGCGGTCGGCGGCAAACAGCCCTGCGAGCCGCGGGGTGTAGATGTCCTGTGGCGGCTGATAGCCGGGATTCTTCTTGAAGCGCGCATAAATGCCGGCAATGAACGCGGCGGGATCGTCGATCCGCGTTGCGGCAGCGGCTGGATACGACATGAGCGCGGCCAGCGGCAGCGCCATCAGCACACGAAACGTCATGACGAATTTCCAAATATGTCGCACCGCGACCTTACGGAATTGACGACGCCCGGGCGAATCTCTACATAGAACGCGGGCCACGCCTCCCCAACGAGGTGCGATCATTCTGAAAGGAATGAACATGACCGGGACAGTTACGCCGGCCGTGCGACCCGCACGGCCTTTTTTTTCGTCCGGACCCTGCGCCAAGCGGCCGGGGTGGACGCCTGAAGCGCTCAACGCGGCGCTGTTAGGACGCTCGCATCGCTCCAAGCCGGGCAAGGCGAAGCTCAAGGATGCCATCGACCGCACCAAAGCGCTGCTGGGAATTCCGGCGGACTATCGTGTCGGCATCGTGCCGGCATCGGACACCGGCGCCGTCGAGATGGCGCTATGGTCGCTCTTGGGGCCGCGCCCGGTCGACTGCTTCGCCTGGGAAAGTTTCGGCGAGGACTGGGTCACCGACACGATCAAGCAGCTCAAGATCAAGGACAGCCGCGTCCTGAAGGCCGACTATGGCGCCCTGCCCGATCTGACGCAGGCCGATCCCAAGCACGACATCGTGTTCCTGTGGAACGGCACAACCAGCGGCGTGCGA
>Ga0210397_10001283_pt1 | contig 16101 bp, 13 predicted proteins | sample IncBWH2OmetaG_FD_160126 | JGI IMG/M metagenome (GOLD analysis project Ga0210397, IMG submission 160126) | Forest soil microbial communities from Barre Woods Harvard Forest LTER site, Petersham, Massachusetts, United States - Inc-BW-H-2-O ...
CGGCTGCGGGCGACGGAAAAGGCGGTGCAGAACGACACGGTCGAGCCAGCGGCCGACGACAACCCGCCCGCGGCCGCCAATGCGTCGGTCGATGCACCCCCGACGGCCGGAACTCCGAAGCAGCAGCCCGCAGCCAAAAAGCCCCGCGCGCCTGCGGCGGCGGCCAAGCAGGGTGCCACCCTGAACGCGCAAGGCGCGCCGGCGCGCAATGCCCCGGCCGCCGCGGCGGCTCCGCTGCAGCAGCAGTAGCTGGACTCCACTTTTCCTGAAAAAACCTTATGGTTCGCGCGCGTTCGTTCCTCGGGCGAATCTGAAACTATCGCCTGACCTGAGGAGAAATTGATGGCGCTGTCGAGTATGACGGGCTTTGCCCGAAGCCACGGCGCGAGCGGGCCTTACTCGTTCGAATGGGAATTGAAATCCGTCAACGCCAAGGGCCTCGACCTCAGGCTGCGGTTGCCGCCCGGATGGGACGAGCTCGAGGCCTACGCCAAGAAGCGTGGCGCCGAGGTGCTCGCGCGCGGAACGATCTATGCAACCTTGAACGTCAAGCGCGCCAACGCGCTGTCGACGGTCAGGGTCAACGAGGACGTGCTGGAATCGCTCATCAAGGTGGCGGTCCAGCTCGCGAGCAAGATCGACGCGGTGGCACCAAGCATCGATGGCCTGCTTGCGATCAGGGGCGTGGTCGAGGTGGTCGAGCCCGAAAGTGACGAGGAGGAAGACAAGGCCGCCAAGGCGGCCGCGGCCACGGCGTTCGACACCGCGCTCGCCGACCTCATCACGATGCGGCGGCGCGAGGGCGTGACGCTCGGACAGATTCTCGGCCAGCGCATGGATGAGGTCACGGCTCTGGCAAAAAACGCCGAGGCGACGCCCGGCCGCAGGCCGGAAGCGATCCGGGCGCGGCTGGCCGAACAGGTGGCGACGCTGCTCGAGGCGTCCGACCGCTTCGATGCCGATCGCCTCGCGCAGGAGGCGCTTCTGATGGCCGCGAAGGCCGACATTCGCGAGGAACTCGACCGCATAGCCTCGCATGTCGCCCAGGCACGCGAGCTGATCGCCAAGGGCGGTCCGGTCGGCCGCCGCCTCGACTTCCTGGCGCAGGAGTTCCACCGCGAGGTCAATACCTGCTGCTCGAAATCGATCGACATCGAACTGACCAATACCGGCCTCGAAATGAAGAATGTGGTCGAGCAGTTCCGTGAACAGGTGCAGAATCTGGAGTGATGTATGAGCGTTCACGGCCGGGATCTCGATGGCGTTGCGCGGCGCGGATTGATGTTCGTGCTGTCCTCGCCCTCCGGTGCGGGCAAGACGACGTTGTCGAGGCTTCTGCTCGATCGCATGCCCGGGCTGAAGATGTCGGTCTCGGCGACCACGCGGCCGATGCGGCCCGGCGAGGTCGAGGGCCGCGACTATCTGTTCGTCGACAGCGCCCGGTTCGAGGAGATGGTCAAGCGGCACGAGTTGCTGGAGTGGGCCGTCGTGTTCGAGAACCGCTACGGAACGCCGCGGGCGCCGGTCGGGGCGGCGCTGTCCGCGGGGCAGGATGTGCTGTTCGACATCGACTGGCAGGGCACCCAGCAGCTGCGCGAGAGGGCGCGGGCCGACGTCGTCAGTGTTTTCATCCTGCCGCCGTCGGCAGCCGACCTCGAAAAGCGCCTGCACTCCCGCGCCCAGGATTCACCCGAGGTCATCCGCAAGCGGATGAGCCGCGCCAGCCATGAGATGAGCCACTGGGCCGAGTACGACTACATCGTGATCAATCGCGATATCGATGAGGCGTTCGCGGAGGTGCAATCGATCCTGAGGGCCGAGCGGCTCAAGCGCGAGCGCCGCGTGGGGCTGACGACCTTCGTCCGTGCCCTGCAGCAGCAGCTTGAGAGTTAACAAGCTTAACGAGCGTCGGGGCGACAGCCTCGTGCTTCACGCGCTGCGCAACCCGTCCCAGAAGTTCCTCGATCTGCCCCTGCGCGTCATCGTCCTGCCGATTGGGGGCGTCTGCGCGCACCTGGTTCGCGGCGACGTTCTGTGCGCTTGCGGCCGGTACGCTCGCAGCCGGTACGCTCGCGGCCGGTGCGCTCGCGGTCTGTGGCGGGCGGGTCCGCGCCTTTTTGGCCGATTGCCAGAGCGTACGCCGCCGCAACCGGGCGTTACGTTTTCGCCAGATGAAGGCGAAGCGGTGGATCAGGCTTGCCGTCACGCCGGCAAAGGCGAGGGCGCCAAAGATTGCGACCAGCAGCCTTTGCAACGAGGTTTTTGGCGGCGCGGCGTCGGATCGCAGGCCCGCGTCCGGTGTGACGGCGGACATGCCGAGATTTGCGTTGGTCTCCCCAACCGCGTCACTCGCGTCGGCGACCGGGGAGTCCGCGGCCGGCGGCGGCGCTGGATACGAGTCCAGCGGCTGCGGCGCGCCGTCGCTGGTGACGGGGCTCGCCGCCGACTGGGCTCTGGATGCGAGCGTATTGTCGCCGTCGAGGCGGCTCCTGGCCGGCAACTCGGCCCGCGCATCGGCATTCGGCCGAGGCGGCATGGCGGCGCGCGGCGCGATGGCAATTGGCTTCGCGGCCGTGGTGATCGCCATCGCCGGGGCCGGCTGCGATGCCCGCTGCTCGGCCTTGTCGCGCAGATACCAGCAATGACGCTGGGTTCCGCGCTCGGTGCGATAGAACCAGCGCTGTCCCTGCAGGGCCTCGCCGCTCGGGGCGGTCAGGCAATCGTCGGCCGTCTTATTGTCCGTCGCTGGCTTCTCCGGCGCTGTGTCCAGCGGAAAATCGACGGCGTTCTGGGCCTTGCTGGCGACCGGGGCCATGATCAAGGCGCCAGCGAAAATGGCAAATGCGATTCTTGCCACCCCTCCCGCCATTGAGTCCCCCGGTTACGCAACGCAACACTTCGCTGACGTTAACTTGCGTGAAAACTTAGGTCGCAATGGGTCGCAAATCCGGAGAGGGTTTGACTTAATTCTGACTGGTGTGGGCGGGCGTTCCCCAAGCGCGGATCTGGCTAACAAGTGCAGGATTTTTGAGGTTATGGCGGCCGGGGCAAACATAACGCCCCGCCACGCCGGCAAATGATCCAGGAAAATCGGCTGCGCTTTGCCGAAAAGACCATGCGCAGGCAAGACGATTTTTCTTGACGGAGGCGATTGAGATACACCGTCAACGTCCTTTCGGCCGCGATGCCGGGGAGGCCGCGTCAGTTCTTCAGCACGATCCGCCCGATCACCTTGCCGGCGCGCAGCGCGTCGATCCATGTCTGCACGTCGGACATCGGCTCCTCCTGCATCGGCGTCGGCTTGACCTTTCCGCTGCGTGCGAGCGCCATCAGTTCATGCGCCTCGGCGAGCGTCCCGGTCATGAAGCCTTCGACGGTCATGCGCTTGTAGACCCATTGCACCATCGGCAGGCTGAAATTGCCGCCCATCAAGCCGGAAACCACAATCTTGCCGCCGCGCGCCAGCACCGAGATCGCGAACGCCATCGACTTGTCGTTGCCGGCAAAATCGACGATCGCATCGAAGCCGCCCTCGGTCTCCTTGATGATGCGCCTGGTGATATCGGGCTCGGCGGGATCATAGGCAATGGCCGCGCCATTGTTGAGCGCGCTGTCGCGCGCAGCCTGGCTCAGATCCGCGACCGAGATGTTCTGCTTGAACATCGCCTGCGCGAAGGCGAGGCCCATCTGGCCGACACCGCCGAGCCCGATCAGCAGCAGGTTGCGTTGCCGGGGCCGTTCGACCAGCCGCTTCAGCGCGCCATAGGCGGTGACGCCGGAGCACATCAACGTCGCGGCCTGGTTGACCGGCAGGGGATCGTATTCCAGCAGGTATTTTGCGTCAGGCACCAGCACATGGCTGGCAAATCCGCCGTCGATCGCGACACCGAGAAAGCGCTGCTTGGCGCACAGATTCTCATCGCCTTCGAGACAGTTTTGGCACTGACCGCAGCCGATCCAGGGAAATACCGCCCTCCTCGTGCCGATCAGCTGTTGCGCAACATCCGCGCCGACCTCCTCGACGACACCGGCGATCTCATGTCCGAGCGTGAACGGCAGCGTCGTGCCGCGCGTGGTATCGAGCCGCTTGCCGCCGCCGAGATCGGCATAGCCATCCTGGATGTGCAGGTCGGAATGACACAGCCCGCAACGCTCGATCCGCATCAGGACCTGACGTCCCTGCGGCTTCGGCGTCTCGACGATGGTTTCGCAGAGGGGGGCATCGAACTTGACCAGGGATTGCCGACGCATCAACGCCATCCTTGTTCTCCTCTTATTCGGGCGTAGTCCGCTTTTCGGCGCGTATATCGGCCAATTCGCGCGCCATGGCAACAAAGCCGCTGACGGGTACGGTTTCCGCGCGTCGCGTCGGATCGATATCGGCGGCCGCGGTCAGGCGTGCGGGATCGGCGGCTAATGATTTCAGACTCTGGCGCAGCATTTTCCGGCGCTGATTGAACGCCGCCGCCGCGACCTGCTCGAGCGCCCGCCGGTCGCAGGCCTCGGGCGCCCGGCGCGGGATCAGCCTGACCACCGAGGAGGTGACCTGCGGCTGCGGCACGAAGGCGGCCGGCGCAATGTCGAACAGGATTTTTGTCTCGGCCCGCCAGTTGGCCAGCACGCCGAGGCGGCCATAGGCCTCCTCGTTCTCGCGCGCGACGATACGTTCCGCGACCTCGCGCTGGAACATCAGGACCATCATGTCGTACCAGGGTGGCCACGGCTCGATCGAGAGCCAGCCGACCAGCAGGGTGGTTGCGATATTATACGGCAGGTTGGCGACGATCTTCGCGCGTTCGCCGGCAAGCAGCGGCAGCGGGTCGAAGGCCTTCGCGTCGGCACAGACGATGTCAAGGCGTCCGGGATAGCGTCGCGCGATCTGTTGCAGCGCCGGCAGCGCGCGCGCGTCGTGCTCGACCGCGATGACGCGCCGCACGCCAAGCGCAAGCAAAGCGCGCGTCAGCCCGCCAGGACCGGGGCCGATCTCGACGACAGCAGCGTCATCGAGCGGCGCGGCCGCGCGGGCAATCTTTGCGGTGAGGTTGAGGTCGAGCAGAAAGTTCTGGCCGAGCGATTTGCGCGCCGACAGCGCGTGCTCGCGGATGACGTCGCGGAGCGGCGGCAGGTCGTCGATCGCGCTCATCGTGTCTCAGACGGCGCGTGCGTCGCCGCCATGCGTGCGGCGAGCCGGAGCGCCGCGATCAGGCTCGCCGGGTTCGCGCGACCGCTGCCGGCGATGTCGAAGGCGGTGCCGTGATCGGGCGAGGTGCGCACGAAGGGCAGGCCGAGCGTGACGTTGACGGCGTCATCAAAGGCCAGCGTCTTGATCGGGATCAGCGCCTGATCGTGGTACATGCAGATGGCGCAGTCGTAGGTCCTGCGCGCCGCAGCGTGAAACAGGGTATCGGCGGGCAGCGGCCCCCTGACCTCGATGGCCTCTGTGCGCAGGACGTCGATGGCGGGCGCGATGATCGCGCGCTCTTCGGTGCCGATGGTGCCGTCCTCGCCGGCGTGGGGGTTGAGGCCTGCGAGCGCGAGCCGCGGCCGCGCGATGCCGAAGCGGCGCTGCAGGTCGCGGACCGCGATCCGGCACGTCGCAACGATCAGATCGGTCGATAATTGCGCGATGGCTTCACTCAGTGACACGTGGATCGTGACGGGCACCACGGCCAGTGTCGGCGACCACAACAGCATCACTGGTTGCGGCGTGCGGCCGTTCTCGGCTGCGAGCTCGGCGAGAAACTCGGTGTGGCCGGGATGCCGGAAGCCGGCGCGATAGAGCACGGACTTGGCGATCGGGTTGGTGACGACGGCGCCGGCCTTGCCGCGTGCGACGTCGGCGACCGCCTGGCGGATCGAGGCCAGGGCTGCGCCGGCGCTGGAATCGTCCGGCTGGCCGGCCTCGGCCGTGGCGGCATGGCCGGTGGCGACCACCGGCAGGCAATCCGCGAACGCGGCGACCGTATCCTTGTCCGCATCCTCAGGGCAGATCTCGGCGAGCGGAATGTCGGCACCGATCGCCTTGGCCCGGCGACGAACCAGGCCGGGATCACCGAGCAGATAGAACGGCGGCAACGCCTCCTGCCTGCGGCGCTGCCAGGCCTTGATGGTGATGTCGGGCCCGATGCCTGCGGGTTCGCCTGATGTCAGCGCGAGCGGCTTTACCATGAAAACGGAGTTGATCTGGACGTTGACCGGCCCACTCGTGTGGCGGATCTGACAAATGTCAGAATCGGCCCACTAGCTGCGGCCTGGCACGAGGAATGTCAAATCCAAACTCGGAACCGGCTGGCCGGACAACGCCATCAGCGCGCGGCTTGCTGCTATCCCCTCGGAGCGGCACAATCGCGGTATTCGATCATCGCCGCCTTGCGGACTTCCAGCAGATAGGACTTCGACTGCGCCTCGTATTTCTGGGCGAACATCTTGTTGCGGATTTCCTGCTTCTTCGGCGTGTCGATCGTCGTCGCCTTGCGCCCGCACAGCGCCACCATCTGGATGCCGTCCTTGGTGACCTCCGGCGGCGTGAGGTGTCCGATCGGCGTATCGTCCAGCACCTTGCGCAGGTTGGCCGGGATGTCGGCCGAGGTCTTCACCACGGCGTCGCGGATCACCGCATTCTGCATCGTCTTGAAATAGGAGTTGGCCTCGTCGCAGGTCTGCACGCGGGACCGCAAGGCTTCCGCCTCCTTCTGCCGCACCTCGGTCGCTGCCGAAGGCGATCCCCGCGGGACAATCAGAACGACCGGCCGCATCGTGTATTCGAACGCGTCCATCTGTTGGACATCGCCACCCTCCGCCTTGACGGCAGTCACGACGTCTTTCTCGCCGACCTGGAGGCGTTCCTTGAAGCGTCCGCGCACCAGGCTGCCCCAAACCAGTTCGGACCTGAGACGGGTCTTCAGCGTGTCGGGCCGGATGCCCTGGCTCTCCAGCGACTTGGTCAACTGATCCGCCGTGATGTGCATCCGGGAGCCCATCTCGCCGTAGGACTGATCGATATCCGAGTCGGTCGGATCGACGCCGAATTTCTTGGCCTCCTTGATCTTCACCTTTTCGTCGATCAGTTCGTTGAGGACGTCCTGACGGCTGGCCTGCTTGTGGGTCGAGATGAAATCGAGCTTGCTGCGCTGGTCGATGTCGTACTCGGTGACGGGTTCGCCGTTGACCATCACGCACACGGTCTGCGCCTGCGCCGGCCAACCGCAAGTGACGAGCATCCAGCCGGCGACGCAAAACGGTGCTAAAATAAGAAAGCGAGGAGAGAGCGCGGTCGTCATGATCAAATTCGCTATGTGAGCCGATCCGATTTGAGCAGCCATTGCTCCGCAGGCTGAGCCCCAGGCCGCCTGCGGTGCACTCTATTGAAGGCCGCCGGCGCCCCCCGACGACGCTGTCGTCGCGAGCGTGCGCAGTCCGACCGAGAGCATGTAGGTATGCCCGAGCACCGGCGGGGTGCCGTTGACGCTGTAGGTATAGGACGTCACGTAGTTGGCCGCCAGCACGAAGCAGTCGTCGACGTAGCCGGCGCCGATCGTGTATTGGTTGATCTTGTTGGCCTGGAGGTCGTAGCGCGCAGCCCCCGTCACCACCCAGTTGGCGGCGACCTTGAGCGAGGCGGTGCCCAGGACGCCTTCGCGGCGGATCAGGTAGCCGAGGTCCGGCTGGGCGGCGTAGTTGCCATAGATCGCGCTGACCGACCAGCGGTTGAAGTTGGCCCGCGCCTCGGCCTCGAAACGCTGCACGTTCCAGGTCTGCTGGTCGAAGCGGGAGCGGACGCTGAAGGTGTAGGTGCTGTTCGGCGCATAGCTGACGCTGGCGACATAGTCGGAGGCCGGCTTGGCAAGACCGGAATCGACGCCGGTGTTGATGGCATCGCGCACCGCGAACGAGTTCAGCCCGAACAGCTGGTAGGATTCGCCGAACAGCGTCTTGATCGTGCCGCCGCGATCGAACTGGGTCGTGGTCTGCACGCCGACATTGGCGCGGCCGCCGCCCTCGACGCGGTCGTAACCGGAGAACTTGTCGACGCTGAACAGGTTACTGGCATCGAACACCAGGCTTTGCGCATCCTCGTTCGGCAGCTTGCCGGCATAGGTCTCGTTCGGACGGGCGATCACCTGCACGATCGGCTCGACCGTGGTGGTGCCCCAGGGCTGAACGTTGATGAAGGGGTAGCGGTATTCGAGACCGATCGTCGGCATCACCCGCACCGCCGTGGTGTCGCCCACGGGCAGGAAGTTGGCGACGCCGGGCTGGTTGGAGATGTGGGAGTCGATCGCATCCGCGCGCAGGATCGCGAACGGCGTCCAGATCTGGCCGAGGGAATCGGTATAGGAGCGCCGCCACTCGACCTCGCCGCTCAGGCGGGTGTAGGTTCCGGGCGCGCCGCGCAGCAGGCACTGGGTCGGAATCCGCGCCATCGGGTCGGCGGAGGCCATCGTGCACAGCGCGTTGGTGTTGGCCTGCGTCGTGATCGGGTCGAACACCGCATCGTTGCGGGTCAGGCTCGTGAAGTTGGTCTTGTAGCTGACCTCTCCGCCGAAGATCGGGTAGTTGAGCACGTTCGAATAGTCGAGGACCGGATGCACGACGGGAACCTGCTGCTGGTTGCCCGAGAAGCTCAAAAAGTACATCGTGCGGACGTCGAAGAAGCTGCGATTGCCCACCCCGGTCAGATAGAGCTGCGAGACCGCTTCGGTCGGCAGGTTCAGGAACGAGTTGTAGGTGTCGCGGTATTGCGCCAGCCGGTAGTCGTTGAAGAACAGATAATCCGTCAGCAGGACACCATCCCAGCCCCAGACCCATTTGTCGTTCAGGGCGAACTGGCCATGGGTGTCGATGCCGCCGCGGAACTGGCGCTGGCCGGGAGTTCCGGCAAAGGCATTCGGATCGAGCTGGTCGATGCCGTAGGCGCGGATATTATAGGCCCCGTTCGAGAGCCGCTGGCGGAACTCGCCCTGCACCAGCACGCCCTGCCGCGTGGTGATGCGCGGCGTGAAGGTCGCATCCATGTCCGGCGCAATGGCCCAGTAGTAGGGGATGTCGACGGCGTAGCCATATTGCGTGGTCTCGCTGAAGCCGGGCATCAGGAACCCGCTCTTGCGCTTCACGGTCGGATCCGGCGTCGAGAAGTAGGGCAGATAGGCCAGGGGGACGCCGAAGAACTCGACCTGCGCGTTCTCGAAATACAGCATCTTGTCCACCTGGTCGTGGATGATGCGGGCGCCCTTCACCTGCCATAGCGGCGGCTTCTTCGGATCGTCCTTGCAGGGCGCGCAGGCGGTGTAGACGCCGTTCTCGAACACGGTGTAGTTGCCTTCCGTGCGGTCGGCGCGGGTCGCCGCCATCCGCGTCGCATCCTCGGTGTCGACCCGGAGCGAATCGACGAAGCCGTCGCGATAGTCGTCGCTCAGGTCCATGATGGTGGCATAGGTGATCTTGCCGTCGGCATCCGTCATGCGGATGTTGCCTTCGGCATGCAGCCGCTTGGTCTTCTGGTCGTAGATGACCTTGTCGGCTTCCACCGAGGTGCCGTTGTAGAACAACTGCACGTTGCCGACCGCCGAGACCCGCGAATTGTTGTAGTCGTAATCGACCTCGGTCGCCTGCACCAGCATCTGGTTGTCTTGCGGCGCGCGCGGCGGCCGTGGCCGCGGCGGCTGCGGATTATAGGTGAAACCCTGCGCGAGAGCCGGCACAACGGCCGCGACGTTCAGGAGGACGCCGCATGCGATGGCGATGACAAGCGCTGACGACGCGCGGGCAACAGCAACCCGGCAACGGCGCACGAGGGTGCGCCGCAGGACAGCGGACAAGCTTCTCTGGCGGGTGGCGACGACGCCAGCCACTACCCGTCCTCCTGATACAGCAAGGCCAAAAAGCCGGTGAGACCGCCCACGACAACGGGCAGCCACGCCGCAGCGATCGGATGCATCAACTCAGCCTTGCTCAAATCCTCGGTTACTTTCGACAACACATAGAGCAGAAAGCCCGCGCCCACGCCACTCAAAACCATCTTTTGCACGCCGCCGAAACGGAAGAAGCGCAACGAGACGGAAGCGGCCAACATCACCATGGCAGCCAGCAAAAACGGCTGCGCCAGAAGCTTTTGGTACTGCAGGCGATAACCGGCGGTCGCAAAGCCAGAACTCTCGGACGATCTGATGTATGTCGGAAGTTGCCAAAAGGACACAGTTTCCGGGGTCGAAAAACTGTTGCGGACCTGCGCTTGCGTCAGTTCGGTTGGGAGGGTCCAGCTCGATTGGTCCACCGGCGGCGAATCAAGCACGTAGCGCCGCACCGACTTGAACAGCCATTGGCCTTCTTCGAGCGTTGCCTCGCGCGCTTCGATCCGTTCCCTGAACTGATAGTTTGTATCGAATCGAAACAGCGTGAGGCCGGTCAGCCGGATGCCCTGCTGCTCGCTGCGGGCGGCATTGATGATGACCTGGCCGTCGCTGGTGGCCTGACTGATCCAGAACCCCGAGGCGTCCTGAATGCCCCCGCCTGGGGTCTTGCCGAACAGTTCCGCTTCCATCCGTTTCGACAGTTCGCTCAGACTGGCCGACATCGGATTGTAGCCGACGGTCGCGAGCGCTCCCAATAGAATCGCGCTGACGAGCGCGGGCGCAATGAACTGCCAGGCCGAGACGCCGGCCGCGCGCGCCACCACCAGTTCCAGCCGTCGCGACAGCGCGAGATAGCAGGTCATCGCGCCGATCAGGATGCAGAACGGCATCATCTTTTCGAGCAGTTGCGGCACGCGGAACAGCGACGTCTCTGCCACCATGATGGCGGAGGCTCCCACCAGCCCGGAGGTCTTTCGCACCATCTCGATGTAGTCGACCAGTACGAGCAGCACGAAAATGCTCGCGAACACGCCGAGCGCCGAGACGACGAAGCGGCCGGCAAAGTAGCGTCCGAGCGTGTTGATGATCATGCTCATGCGGCGGCCGGTCGTCCGAGGAGGCGCAACAGACGCGCGTTGGACTTGTTGATCGCCTCGATCAGCGCGGCCGGAGGTTCCAGCACGACGCCGTCGAGGATGATCCAGAGGCTGACGCCGATCGCCGCAAACAGCATGAGATATTGCACGGCTGGCGCGATCGGCGATTTGACCGCCATCACCGAGCAGGCGAATCCGATCATGCGCAGGCTGAACACGGCGAGAATCGAGCCGCCGATCGAGAAATTCCGGCTCTGGCGCGTGGTGCGCGGCGCGCCGAGAAAGGCGAAGGTCAGCGCCGCGAACGCGAACGGATAGACCGGCGCCATGAAACGTTCATGCAATTCGGCGCGGAACTGGCCCGGCAGTTGCTCATACATCGGATCGTCATCGGCCGGCGCCAGCAGTTCCCAGACGTAGCGCTCGCGAATGCCGAGCGTGACGTCGCCGCCGCGTTTGGAGTACTGCGACATGTCGAAGGCGTTGCTGTCGAATTCGATCATCGCAGGATCGCGCTTGCTGGCCTCCAAGCGCTGCAGCACGCCTTTTTCGAGAACGAGAAACGAGCCATGATCGTTCTTGATGACCGTGCCGTGGTCGGCCACGATGGTCACCCGCATCGTCGGATCGCGGCGATCGTCGATGAAGACGCCCTCGAGCACGCCGCCCGGCTTGCGTTCCCTGATCCGAATCGTGAGATTCTGGTCGAGCTGGGCAAACCGGCCGGGCTGCAGGATGTTGGTCAGCACGTCGGCGGTGATTTCGGCACTCCATTGCTTCAGGCGGCGCAAGCCTTCGGGAGCAAGATAGGCCGAGATGAAGGCGACCAGGAGAGCCACCACGCAGGTCGCATAAAGGAACGGGCGGAACAGCCGAAACGGCGAGAAGCCGGCCGCGTTCATCACGATGATTTCCGAATCGGTCGCGAGCTTGTTCAGCGTGTGGGAGACCGCGATCATCAGTGCGATCGGCGAGATGATCAGAACCAGCGCTGGAATGATGAGGCTGGTCAGCCCGAGAAAGGTGAGGATGGTCTGACCCTCGCCGGTCATCAAGTCGATGTCGCGCAATGCCTGCGTAATCCAGATCACGCCGGTCAGGCTGACCAGGACCATCGCAAACGCTGTCAGCGTCGTGCGAAAAATATACTTGTCGATTGACCCCATCGTTACCGCACGATCCCCGCCCTCCGACCGCCGGGACGGCTCCCGCAACCGCTCCCCGCTAAGCAGGCGGGCCCCATTGGTTGCCGCCGGTGTCCCGATGGCTGTTCTCACAATAGCATCCCTTTGATCCATCAACAAAATGGCTCGGCCATGGCGCTCGTCAAAGTTGCTAAAAATTTAACGAATGTGGCCCCGTGGTCACGGAAAATGGGCCCTGGGCTTGGCATGGGCCGGCGACACGCGCCATAGTGACGCAAGTGTCACAAATCGCGCCGGAGCCGGGTACCGGTACCCGCGCGTCTCGCAACCACATTTGGCGTCCCTTATTGGAGGAAGTTTCCCGATGTCCGACGCCCTCAAGGTCGCCTTTGTCCCGTTGTCCGCCGCCCCAGGCGGTATCCTGGTGGTCTTCTGCGACGAAACGTTGAAGGTCGGACCAGCCACCCGCAAGGCGCTTGGAAAAGCGGTCGACCTGATCAAGCGAGCGGCCGAAGCAAACCAGTTCAAGGGCAAGACTGCGTCGACGCTCGACATTTTGGCGCCGGAAGGAATCAAGATTCAGCGCTTGATCGTGGTCGGAACCGGCAAGCCGTCGCAACTGCAAGACAAGGATTTCCTCAAATTCGGCGGCGTGATCGCCGGAAAATTGAACGCGGCAAGCCGGGCGATGACCGTCCTGGCCGAACTTCCCGAGGCAGCCATGTCGACCGAGCAGGCCGTGGCGCTCGCAACCGGCCTGCGGCTGCGGACCTATCGATTCACCCGCTACAAGACCAGGAAGAAGGATGGGGAGGATGCTCCTGTCCGGGCGGAGGTGTCGATCGCCGTCACCGATACGGGTGCAGCGCGCAAAGCGCTCGCGCCTTACGGCCATGTCGCCGACGGCGTGATCATGGCACGTGACCTCGTCAACGAGCCGCCGAACGTGCTTTACCCGGAGGAGTTCGCGCGTCGCGCCGGCGGCTTGCGCAAGCTCGGGGTCGACGTGTCGGTTCTTGACGTCAAGGCGATGACCCGGCTCGGGATGGGCGCGCTGCTCGGCGTGGCGCAAGGTTCCGCGCGGCCCGGGCGCATGGTGGTGATGCGCTGGAACGGCGGCAAACGCGGCGAGCAGCCGGTCGCCTTCATCGGCAAGGGGGTCTGCTTCGACACCGGAGGCATCTCCATCAAGCCGTCTGGCAGCATGGAGGACATGAAGGGCGATATGGGCGGCGCCGCCTGTGTCGTCGGCCTGATGCACGCTCTGGCCGCGCGAAAGGCCAGAACCAACGCGGTCGGCGCCATTGGGCTGGTCGAGAACATGCCTGACGGCAACGCGCAGCGGCCCGGCGATATCGTCACCTCGATGTCGGGGCAGACCATCGAGATCATCAACACCGATGCCGAGGGCCGGCTGGTGCTCGCCGACGTGCTCTGGTACGTGGCGACGAAGTTCAAGCCCAAATTCATGATTGACCTGGCAACGCTCACGGGTGCGATCATGGTGGCGCTCGGCACCGAATATGCCGGCCTGTTCTCCAACAATGACGAATTGGCGGAGCGCCTCTTCAAGGCGGGGAACGAGACCGGCGAACGGGTCTGGCGGATGCCGCTCGGCCCGGAATACGACAAGCTGATCGATTCGCAGTTCGCCGACATGAAGAACACGGGGAGCCGTCACGGCGGCTCGATCACCGCGGCGCAGTTCCTGCAGCGCTTTGTCGATGGAACGCCATGGGCCCATCTCGACATCGCGGGAACCGCGATGGGAGCGCCGAAGTCCGAGATCAATCACAGTTGGGGGTCGGGCTATGGCGTCCGTCTCCTCGATCGACTGGTCGCCGACCACTACGAAGGCAAGTGATGAGGAGTGCTGACGGGCGATGACCGAGGTTCTGTTCTATCATCTGCAGAACATGTCGGTGGAGAACGTGCTGCCGTCGCTGCTCGAAAAGTCCCTGGAGCGCGGCTGGCGCGCCGTCGTGCAGTCGACGTCGCAGGAACGCACCGATGCACTCGACACGCACCTCTGGACCTATCGCGATGATTCGTTCCTGCCGCATGCGACCTGGCGCGCCGGCGACGCCGAGGATCAGCCCGTCGTGCTTGCGATCGAGGAGGGTAATCCGAATCGGGCCCATGTCAGGTTCCTGATCGACAATGCGTCGCTGCCCGCTGATGCGCACACTTATGAACGGATGGTGGTGCTGTTCAATGGCGATGACGCCGAGGCGCTCGCGGCTGCGAGAGGTGCCTGGACGGATTGCAAGTCGCGTGGATTCGAGGTCACGTATTGGCAGGCTGATGAACGCGGCAGGTGGCAGCGGCGCCAATGAAGCATGTCCGGAAAAGTGTGAAGCGGTTTTCCTTCGCGCAAACGCGTCGCGTTTGCGCGGAGATCATGCTCAAACATGGAGCTCACGCGTGACGACGATTCGGTCCAAAGCCATCGCGCTTCGGCCCTTGCTGCAGCAGCTCCCATGCGTAGCCGGTCCGATGCTGCCGGGGAACCGAGATGCGGAGACATTTTCAAGGTTCGCAAGTCCGTATTTGCATTTGACATTCGCCGCGCGGGCTCGCAGAAATTTCAGCGTGGCCATCGTCGCCACCGCAGTAGTGCCGTAAAGTAATGGTCGGTCAGCAAGTTTAGGTTGGTACGGGGGACTGGTTGATCGTGCGAGACAAGTACTATTACGGGGCGCGGATGGTGGCGCTGCTTGCTTGTGCGCCGCTGGTCGCGGCGTGCTCCGGTGCTGCCGATATCTTCTCGAAGGACGCGGACTGGTTCTCCCGCTCGGGCCGGGTGTTCATCCGCAGTGTTTCGATCGAGACCCCGCCGCTGACGCCCGACAAGGCGGTCACGGCGGAGGACCTCGTGAGCGCGGACGGGGCATGTCCGGGCATGACCGCGCCCGGGGCGCCCGTCGACGCCAATGCGTCGACGCCAGCCGGCGGACCGCCGCCTGCCAGCGGAGGAACCGTGGCGCTTGGTCATACTGAATGCGACGTCGTGCGCGGCATCGGCGCGCCTGATAGCGTCAACCTGTCGAACAATCCGCGCGGGGACCGCGTGGCGGTCGTGACCTGGACCCATGGCGCGCGCGCCGGCATCTACACTTTCACCGCCGGGCGGCTGAGTTCGGTCGAGAAAGGCGCCGACGAGGAGCCGGCGCCGAAGGTTGCCAAGCCGAAGGCGAAGAAGAAGCCGGCTGCGACCTGACCTCGACGCAATGACGTCGGCTCGACACGCCGTGACTCCGGCCCGCGCTTCATCGCTCCGCCGCTCTCAAATCTCCTCGAACTGCGCGCTCGCCGCGAGCCATTCCCCCTCCGCCCGCTGCAAGGCATCAGCCGCATTGGCCCTGGCTTTTGAGAGCTGAGCGGCCTGCTTCGGATCGCGTGTAAAAAGATCCGGCAACGCCAGCGCCGTATCGATTTTGGCGATGATGTCGCTGATGCGCGCGATCTCGGCTTCGGCGGCCGAGATCTTCTGCTTCAGGGAACCGCGGCTGTCGCCCCTGCCATTGTCCTTGGCATTGTCGCCCCTGCGCGCTTGCTCCGGCTTGGCTTGGCCGCGGTCGGCCGGCTCGGCGCGCGTCGAGCGCGTCGCGAGCACCATGCGCTGGTAATCGTCGAGGTCGCCATCGAAATTCGCAACCGCGTGATCGGCGACCACCCAGAGCCGGTCGGCGCAGGCTTCGATGAGGTAGCGGTCATGCGACACCATGATCACCGCCCCCGGAAACTCGTTGATCGCTTCCGCGAGAGCTGCGCGGCTGTCGATGTCCAGATGATTGGTCGGCTCGTCGAGGATGATCATGTTGGGACCGAAGAAGGTCGCAAGGCCGAGTAGCAGCCGCGCCTTCTCTCCGCCCGACAGGTTCTTGACCGGCGTGTCGGCGGCCTTGCCGGAAAATCCGATCGCGCCCGCGCGTCCGCGGACCTTGGACTCCGGCGCATCGCCCATCAGCTTGCGCACATGGTCGTAGGCCGAGGCGTCCTCGTTCA
>Ga0210397_10001284_pt1 | contig 16100 bp, 37 predicted proteins | sample IncBWH2OmetaG_FD_160126 | JGI IMG/M metagenome (GOLD analysis project Ga0210397, IMG submission 160126) | Forest soil microbial communities from Barre Woods Harvard Forest LTER site, Petersham, Massachusetts, United States - Inc-BW-H-2-O ...
CCGGCAGGATCGGCAGGAGGCGCAGGCATGACCGGCACCGAGATCGAGCTCGTGCAGACCGGACCGAGCGCAATCGAGGCGTGGGTCGACGATTTCACGCGGCTCGCCGAGGTCAGTGGGGCGCTCTCGCGCACGGCGTTCATCCCGGTATCGCTGCGCGTGTTCCGAGACGAGGCGCGCAGATCGGCCAACTACCGACCGCACGACTACGACGCAGAGGCGACTGCTGCGCAGGTCACCGCAGCCATTCTGACGGGGCAGGAGCTCGGGCTCGACCGGATAGCCTCGCTGCGCTCGATCGACATCGTGCAGGGCACGCCAGCGCTGCGGGCGATCGCACTGCGCGCGATCCTGCAGGCGCACGGTCACGAGATATGGGTCGAGGAGGCGACGAACAACCGCGCGACGGTCGCCGGTCAGCGCAAGGGTTCCGAGCACGTGCAGCGAGTCACCTGGACGCTCGACGACGCAAGGGCGCGCGGGCTCGCGGGTAAGTCCAACTGGCGCAGCCAACCTCGGAACATGCTCATTGCGCGGGCTACCTCCGAGGTCGCTCGGCTCGTCGCGGCCGACGCGCTGCTCGGCGTTCCCTACACCGCCGAGGAGCTGGAGGACGCCGACGGCGTCGAGGTGCTCGACGCACCCCCGGCAGCCGGTCCTCGGCGAGCGCGGCGGGCGACGCAGCCTCGGCAGGTGCTGGCCAATCGTCCCCCGGTCGCCGAGCAGCCTGCCGCACCCGAGGACGAGCCACCGCTCGACGAGGCACCGGCCGAGCCGGTCGTCGTCGACGAGGCACCCGAGGCCGAGCCGGACGAGGTCGAGCAGGCGGCGGTGCAGGAGCACGCGACGCAGGCGCAGCTGCGGATGATGCACGCGTTGCTCTCGGACGCGAACATCATCGAGCGCGACGACCGGCTCTCGTTCGTCTCGCTGACCATCGAGCGCGAGATCGCGTCCTCGTCCGACCTGACGATCGCCGAGGCGTCGACGGTCATCGACAAGCTGCGCTCACTCCCCCCGGTCGAGCCGTGACGCGGCATTACCCGACGGTCGTCAACCTCGTCACCTGCGCGCGCTGCGGCTCGCTCATCGCAGCGCACCGCGACGACCGGGGGCGTTGGGTCGGCTGCCCGGACGGCGACCTCGTCGAGCCTCGGCCGTGTGCCTATCAAGGGTGCGACGCGGTCGAGATCGTCGACGTCTCGCTCTGGCTCTGCGCCGAGCATGTCACCTCGAAAACACTGGGCAGGGCATGGAAACCGCACCGATGAGCTTTACCGATTGGTTCATGACGTGGCCGGTCATTGTCGTCGCGATCCTCGTCGTCTGCGCGGCGCGCATCGCAGTCGAGATCGCCGACAAGCGGCACCGAGAGAAGGACCGATGACGGTCAGGTTCACCGAACACCCCGATCACCTGCAGGTCGTTTGTGACGGCTGCCGGTCGGCGTTCATCTATGCCAAGGCGCAGACGCCAGACGATGCGCTGCAGTACATCTCGGCGCGGCGCTGGTCGGTCGTCGTCATGGGCAGCGGCGACGTCGTCACGATCTGCCCGGTCTGCACACACCACCGAAAGGATCACCCGCATGGCAGCTCGGCACCCTGACCTACTGCGCAGCATGCGCCGCACCGACCGGCAGCGGCAGCGCAGGCGCGACGCAGTCACCGCAGCGATACGCGTTGCGGCGCAAGGACCAACCCAACCCGAGAAGGAGACAGCAGAATGATGCTCACCCCCGGCAACCATCGAGCGCGGCTCGTGTGTCCCGAGTGCGGCACCGAGGTCACGATGCCGATCGCGGCGTCGACGCGGCTCGTCGTCGACCCCGGTAAGAGTCAGCTATCGCTGCGCGTGAAAGCGCAAGCGGTAGAGCATATCTGCGGCTCGCCGATCATCACCGAGCCGCTATTCCCCGTGAACGAGGACGGCACGGTCGTCGACGCCGACGTCGTCGACGCAGTCACCGGGCAGATCGAGAGCTGACGTAAGTCAGCAGTCAAGCGAAAGGGGACACGTCATGACTGCAGCACTGTTTGAGGAGCCGGGCGAGCAGCAACCGAGCAAGCGCACGAAAGCGGTCAAGCGAGCCAAGCCCGACCCGCGAGACTTCCGGCGAATACGCGTCGGCGACCTCGTCATCGACGAGCGCAAGCAACGAGAGATCGACCCCGAGAAAGTCGCCAAGATCGCCAACGAGTGGAATTGGGCGCGATTCGAGGCGCTGACCGTATGTGCGCGCACCGATGCAGGTTTCGACGTCGTCGAGGGGCAGCATCGAGCCTCGGCCGCGCGGGTCTGCGGCGATCTCGACCTGCTCGTGCCCTGCATGATTCTGGAGGCCACCACCACCGACAAGCAACAATCGCAGATCGCTCTCGACATCGTCCAAGGGCGGCGCGGGCACTCGGCATTCGAGCAGTGGCGGCTGCGCTACAACGCAGGGCAGCCGCACGAGATATACGCGACGGCGATCCTCGAAAAACATGCGATGCGCGTCGGCAAGTCAACCTCGGCGATGACGATCGGCGCGGTCCAGACGGTCAAGCGCATCGTGCACGGCGGGCATTTTTCACCCGAGTACGGGGCAGACATCCTCGACCGAGTCCTCGGGATCATCGGGGCGGCGTTCCCTACACATGACCACGAGAGCAACGTATCTCGATGGGATCGGTACCTACTGCTCGCGGTCTCGCAGGCGGTCGTGCGCTGGCCGGATCTCGACGATCGGCGGCTCTCAATGTCGCTGCGCGTGCGACCTGCTGGGCAATGGACTGCGATGACCCGAGGAGTGAAACCCGCACCCGAGGCGGCGATCCTGTCGAGCCTGACCAGTGAATACAACCGCAATCGACGCAAGGGCAGACTCTCATGACCGATCAACCGATGCGCGACCTCACCAAGAGCGAGTATCGCGCGCTCTATGACGCGATCAAGGCCGACGGCGTGCAGATTCCGATCGCAACACGGGCCGACGGCACCATCATCGACGGACACAACCGCAAGCGCATCACCGAGGAGCTCGGGATCGACTGCCCGACAATGATTATCGACGTCAGCGACGACACTGCGCGGCGGCTCGCTGAGGTGCTCAATGCGGCGCGGCGGCAACTCACAAGGCAGGAGATGAAAGAGCACATGCGACACCTTGCGGACGAAGGCTTGACGGATCACGCGATCGCCGATCTAACGGGCGTCCCACGGCGAACCGTGTCTCGCACCCTCTCACCATCAGTTGGGCCAATTGGCCCAACTGAACGAGAGCTCGGCAAGATACGCAAGCCGACGGCGACCGAGCGAGACCGTATCCGCGCATTCTGTCTAGAGCAGTGGCGCAAGGGCTATCGGACCGAAACAATCCGCGACGCACTTGGTTTCGGCTCGATCAGCACGATCCGCACATACCTCGGCAGCGAGGCGAGCGGCTCACGGCGATACAAGGAGCCAGCCGAGCCGCTGCAGCCGTACGACTGGCGCGACTCGCGGCGACTGCCACCGCGTAACATGCCGAGCCGGTCGCATCACAAGGACGTCGACACCAATCTGCGGATCGACCCCCCGACCCCGTACAAGGTCTCGACGACGCTGCAGCTGCTGACGGCGATCCTGCAGGAGCTGCGCAATGACAACGCCGAGAATCGTTTCGCGAACGATGTAGGCGACGCACTGGCTGCGGCCGATCAGGATTGGCTCATTCGGGCGCAGCAGATCGTCGGCGACGTGCATGCATATCTGCGGCGACTCGACGGCGTCCTCGTCGACAAGGGGCAGCGCGAGCGCGCGATCTACGACATGACGCAGCGCGACGACATGGCTGCGGTGCTCCGACTCGTGCAGCCGACCGGCTAACTGTGCGCGAGCCGGAGCTCGTGCCTGACGAGGTGCTCGTGCGGCTCGATGAGCTCTGCATCGTGCACGGCTGCCTCAACCTGCGCACCGGGCGAAACCTGTGCCGGGCGCACGAGTTCGGCGACGAGCCGCGTGAGCTGCACCGCTGCCCGGCATGCACCCCAGGATGGAAGGAATACAAACGATGACCGACGATGCACCCCCCGCCAACTGGCACATGGACGAGGCCGAGGCGCTGCTGCGCAAGCTCAACGAGGAGACGCTGCCGACCTCGCACGCCGAGGTGCTCGCGCTAGTCGCGGTCGCGCACGCGGCGCTCGGGATCGCTGCACTCATCGAGAGCATGCTGCCATGACCGGCGATCCGTGGCAGGTCGAGGCGCGCGTCCTCGGTCGGCTGGCCAACACCAACCGCGAGCGGTTGTTCCACATCATCGAGGCGGCGTCATTCCAAGCGTCGAGCTACTCGGCGAGCGCAGCTAACGCGGTCATCGCGGCGGGCTGGAGACCTCCGGCCGAGCCGGTCACCACGGTCGCCGAGCTCGTTGCGCTGCCGCCACTCTCGGTCATCGTGACGACGGACGGCAAGGCGTGGCAGGCGGGCACCCTCGATGGATACGAGGCCGAGACTGACTCGCTGACTTACGTCAGGATCTGGCATCCGGCGGGCATGGACATCTGGAGCTACTCGACCGAGCCGGGCATGCTGCCTGCGCTCGTCATCTGGCGGCCGTGACGTCATGCCTGACTATGTGCGACGGTCGGTCATCGAGGCGCAGGAGCGCGAGCAGACGCGGCTCGACTACGCGGCGTGGGTCGACGAGGCGCTGCGACGCGGCTGCCGGTACTGCCACGCCGACGTAGGGCAGCCGTGCACGAACAAACTCACCGGCCGGGCACTGGAGCACTACGCGCACCCCCAACGGCTCACGGACGCGATCTAGTTGGGTGCGGGCAACGTGACGGCGGCGTTGGTCTACTGGTCGGATCTCGACGACCAGCCGATGCGACTGCTCGTGCACATGGCGGTCGTGGCGCTCGACGAGCCGAGGCACGGCAGCGAGGCGCGGCGGTATTTCGGCGGGCGTCGAGCGATGGCCGAGGCGTTGTTCGGACCGCTGCCGAGCGACGAGGCGACGGATACCTACTCGGTGCAGCGGCTCGCAGCGGTCTACCGGCGGACGACTCGGATCGTCGCGCAGTTGATCAAGGTCGGGGCGATCAAGGTCGCTCGACGCGAGGGTCGCGGCCGGTCGCGTGAGTACGCGCTCCTACTCGATCGCGATACCGGTAATGGGTGGCAGTGAGTGCCACCCAATCGGGATCGCATTGGGTGGCAGTGAGTGACCTATTGGGTGGCAGTGAGTGACCTATTGGAGGACAACGCCAACTCTGCGACCTGCGAAAACGCAAAGTGCAGGAGTAGAGGAACAGAGGACTACCAACTACTTAACCCCCCTACTACTAGAAAGATAGTATTTCGATGCGAAACGTAACGCGCTCGCGCGCGGTGCGCTGCTCATGATCGAGCGCGTATTCGTGGCCGGTATTCCTGCACCGCAGGGCTCGACCAAGGCATTCGTCGACAAGGCGGGCAAGGCGCACGTCACCTCGGACAACCCGAGGATGCGACCGTGGCGCGAGCTCGTCTCGGCGATCGTCCGCTCGCACGTCGGGCCGGACGTCGCGATCCCGACCGGCCCGGTCGTCGTATTCGCCGAGTTCGTCATGCCGAGGCGCGCGGCCGACATGACACTGCGCATCGAGGAGTGGTCACCTGCGCACGTGGTCAAGCCTGACCTCGACAAGCTCGGGCGCGCGCTGCTCGACTCACTGACCGGCATCGTCTACCGCGACGACGCGCAGGTCGTCCGGCTCGTCTCGGCCAAGCGGTACGCGGCGCTGCGGCTCGACGGCACGCTAGAGCAGCCGGGCATGCATCTCGGCTGGCTCGCTCTGCCGCAGGAGCCTCGTCCTGCCGCGCAGCGGCGTCGTGGGCGCGCTGGCAGTGCCTCGCCGGTATGACGACACCCCCGAAACGCTTACAGACGCTCTCAGGGCGTTTCGTCGACGTCGGGGCGCTGGCGGCGGATCTGCGATAGTCGCGTCGAGCTCACCCCGGCAATGGCGCGAACGTCACCCGAACGGACTCCGGCATTGAGCGCAGCGCGGATTAGTTCATCGCGCACTATCAATGCTCGGTCGGCGGCTACGCGAGCGCTCTCACATGCGAGAACGGCATCGCGCAGGGCCAGCTGCGCGGCGATGCGACGGTCAAGATCGTCCCCCTCCTGGCTCATCTGCTCCAGCGTATGCGTGCCGAATTGACAGTGCGGTTGCGCCGAACAGGTAGCGCACTGTACTCAGCCGCTTGCACTCGGTACGTTTACCTCGACGTAACCAACCAAGGTGGGGCAAACATGGCACAACGGCATACAACGGGCACGCCGAACGAGGACGAGCGCGGCAGTGCGCGACGATGAGCGTCGAGCCGGGCAACGGTTCACCCGAGCTCGTCGAGCGACTACGCAAGGCGGCGCGAGCTCACACCAAGGCAAGGCTCGCCGAGGAGTCGACGCGGCGGCGGCTGCTCGATGTCATCGACACTGCGCTCGACCAAGGCACCCCGGTCTCGGTCCTCGTCTGGGCGACCGGTATGAGTCGGCAGCGGTTCTACCAACTGCGCAAGGCTCGCGAGTCGCAACGGCAGATCGGGGTCGAGCCAGACGATGATGACGAGGCGAGCTAGGTCAGCCGGTCTAAGCTGCGCAACCAACCAACGAAAGGAACAACCAACCAAATGAGTCAGCCGAGGTTAAAAATGGTCACAAGCGAGCCAACACCGGGGCACGAGGTCACCGTCGAGCAGGAGGCGGCTCGCTGGTCAGATCAGATACTGGTCTGCCGCTCGCTCATGCATGCATGGGAAGGTCGAAACGCAAGCTATAGCAAGCGGTATCGGTATTACTCGGTCGAGATGGAATGCATACGATGCGGCACGGTCAAGCATCAAGAGCTCGACGGTCGAGGTCGTATCACGGCTAGTTGGTACACCTATCCCGAGGGCTATCTTTCGGCGGCAGGTTTCATGGATTCGGACGCTCGCGCAACGATTCGAGTCGCCAGTCTGGAGCGCGGCAACCTGCGCACGTTGAAAGCTGGCAAGGCTCCGACTCACAAGGCGACTCTGACGGCGGGTGAGTCATGAGAAGCGTTGAGGTCATCGTCTCGTGCGATGTCTGTTTCGACGAGACGCAGACCAAGGTGCAGGCGACCGGCACGCTCGTTTATGGCTTGACGTACGGCGGCGGCGCGAGTCGCGTCATCGAGCTCTGCGACGAGCACCTCGGCAGTGTCTCGGTCGCTGATCTGATTAACGCTGACCAGATGATCGGCAAGCCTTACGTGCCGACGGCGGGCGACAAGCCGCCACGCGCCACGAGGGGCGCGCCGCGCGGCGAGGATCTGCAGGAGGTCGCCTGCCCGTTCTGTCAGTCTTGGTACAAGGAGGGCACCGGCATCGCGATCCATGTGCGCTCAACGCATCCCGAGTATTTCCAAACCAAGACCGATTGGTCTCGGGTCACGTTCGACGGCAAGCGGGTCAAGGTCGCATGACCGACGACGACGTGCGGGCGCTGACCGAGGACAACCGCATAAGTGTGCGGATCGTCTGGCAGGGTCTGACGACGCAGCTCGCGCTCGACACGGTCGGCGAGGTCACCCCTTGAATCGGTCACCGAGGTCGCGCGGCAATGCTTCGGCATCGCGGCAGGCATCCGAGGCGGCGACGATGGGTGAGGACTGGCTCGACGACCCCGACGCCGAGGCGTGGGCGCGGCACGTCGTCGACGAGCTCGTGCCGATGGTTCAAGGTTCGGCCGTGACGATCTCGCTCGTGCCGACCGGCGACACTGACGTCAAGTTCGCGGTCGAGCTCGGCGTCTCGATCATGCTCGACAAGCCGATCGTGCTGATCGTCTCGCCGGGCATGCGGATACCGGCCAAGCTCGCGCAGGTCGCCGACGAGATCGTCGAGGTCGGCGACCTGCTCTCGCAGGCGGGTGCGCGGCAGGTGCGCGCGGCAGTCGCACGAGTGATCGGCGGCAAGTGATGGGTGCGGGGGTGACGATCGCCGAGATCGAGCGCGAGATCGAGGCTCTCGGCTACGGCTCGCAGGCGTACCACGAGGCTATGGCGTTCTACCTGCTGACAATGGCGCGGGCGCAGTGGCGGCTCGCCGACCGCGCGGGGCATCACGGCAGGCTCATCGGCCGGGCGACCGGGATCGCCGACCCGATCGAGGATCTGCGATGAGGTTCCGGCTCACCCTGCGCGGCGAGGATGTCGAGATGCGCGGGTATCTCGACGGTCCGGTCGAGATGCTTTACGAGCTCGCGGCGGCGGTCAAGCCGTACGGCATCCTCGTCGCGAGTCCGGCACCCGAGGATTACAACCCGTTCAGCGATGCCGAGGCCGACGCGGCGCTGCGCAAGATCGCAACAGACATCAAACACGAGTTCGGACTCGATGACCGATGACTTGGTTCCTATGGGCGGCAGTTGGTCTCAACCTCGTCGGGGCGGCGAACAATATGCGGCTCGGTCTCAGGCTCAAGCGCTCGTGTCGCGAGGTCGACGCAATGGCGGCGACGCTGCAGGCTGACATCATGCGGGGGCATTGATGCCACTCGGACCGGGTAAGTACGACGAGCAGGCGACGCGGGTGCGCGTCGAGACCGAGGCAACTGCAGTCGTTCTCGTCGTCATCGACGGCGTCAAGGGCTCCGGCTTTAGCGTGCAGGCACCGGCAGGCTTTACCGACGTACTGCCGTCATTGCTGCGCGGGCTCGCCGATTCCATCGAGGCCGACCTTGCATGAGCTGGCCAATCGAGCCGCCGTACTACGACCGAGAGGGCGCGCCGATCTCGTTCCGGCAGTGGGCCGAGCTGCACCGAGACGTGACGTACATCGTCGTACGGCGCACCTACGTCAACGAGAACACCGAGCGCGAGGTCAGCGTCTCGACGGTCTGGCTCGGTATAGATCACGCTTTCGGCTCCGGTCCCCCGATCATTTTCGAGACGATGACGTTCGGCGGGGCGCACGACGGCGAGATATTCGACCGGTACCCGACCGAGCTCGCGGCGGTCGCCGGGCACGAGCAGGCAGTCGCACGAGAGCGAGACGAGGCGAGGCGCAGGTGAGTCGATTCACCCGACCGGTCTGCCGATACTGTTGGCTCGTCCTGCACCCCGGTCGCACCCCGGTCGCGCTCGTCAAGCCGGTCGTCGAGGTCTGCGCACGCTGCGGCAAGTCGACGCTCTCCGGCATCTACGTGCGGCACGACCCCGCGCAGCCGTGGCCAGCATGAGCACGCACGCGCTGCAGCTGACGGCGTTCGCTCTCCTCGGTCTGGCGATCGTTCTGAACGTCCTCGTCTGGACCGGCATAGCGGGGCGCAGGCGGCGACCGAAAGCGATGCCGACCAACGCGCGGGCGCATCTGCGCGACGGCTCGACGGTCGCGCTCGACCTGACGTACCTCGGCCGTCAGGGCGGCGTCGACGTCTGGCAGTCGGTGCAGATACTGGAGCTCGGCGCGCTCACCTCGATCTCGGCCGACAAGCTGCCGATACGCTGCGCGATCCAAGTGCAGATGGAACACGTCATCCGATGAGCAAGTGCGACAAGCGCGGGCATGATTGGTTCCCTGACAACGGGGCGCGCGAGTTCGTCGTCACCGAGGACATGTGCATGCGCTGCGGCGTATTTCGCACGCTCCTCCCCTACGGCAGGTGTCTATGCGGCGAGCCGCTCGCCGAGCATTACAACAAGCTCGGCGGCAGGCGTGACGTGCGCGGCTGCAGTGGTCCGAGATGACGCGCCGCGACGTCCAAATCGCGCGCCTGCGGCGGCTCGCATACTGCATCGCGATCTGCGACGAGCAGCTCGCCGAGCTGCGGCGCGATCGCGACGAGGCGATCGGCGTGGCGCGAGATCTCGGTATGTCAGTCATCGAGATCGCGAGCGCGGCAGGCATAACCCGAGCGCGTGTGTATCGCGTTTCACCCGATCGGGATTATGACTTAAGTCAGGACGTGCGGTAAGGTAGTGGAACAACCGCAACACCAACCAACCAAGGGAGCACACCATGAGCGACAACTACGGCGTCATCGAAACCAACAACATCAACGACTTCACGAACGATTGGGGTCAATACCTCGACACGCTCGCCGACAACGGGCGCGCGTTCGGGCTCGATGAGATCGCCAAGCTGACCCGCGTGCGGCTGCTGACCGAGTACGGCTACCCGGTATTCGATCTTTCCTATGCGATGGGTGAGCTCGCCGACGGGCGGCACTGCCGGGTGCAGATCGACCTGCCTGCGCACCTCGGTCGCAAGACATACCGCAGTCAGATCGCGGCCGAGTGCAAGCGGCTCGGCGTCAACGCGAACAAGCTCGGCGTGTGGAACAGCGCGATCTACTCGATCATGTACTGACAAAATGAGGACCCCCGGCAGATACTGCCGGGGGTCCTTTCGCGTTTCCCCACCAACCAACCAACCAAGCAAGGAGCGACACATGACCGGCACCAAGTGGGAGACCGTGCGCTACATCGACGGCGTCGATTGGCGTCGCAAGATCTCACACCGCAAGCTCGACGTACCGGGCACCGGCTGCTATCTCGTCGTCAAGGCCGAGTACCACGAGTGGACGTGGAAGGTATTCGACCGGACCAAGCGCAACGCGCTCGGCGAGTCGCTGCTCATCACGACCGGCAACGAGCCGACGCTGCAGGCAGCCAAGGCTGCGGCACTCGCAGCGCTCGGCGCGGCGCTGACGGCCAAGCACGAGGAGGAGCTACGCAATGCCGGACGATGACGGCCGGGCAGTCGGTCAGCCTCACACGATGAGCGAGACGCTCGTGCGACTACTCGACGACGAGTCGGTCGACGCGATGACGTACACCCTCGCGTGTGCGCTGGCGCTCTCGACCATCGAGCTCGCCGAGCGTGACGTATGGGATGACGACGCGCGACTCTGCACGGTCATGCGCGTCGAGGACGCCGAGGATGATCTGCTCGGGCTCTCGGTCGGGCAGCTGCACCTGCCACCGCTGCCGGGCGAGACGCACCCGATCGCCTATATCGAGATGCTCTGCAGCATCATGCGCGACGAGTCCGAGATCGTTCACATGCCACACGCTGACATCGTCGCTTGGTTGTTCGTGACCGAGGCATGGATGCTTTCGACGGCCAACCGCGACGTCGCCAAGCGTGACCAATACGAGGCGGCAGCAGCGGCGCGCGAGATGCACAAGCACCCCGACCGCGTCGAGTGCAGGATCGTGGTCATGACCGACCGAGCGGGGCGCACCTATCAGACGATCACCGAGCGCGGCGGCGGCGAGCCTTGGTTGCTCGTGTCCGGCACCGGGCAGGTATCCGAGGAGAACGAGGCGGCGGTGCTCGACGGGCGCGTGACCAAGGCACTGCGGCGGCTCATGGATCTCACCCCGGTCGGCTCATGATGGGCACCCGCACTGTGCGATCGATCGTCGACACATTGACGACGCGGTACGGCGGGCTGACGAGTGCCGAGGCGCTCGCGGCGGTGCAGCAGATGCTGCGCGAGCGCGGGTATGTCGAGGTCGAGCTCGATGACGCGGTGCTCGCACCCGATGAGCAGCGGGTGCTGCGCGCGGCAGCCGAGCATTACGAGCAGCCATGAGCGGCAGGCATCGGCTGGAGCGCGTCACCGCGCAGGCCGACGTCATCGTCAAGGGCGGCAACCGATTCAACCCGCGCACGTTCTGGCGCATGCCGAGCGACTCGGTCAGCTGGCAGCACGTGACGGCGATCGCCGAGGCGCAGGGCTGGCGCGCAGGCGACGGCGATCCGAGCAGGGTCGGCTCGACGCAGGGACCGGAGGACGCTGCCGCAGAGTTCACCCGATCGGGATTATGACTTAAGTCAGGACAGGAGGTAAGCTCAACGAGCAAGCAACCAACCAACCAAGGAGCTCGACATGACCACCACCACCAACCTGCAGGCGCAGACGCCGAAAGAGATCGACGCGCAGCTCGCCGAGATCTGGACACGGCAGGGCAAGGCGCAGCAGCACGTCGCGATGCTGGCCAAGCGCATCGAGAACTACCGCACATACATTGCGCGCGAGACGTTCTCGCTCATGACCGAGAGCTATAAGGCATCGCTCGCGCAGACCGAGAGTGAGCTCGCCGACGCGCGCGATGCGCTCGACGCGATCATCGCCGAGTCGGACCCGCTGCAGGCCGAATACATTCGGCGCGGCACCTGGACGCGGGCCTACCTCGTCACCAACACTGGCGGGCACGTGCACTCCTCGATGTACTGCGCGTCATGCTTCCCCTCGACCCAATTCGCCTGGCTGCCGGAGGTCTCGGGCGACGCCGAGAGCGAGATCGTCGAGCGCGCAGGCGAGGCAGCCTGCACGGTGTGCTACCCGAGCGCACCGGTCGACGTGCTCAAGCGCAAGAGCACTTTCGAGGCTCCCGACCGCAAGGCTGCGCGCATCGAGCGCGAGGCCAAGGCTGCCGCTCGCGCTGCCAAGGCTGCAGCGACCGGCATCACGGACGTCGACGGCTCACCGCTGCGCGGGCGCTACGGCGTCATCAAGGCCGAGCGCACCGCGCAGACCGAGGCAGTGAACGAGATCGCCGATCACACGCTCTACGGCTACCGGTTCGATGCCGAGTACGTGGCCAAGCTGACCGAGGCGCTCGCACACAAGCGCGGGCAGTCGGTCGAGCAGGTCACGGCCGAGCTGCAGGCCAAGGCAGCCGCCAAGATCAAGCGCGAGAGTCGCTGACCGAGAGCCGAGCCGGAGCCGGACCCTACGGGGTCCGGCTCCTTTCGTTTGTGGCGCATGCCATACCGTGCCGATGTGACTTAAGTCAGGACGCGAGTTAGACTAGAGGAACAACCAACCAAGCCAAGGAGTCAACATGCACCGGACAGTCGAGCAGAACCAAGCGCACCGCAACGATCTCGTGTGGATCAAGAGCAAGGGCAGCAGCTTTCGCGTCGACGGCGAGCTCTACGTCAGCGAATACCTCAACCCTTGGACCGGGCAAGCGATCCGCAAGGGTTGGCAGATGACCGGGCAGGATTGGCACATTTTCGATGCCGATGGCCAGCGCACCGGCCGCGCGCACTCGCTGACGTGGGCCAAGCTCGACGCGACCGACTGACATCAAGGAGCCGGACCCTGCGGGGTCCGGCTCTCGGTGTTTTCACCCGAACGTGGTTTGACTTACGTCAGACACCTCGCATATTCTGACTTACGTCAGCAACCAACCAACCCAAGGAGTACACCATGACCAGCAACGAAACCATTGCCCGCGAGGACGTTCAGCCGTCGACGATGCTCGGCGCGGACCTCTCGCCTGCAGTCGCTGCGATCGAGGCGGCATACCGCAAGATCGCCAAGCGCTACCCCGGCACCCCCGACGCGACGATCGTCGTCAAGCGCGATAGCAAGGCGTGGGGTCACACGACCGTCGGCAAGGTCTGGAGCTCGGCGAAACTCGTCGAGGACGAGGACAACGCGACCCATTACGAGATCATGATCTCGGGTGAGAACCTGCGGCGCGGTCCCGAGTTCGTCCTCGCGACGCTGCTGCACGAGGCTGCGCACGCGCGCAACCTGCACGCGGGCATCCTTGACACCGACGTCAACGGTCGCCATAACCTGCAGTTCAAGGCTCGCGCCGAGGAGCATGGCCTGACGGTCACCTCGGTCGGCTGGCACGGCTGGACCGGCACCGAGCTCTCGGACGAGGGCAAGGCGTCGCACGCGGCGATCCTCAAGGCACTCTCGGCCGGACTCGCCAAGGCTGCAGCGGTCTCGGTGCGGCCGGTCGTCGCGGGCGTCGCGATCAAGGGCACCGCGCCTGCGGTCGAGGGCGGCGAGGAGTCGACCCCGGTCGAGCCTCGCAAGCGCGGCAACCGCAACCTCATCAAGGCCGAGTGCGGCTGCGGCAAGTCGATCCGCGCGTCGCGCGGCGTGCTGGAGGACTGCACGCCGACGTGCAAGCTCTGCGGCGAGGTATTCGCCGAGGCAGCCTGACGCGAATATGACGCGAGGACCGTCACCCTATGGGTCTGACGGTCCTCGCGCTGCAGGTGCAACCAACCAAGGAAGAACACCCGCGCAGCCGACCCTATCAATCCAAGCTCTCAGGAGGCTATGCAAATGATCATTCTCGTTCTACTGTTCGCGGCGCACGTGTGCCGCACGATCGGCAAGGCGCTCTCATGAGCGCGACAACCAACCAAGGAGCACCAACCATGACCACCACGACCACCAAGGCACGCAGCTCGCTCGCTGCGCTCATCACGCTCGCGCTCGGGCTGCTCGTGCTCATCCTCGGCGTCATCGTCGGCACGCGGCCGGTACACACTGACGCGACGTATTTCGGCGACGTGCAGAGCTGCGGCACCAACTACTCGATCAACTCAAGTCAGGTCGCGACATTCGAGACGATCTCGACCGACCCGCGCGTGACTGCGCTGCCGTTCGCGCAGCGCGCGCTCATGGACACCAATAGCGAGCTGGAGTGCTACCAGAATCAACGCGACGCGCTCGCCTGGACGTCGACGGGCGTCGGTGCGGTCGTCACCCTCGTCGGGCTCGGCTGGCTCGTCACGAGCCGACGCAGGCTCGTCGCGAGTTCACCCGATCGAGGTGGCGATACGGTCTGACTTAAGTCAGGCATGAGTTAGGATGGAACCACCAACCAACCAACCAAGGAGCAACCAACCATGACCGACACCACCACCGCCAAGCTGCCGAGCCTGACCTGCACCGAGTGCGGCGTGCTCGTGCCCGACGTCAACGCGACCGGCGGCGAGCTGCGCGCGTGGCTCATGCGCTGGCGCGGGGCGCACAAGCGCAGGGGCTGCGACGGCAAGCTCACCCTGCAGCCGGAGCCGCAGCACGTGCGCGAGCCGCAGCCGGGACTCGACCGCGAGACCAAGCTCGTCGCCAAGGAAATCGCGCGGCTCGCGGGCATCGTCGAGCAGATCGTCGAGCGCGGCAACCTCAAGCCACTCGCGGCAGCCAACACCGCGCGCGACCTCGCCAAGTACGCGGCGACGCTGGCCAACCTGACGCAGCGCGCAGTCGAGCTCGACGCCAAGGCGCAGGCATGAACGACTGCCACGCATACGGGCACGCGTACGAGGGCGGCACGTGCGTCGGCTGCGGTGCACCCGAGCCGACCAAGCTGACACCCGAGCAGCAGGAGCCGTACCGCATCCTGCACGGCAGGTGGGACACGTTCGCCAAGGCGATCGAGCGCAGCACGCACCCAACCTCGCACATGACCAACAACGAGCAGGACGCATGGGAGGCGCTCGTCGACTGGATCGACGAGCAGGAGCTGACCTACACCGAGTACGACCCGAGAGGACCGCAGACATGACCGAGCCGGTCGACCCGTGGTCAGTCCTCGCCGACGCGCAGCTCGCACTGCAGCGCGCCGAGCGACTGACCGAGTCATACCGCGACGAGCGCAACGAGGCGGTACGCGCACTCGCCGAGCGCGGCATCGCAGTCGCACCGATCGCGCAACTCCTCGGCATCACGACCAAGGCAGTGCGCACGATGATCCGGCACGCCGAGGCGACCAAGCGAGCAGCCGAGCTCTGACCTCGCACCCACCGACACGCAGCACCTGACGTAAGACACGAGGCCGCACGCATCACGCGTGCGGTCTCGTTCTGTATCCGCAGGTCGAGCGAACGTCTATCGTTGTCGACGTTGTGATGATTCGTCACCGTGACGAAACGACGAGGCAGGCAGACATGCGAGGTCGAAGCGGCTCGGTCGTACGACGACTACGGCAGCGCGTACGGGCAACCGAGAGCACCTGCTACCGATGCGGACAACCGATCGACTGGTCGATACCACATGCCGACCCGTACACAGGTGCAGTCAATCGCGACTCTGGCTCACTGGAGCACAAGCAATCACTCGCGCAGCACCCCGAGCTCGCGGAGGACCCCGGCAACGTGGCTGCCTCGCATTGGGATTGCAACCACTCGGCGGGCATGGACGGCGGCGCGCTGCCGCTCGGTGCGAGGTCGAGGCAATGGTGAGCGACGACCCGCGAAAAAAAATAAGCATGCTTTCAAATATTTTTGAAAAAAAAAGCATGCTTTCGGGGGGGCGGTCGAAAAACTTTCGCCGAGGGGGCGGTCCAT
>Ga0210397_10001285_pt1 | contig 16084 bp, 13 predicted proteins | sample IncBWH2OmetaG_FD_160126 | JGI IMG/M metagenome (GOLD analysis project Ga0210397, IMG submission 160126) | Forest soil microbial communities from Barre Woods Harvard Forest LTER site, Petersham, Massachusetts, United States - Inc-BW-H-2-O ...
GGATGGCGCGGGAAGTGGGGGTGGTTTGATCAAGGGTGTGATTCCGGCAGATGAGAAGACGGTTGGGGATTTGTTGCAGAGCGTGAAGGAGGGGTCGGCTGCGGAGTTGGAACCCGTGACTTTGTCGAATCCGGAGAAGAGACAAGTGGGTTATGCAGCTGCGGTTCAGGGGATTCCGCCGATTGTGATTGGGCGGGATCTGGCGGATTCGATTGGAGTGAGGGTGGGGGATGGAGTGCTGGTGACTAGTCCGCAAGGCGAGTTGACGCCGCTGGGGCTGGTGCCTCGGTATCAGAGGTTTGAGGTGGTGGGGATCTTCAAGTCGGGGTTTTATCAGTATGACTCCAGCTATGCGTTCACGAGGTTGAAGGATGCGCAGAGCTTGTTCAGCGAGCCGGATTTGATTTCGGTGATCAGTTTCAAGGTGGACGATCTTTATCATGCGGATCGTGTGGGTAAGGCGATTGAAGAGGCTGCTGGTAAGGGTTTTCAGACGACTAACTGGATGGAGCAAAATCGCGAGCTGTTTCGGGCGCTGAAGCTGGAGCAGATTGTGACGTTTATTGTGCTGGCTCTGATTGTTTGTGTGGCTGCCCTGAATATTTTGATTGCACTGACCATGATGGTGATGGAGAAGACCAGGGATATTGCGGTGTTGATGAGTTTTGGCGTGACGGAGAGCCAGGTGCGGCGGATTTTTCTGTTGCAGGGTTTGTTGATTTCGGTGATTGGAACGGTGCTGGGTTTAATTGGTGGGTATGTGTTGAGCTGGTTGGGTGGGCACTACAGGTTTATTCATCTGGATGCGTCGGTTTATTCGATCGATTATCTTCCGTTCGCGCCGAAGGTTTCGGATGCGGTGATTGTGGCGGCGGTTTCTTTGGGCGTCAGTTTGATTGCTACGCTTTATCCGAGTGGAAGTGCGGCAAAGGTTCTGCCGGCGGAGGCTTTGCGGTATGAGTGAACCAAGATTGAAATACGGACAGTTGGCGCCTGAGGGTTTTGCGAAGATGCGGGAGCTGGAGCATTACCTGAATTCGGATTCGGGTTTGCCGGCTTCTTTGCGGGAGTTGGTGCGGCTGCGGGTTTCGCTGATGAATGGGTGTGAGTATTGCATCAACCTGCATAGGATGGAGTTGGAGAAGGTGGGCGAGTCGGCAGAGCGAATTGCCGGGGTGGCGGATTGGCGTGGGTTGGAGCTTTATGCCAAGAGGGAGCGGGCGGCGCTGGCCTGGGCGGAGGCTGTGACTGATATTCAGGATGGGCATGCTCCGGATGTGTTGTTTGACGAGGTGAGAGCGCAGTTTACGGATGTGGAGACGGTGAACCTGACTTTGGTGATTACGACGATCAATGCGTGGAACAGGATCTCGATTGCGTTGGGGAGGCACTCCGAACATGCCCATGCATAACGATGGTGTCGGTGGAGAGAAAAGTGGCGCGTGACCGGAAGAAAATTAGGAGATTCCTCAAGCTGGGAGGCAAGGGCACGGCGGCTGAGGCCGATCAGAATGCTTCTTCTGACGAGGAGGTTCCCGCTGATCAAGCCGCTTCTGCCAGTCCGGACGATGCTGCTTTGTCCGGCGCTGAGAAAGGTTTGGAACCTCTACCGATAGGACGGGCGCGGATGGTGGTGATGCGGGCAATGGGATTGACGAAGGTCTACGCGGCGATCCCGAATGCGGAGGGGACGGGGCGCGGGGCTCTGGAGTTGTTTCGTGGACTTGATCTGAAGATATTTGCCGGTGAGATGGTTGCAATTGTGGGAGAGAGCGGCGCGGGAAAGAGTACGCTGCTGCATCTGCTGGCTGCGCTGGATAAGCCTACGGCGGGGGACGTGTGGTGCGGGGAGAACCGTTTGAGCGAGTTTACGGCAAAGGAGGCAGCGGATTTCCGGAACCGGGACGTCGGGTACGTGTGGCAGTTTCACTATTTGCTGCCGGAGTTTTCGGCGCTTGAGAATGTCGCGATGCCACTGCTGGCACGCGGGATGGGGCGTGTATCGGCGTTGGAGAAAGCCGGGTTCTGGCTGGGTGAGGTTGGGCTTGGGGATCGAGTTGCGAATCGCTCCGGGGAGTTGAGTGGTGGCGAGCAGCAGAGGGTGAGTCTGGCCCGGGCTCTCGTAACGGAACCAAAGATTCTGCTGGCGGATGAGCCTACGGGCGATCTGGATGGGAAGACGGCGGAGGCGGTGTTCGGGCTAATCCGGCGGCTGCACGACGCTCACGGGCTGACGAGTGTGTTGGTGACGCATAATCTGGAATTTGCAGAGAGATGCGATCGAGTTTTGCGGTTGCGGGATGGACGGTTGGAAGATTCTGATCTACCGGCTGTGAGTTGAAGGCAGAGACGGAATTAAAGCCTTGTTTTGTTGGATTTGGATTTGGCTGCTTCCCTGGCAACTCTGGCAATCGTCTCTTTATCCTCCGGTCTAATCGCGTCATCCCGGGGCGATCCGGGTTTGAACTGATGAGGTTGCACCTAGTTTGGTGCGAGTTTTGCACAGCAGGCATCTAAAAGAATGCTAAGTTAGGCAGTAACTTTCGAGGGATTTCGAAGATTCGGTTTGGACGACTACACTGTAGGAGTTGAATGGGTGCTTTGTACGTTGAAGTGGCCTGGTTAGTCCCCGAGGTGGAGCGGTAAAGGGGACGGTTGTTGGGACCAAGGTTGCTATTCGGCCTTCGGGCTTGGGTGGTAACCGGCTTGAAGGGGAGAACATGTTCGAACGCTATACAGAGAAGGCGCGCCGGGTGATTTTCTTTGCCCGGTATGAGGCTAGTCAGTTTGGGTCGCCTTACATCGAGACTGAGCACCTGCTGCTTGGTCTTTTGCGTGAGGACAAGGCGCTGACGAACCGCTTTCTGCGGTCGCATGCGTCGGTGGAATCGATACGCAAGCAGATTGAGGGGCATACGACGATTCGGGAGAAGGTATCGACTTCGGTCGATCTTCCGCTGTCAAATGAGTGCAAGCGTGTGCTGGCTTATGCGGCGGAAGAGGCCGAGCGGCTTTCGCACAAGCACATTGGGACCGAGCACTTGCTGCTGGGATTGCTGCGCGAAGAGAAGTGCTTTGCGGCAGAGATTCTGCAGGAGCGTGGCTTGCGGCTGCCGATGATTCGCGAAGAACTGCAGCGGACGACTCAGGAGAAGACTCCTGCTTCGCAGTCGAGCAAGGCGCAGCGCGGTGAGCAGAGTATGCTGGCGGAGTTTTCGCGCGACTTAACACAGTCAGCGACAGATCAGCAGCTCGATCCGCTGGTTGGACGCGATGCGGAAGTCGATCGCGTGATCCAGATTCTATGCAGGCGTACGAAGAATAATCCGGTGCTGATTGGTGAGCCGGGTGTGGGTAAGACTGCGATTGTGGAAGGGCTGGCGCAGAAGATTGCTGACGGCGAGGTGCCGAGTTTCCTGGCGGACAAGCGCGTGCTGGCACTCGATCTTTCGCTGATCGTTGCGGGCACGAAGTATCGCGGGCAGTTTGAAGAGCGTCTGAAGACGATCATGAAGGAGCTGATGGAGAACCAGAACTCGATTGTGTTCATCGACGAGCTGCACACGCTGGTTGGAGCTGGATCGGCTGAAGGATCGCTCGATGCTGCGAATATTCTGAAGCCGGCTCTGAGCCGCGGGGAGATTCAGTGCATTGGTGCGACGACTCCTGCGGAGTATCGGAAGTCGATTGAGAAGGATCGGTCTCTTGAGCGGCGTTTTCAGGCAGTGAAGGTACCGCCGCCGAGTGAAGAAGATGCAGTCAAGATCATCATGGGGATCAAGGAGAAGTATGAGAAGTTTCATGCCGTCTCCTACACCGATGATGCGATTACTTTTTCGGTATCGCACTCGAGCCGGTACATTCCGGACCGGTTCTTGCCGGATAAGGCTATCGATCTGATCGATGAGGCCGGTGCGCGGGTGAAACTGCGGCAGACCTCGATGCCTGAGGAGTTGACCGAGGTTCAGAAGCGGATCAAGTTCATTGTGCATCGCATGGAGAACGCGATTGCGAATCATGAGTTCGAGAAAGCACGGTTCTATTCGGATGAGGAGCGCAAGGAGCGGGAGAATCTGCGGGCCCTCCGGGACAAGTATCACCTCGATGATTCTTCGGCAGGAATTGTGACGCGCGGGGATATCGAGGATGTGGTGAGCCGCTGGACTGGTGTGCCGATTACTTCTCTGAAGGAAGAAGAGACGCAGAGGCTGTTGCGAGTTGAGGAAGAGCTGCACAAGCGCGTGATCTCGCAGGATAAGGCAATCAATGCGCTGGCGCGGGCGATTCGGCGGTCTCGTGCCGGCTTGAAGAATCCAGCGCGGCCGATTGGAAGTTTCCTGTTCCTCGGACCCACGGGTGTCGGTAAGACGGAGATGGCGCGGACGCTGGCACAGTTCCTGTTCGGCTCGGAGAAAGCGCTCATTCGTTTCGATATGTCGGAGTTCATGGAGAAGCATTCGGTGAGCAAGCTAATTGGCTCACCTCCGGGATATGTGGGTTACGAAGAGGGCGGACAGCTTACGGAACGCGTGAAACGCAATCCGTATTGCGTCGTGTTGCTCGATGAGATTGAGAAGGCGCATCCGGATGTGTTCAATCTGCTGCTCCAGGTATTCGAAGATGGGCAACTGACGGATGGATTGGGCAACACGGTCGATTACAAGAACACGATCATCATTATGACTTCGAACATTGGTGCGAAGCATCTGCAGAAGCGGCAGGGGCTTGGGTTCCAGAGCGAGAAGGAAGACATGGTGATGGACAAGATGGAGGAGCTGGTTCGCGGTGAGGTGAAGCGGACGTTCAATCCGGAGTTCTTGAACCGGCTGGACGAGATCATCATCTTTACTTCGCTGTCGGATCAGGACCTGATGCAGATTCTCGAACTGCTGGTGCAACAGTTGAACGTGAACTTGGTGCACAAGGCGATCACGATCTCTGTAACCGACGACGCAAAGAAGTGGATTATCGAGAAGACTGCTTCCGATCGTACGTACGGGGCGCGGCCACTGCGAAGGGCGCTGCAGAAGTTCGTGGAAGATCCTCTGTCGGAGGCGCTGATCGGCGGCGGGATTACTGAGCGGCCAGCGTTCCTTGAGGTCTACATGGAGAACAATCAACTCTTCTGTCGGCCAATTTCGGCGGATGGCGAAGAGAAGATGGCTGGGATGGCGTTGACCACGGTGTAACGCTTCCCTTCCCGATTTTACTTTGCGCCCCGGTCTGACGGCCGGGGCGTATTGTTTTTGGTGGGAGGATTTTGGGATATGGATCGTCGGGAGTTTGCTGTTTTGCTGCCGGTGTTGCTGGGTGGGTCGGCTTTGTTCGCAGAGGGGCAGGGAGCAAGTTTCCCTGTGCTTGAGTCCGGAGTGTTCAAACCTTCGGAGTGGAAGAAGGGTTCGATGGCCGGGCATTCTTCTGCTCGTTATGTGGCGGGGATGTTGAAAGCCGGGAATATTCGGCTGGAAATGCACAAGTCGACGATTGAGCCCGGGGCGGAGCATGAGGCGTTGGGGACGCATCTGCACAGCGAAATATGGCTGGTGCGCGCAGGGACGGCGGAGTTGACGACGAATGGTGTTGCGAGGACGATGGTTGCGGGGGATGTGGGGATCTGTTGCGCGGGGGATAAGCACTTTATTGCGAATAGGAGCGATCAGCCAGTGACTTACTTTGTGGTAACGGTGGGTCCTCCGGAGTAATGCCGCGATTGGCTGCTCAATCGCAGTTTGCAGATGCAACGACTTGAGAGTTGGAGCGCTTGTTGATCAGAAAGTAAGTGAGGAGGATTGCAGCGCCAATGCCTCCTACGACGGCGTCGGTGCCAGCGAGGCCACGCGCTCCCCAGAGTTTGCCTCCTCTTCCATCGACGATAGTCATATAGGCGACCGGAAGATTGCCCAAACCGTTGATGACTGAGTAGCGGCCGCTTCCGCTCTTTCCTGAGGAACCAAGGAATTCGAGCACGACCGCCGTAAAGAGGGCGTAGCAGGCACCTATGGTGAAGAGATAAAGAGCGGCGCCGACGTAGTAGGTGAATGGACTCAACGGGGCCAGCCAAAGGATTGCGATGGTCGCTTCGTTGATGAGACCGACCGAGAGATACGCAACTGAGGCACGGATGCGAGCGGGAATGAGGGTTGCGGAAAGCGCGCCGGCGGCTGTGAGAAGCGCTCCACCAATGCCATTGATCCAGGCCATCTGCTGGCCGGTAACGTGGTAGTCCTGAGCTATTCCGGGAAGGAGTCCAATGGCAGCTCCGCTGCACATGGGGAAGATCATGATGAGGGTGTAGGGGATGGCCCGCCACCGGAGGAACGTGTCTTTGACTTCCTTCCAGATGCAGGAGAAGGTCTGTTTGAGCGTTCGTTCCGATCCGATGTTGGTCGCGCGATCCGGTGCGGCGAAGGCGGCGAAAGATGGGATGGCGATGAGTGCAGCGGCGATCCCACCAAGGGTGACGACAGAGACTCTTTCAGCGCTCGAGGCAAGAATGAAGATTCCCAAGGCTCCGAAGCCGAGCGAACCACCCTGATAGAAGCTGCTCGCCCTGCGTCGAGAGACTTCGCTGCGCAATGAGCCCATGATTCCGCCACAACTGGAGACGACGAGTTGGCCAAGACAGGCGCTCAGAAACATCAGCGCAACGGCAGACGAAGTGTCGAGCCGCTGACCGTAGAATGCGGCAAACATAGCAGCGGCAGAAGAGACCGCGCCGACGATCAGCCAGCTGCGACGCCGAATCCAGAAGTCGGTGATGGGAGTCCAGAGACAGTAGATCGTTTGAGGAAGGATAAGGAGCGAGATGATTTCCGAGCTGCGGCCGATGCTGACTCCCTGCCTGCGGAGCAGATAGGAGAGAACACCGCTGATGATTCCGTTGGCGAGAACCGCGTTGGGCGCGATGAGGAGGCCGAAGAGCCAGGAACGTTCTTTTTGAGCTGGAGGTTGTGGGCCTGTAACTTGCTCCAGAACGAGGTCGGACATGCGATTGACGTTAGCATGACGATTGCGATGTGGTCGCTGATTAAATACGAAAACCCCGGGCGGCCGGGGTTTTTCGTTTGATTCAGGACTAAACGAGGGATTGAGCGGACTTCAACGCGCTCTGGACGACGTCGCCTGCCCTATCGACCACATCTTCGACGTGACCCCGCGTCTTCTTAACAGCCTTTTCTGCTTCTTTGCTGAGGCGCTCAGCCTGTTCTTTGAGATAGTTGGCAGCGTCTTCGAGGTAGTCGCCAGCATCTTCGACTCCTTTGCGGAGTTGCTTACGGGTCTTGGCTCCGGTCTGTGGAGCATAAAGCAGAGCGATTGTGGCTCCCGCGGCAACGCCGACTCCGAAGGCGAGCCAGTAGTTTTTTGAGCTCATTGGAATACCTCGTGCTTTCTTTGTCTTCTCTTGAGTTTTGGATTCAGGCCCGTTGGGATTGGTTGGTTTCTCTTATGGTTTAGCACCGAACGACGAAATCACAAAGATTATTAGACGGCTAGGCCGGCCAGTTCCCGTGCACGGAGAAAGACCTTGGTGAACATCAGACGGTTGAGGACACCCGTATTGGTGTTGCGGAGGGATGGGTGATACGAGGCGAGAAGGTAGAGGCCGTTGGGAAGTTGGTACTCAGCTCCGTGAGTGAAGCGATACTCTGATTTACGAGTGATAACGCAGGTTTCCAGCAGGAACGCGAGGTAGCCGTCGAAGGCGATCTTGCCGAGGCAGACAACGACTCGGACGCGCGGGAGCGCCTGGATTTCGGCCGCGAGATGTGGGGCGCAGTTGCGAATCTCCTGAGGCTGGGGCTTGTCTCCCGGCGGAGCGCAACGCACGACAGAGGCTATCCATGCGTGGCGGAGCTTGAGGCCGTCGTTGCGGTCGATGGCGCGGGGTTTGGAGGCAAGGCCTAGCTCGTGCAAGACCGGATACATGAAGTCGCCGGAGCCATCCCCGGTGAACGGACGACCTGTGCGATTAGCGCCGTGAGCGCCGGGCGCGAGGCCGAGGATAAGGATTCGAGCCCGGGGGTCACCAAAACCAGGGACTGGGCGAGCCCAATAGGTCTGGTCCTGGTAAGCTCGACGCTTGGTTTCTCCGATTTCGCGGCAATAGGTCCGCAGTCGGGTGCAGCGCTCGCAAGTGATGATGGTCTGGTGGATCTGTGGGAGAAGATGGGCCGTAATCTGTGCGTGGGAAGATGTCACTGCATCCCATGATAGTAGGAGTGAGATTGTAAGTGTGCTGACGTACGCTTTTGCTTACGTAGAATAGTCATGGGTCCAAGGTGACGGTAGGCAACCAACTCAAGGCTGCCAGTTGATGGCGACGAGCTTAGAAGGGCGAGGCGTTTGGAAGATCCAAGACTTAGAGTGATGTACTGGAAACTTCTGAAACAGGAAGTTGCCAAGTGGCGACGACGTCTGTGGCGAGCAGCCGTAATGCGGTCAGGACTTTTGACGTTTCTGGTCTTGGTGATTGTGCTGGGTGGGCTGGCGTTTTTGTGGCGCGAGCACAGACTGGGCCAATTTTCGTTGTTGAAGCGTGAGTTGAGGAAGCCGCCGGTGCAGGTGGTGACGGTGCGGCCTGGCGGACAGGACACAATTGAGTTGCAGCGGTCGCAGATGCTCGGGGGTGAGGGGCCGGAGTTCCTTTCGGCGACGCTGCTGCCTGGACGTGGGTTGAATCTGCTTCAGATACGGGCTTATGTACCTGGGAAAGGCGAGGTAAACCTGCTGGCATCTCCCTCCCCGGCCGATGCCGCGAAGCTGCTGACCGGGGCTGGAGCGGATTCCACGGGAGCAGAGAGTCTGGCAATGGGAGCGGCGATCGAATTGCCCTGGGCAGGCCGGATTTGGGGAGGAGCCACACCGGATGGACAGAACGCGGTGACGACGTGGAGAGGCGAACGTTTGATTCTGCCCACGGGTGCGAAGGATGGTTACGGAACCGGCGTTGGAATGGCTGCCGGCGGTTTGTTTTTGAAGCAAGCGTCCGAGTCAATCAGCACAAATGTGATGCCGGACGGCGGCGAGGCTCGGGTAACGTTTCGTCCGGGAGATTTTGAGCAACACTGGCCTTCGAAGACTGAGGTGTCAACGGCGGTCGAGCTGAATGGAAGGGCGATCGACATCAGGGTTGTGGCGCGGAATTCGGGCGACTCGCCAGAACCGATTGGGATCGGCTGGCATCCGCGATTTGCAATTCTGAACGAGGATCGCGGACAGATGATGCTAAGACTGCCTGAAGGGGAGAGAGTCGAAGTCAAAGACAGGCGCACTGGACAGTTGAGTGGAAGACTGTTGCCTGTCGGAGGAACGAAATATGACTTTACGGCGCACGGCGGAACTCAGTTAGGCGCTTTGAATCTGGATGATACGTTCGTTCATCTGAAGCAGGGGTTGATGGGGAACGGCCCTATGGTGGAGGTGCGCGACCCCGAAAACGATTATGGGTTGCGCATCACGGCGATGACGTCGACGATCAAGGCGATTCGAGTGTTTGCGCCCCTGAATAGCTCGTTTATTTCAATTCAGCCCCAGTTTAACTTCGACGATCCGTTCGGACGAGAGTGGCCGAAGGATGAAGATACGGGCATGGTGGTGCTGCAACCGGGACAGACGGCACAGTGGAAGATTCGTCTGGAGATCTTTTCACTTAGCGCTGGCCAAAGAAATCGTTTGTAATTGCGCGTACGGTGGCGAGTGGTTTGACCCCCTGTGTTCAAGCCTCGTACAGTAGTTAGAGGCGTGTGCCGCAATCGCATTTGAATCGCGAACGACGCGGAGCCGCAAACGAATTTGGAAGGCATGGAATTGACTTCAACCGAGATGACAGAGACTAATGAGACTGCCGAACAGCAGTTTGACGTAACAGCTACCCACGAACATACCGATGCTCACGATCATGAACATGACCACGAGCACACACATTCCCATGCTCCCGCGCTGAATCCGGAGTTGACCCGTGAGATTGAAGTAGAGGCGAGCGCGGATGAGGTTTCGAAGAGCTTCAAGAGTGTGGTAAAGCGGTATCAGAAGCTGGCGAGGATTCCTGGATTTCGCGCTGGCAAGGTTCCGGAGTCGCTGATCCGGTCGAAGTTTGCGAAGGAGGTTCGCCAGGAGGTTCTGGAGAGCCTCGTTTCGGAGCGATTCCGTAAGGCGATCGATGAGCAGAAGCTGAGGCCTGTTTCGGAGCCGCAGTTGAGACAGCTGCAGCTTGTCGATGGGCAGCCACTGAAGTTTACGGCTGCATTTGAGGTTGCACCCGTGATCGACATTGCGGGCTATGATTCGGTCCACGTAAGCAAGCCCGACGTTGCGTTAACCAGCGATGAGTTCGATGCTGAGTTGAATCGTGTGCTGGACAGCCACGCAACAGTTGAGCCCGTCGAAGAGGATCGCGCACTGGTTGATGGGGACTGGGCTGAGATTCAGTTTCGTGGTGAAGTGAAGGAGCTGGCTCAGACTGTGACCGAAGATGGCGTGCAGAATGCTTCGGCGCAGGCTCCGATTACAGGTGAGGATGTGCTGATCGAGATTGGCGGAAAGAATACTCTTCCGGCTTTCAATGAAGCACTGAGGGGCGCGAAGGTTGGGCAAGAGCTGAAGTTCGAAGTGGACTATCCTGGAGACTTTGGCGAACGCCGGCTTGCAGGACAGAGCGTGAGCTACGACGTAACCGTGAAGGGGATTAAGCATAAGAGCTATCCGGAGCGGGATGCGGAGTTTGCCAAACAGCTTGGGAACTATGAGAGCTGGGATGACTTTGAGACGAAACTTCGCGAACATGCTGCGGGACGAAAGAAGGATGCGCTGGATAATGCCGCGAAGGACAAGCTGCTGGGCGACATGATTCAGCGGTTCCAGTTCCCTGTTCCTGAGGCGTTTGTACAGCAGCAGATAGAGGCGCGACTCGACCGTGGCTTGCGTGCATTGGCCCAGCAGGGGATGTCGGTAGAGGATATGCGGAAGCTGGACTTCGGTCGGCTGCGCGAGGCTCAGCGCGACCAGGCGATCAACGAGGTGAAGGCTTCAATGATTCTGGACCAGATTGCAGAAGCTGAAGGCGTAACGGTGAATGATGAAGACTTCGACCGCGAGTTGCTCATGCTTTCGCTTCAGTCGCGCGAACCACTGGAGGCGTTGCGGGAGAGATTGTCCCGTGAAGGCGGTCTGGACCGGATTCGGGAACAGATGCGCCGCGAGAAGACGGGAAGCGTGTTGTATGAGAAGCTGAGCGCATAGCGTTTTGCTTCGCTGCAGCGATAATGATGAATGAATTTCCTTCCCTCTTCGGCTTTGCTCAGGGTACGGAACGACAAAACGAGTAACCAACACCAGGTAGTGACAACCAAGGAAGAGAGAGTGCGATGGGATTAGTGCCGATGGTGATCGAGCAGACGAGCCGGGGCGAACGCGCCTACGACATCTACAGCCGCCTGCTGCGCGACAACATCATTTTTCTGGGAACTCCGATCGATGACAACATTGCGAATGTGATCATTGCGCAGATGCTGTTCTTGAGCGGGGAAGATCCAGAGAAGGACATTCAGCTGTATATCAACTCGCCGGGTGGGTCTATTACAGCCGGCTTGGCAATTTACGACACGATGCAGTACATCAAAAATGATGTGGTGACGTTCTGCATTGGTCAGGCTGCGAGCATGGGAGCATTTCTGTTGATGGCGGGCAAGAAGGGTAAGCGGTTTGCATTGCCGAACTCGCGGATTCTGATTCATCAGCCATCGATGGGCGGGTTGAGTGGACAGGCGACCGACATCGACATCCACGCACGGGAGATTCTTCGGATTCGCGAGATTACGAACAAGTTGATGAGTGCCAGCACGGGCCAGACGCTTGAGCGGATAGAACGGGATGTTGAGCGCGACTTTATTATGACGGCTGCGCAGTCGAAGGAATACGGGATTATCGACGATATCATTGACCGGCCGCGTACGTAATTTCTGCGATTTGTTCTATTTCAGGGAATCCCGAGCCAATGGTTCGGGGTTTTCTGCTTCGCTTTTGTTTGGCATATGTTAAGCACGTATATGACCATTTCGAGGTACAACCACGGGTACCTTCGGGCGTGTTTTGGGACGGCAATCGGGTGTAGACTTTTAGTTAGTGGTGTTGCGCGGACCACTTAGGAGTTGTCGTACTTATGAAAACGTCTCGGGGCTCAGACGAATCACTTCGCTGTTCTTTCTGCCACAAATCTCAGGATGCGGTTGCAAAGCTAATCTCTTCGCCGTCGGATTATCCGCGTGCGTACATCTGCGATGAGTGCGTGGCTGTCTGCAACTCAATTCTCGAAGATGATCGTGCGGAGACCCAACCTGGCGCAGCACCGGCTCACCTGCCAAAGCCGCAAGAGGTGAAGGCGTTTCTGGATGAGTACGTGATCGGGCAGGAACAGACAAAGAAGAAACTGGCGGTGGCAGTCTACAACCACTACAAGCGCATTCAGATGAATAAGACACGCGGCAACGATGTTGAGTTGTCGAAGTCGAACATTCTGCTGGTTGGTCCGACGGGCTCGGGCAAGACGCTGCTGGCGCAGACCATGGCGAAGATGCTGGATGTCCCTTTTGCGATTGTCGATGCAACGACACTGACGGAAGCCGGCTATGTGGGCGAGGACGTTGAGAATATTATTTTGAAGCTGCTGCAAGCTGCTGACGGTGATGTCCAGAGAGCGCAAAGCGGAATTATCTACATCGATGAAATCGACAAGATTGGACGGAAGGACGAAAATCCTTCGATTACTCGCGATGTTTCGGGTGAAGGCGTGCAGCAGGCGCTCTTGAAGCTGCTCGAGGGTACGGTTGCGAATGTTCCTCCACAGGGTGGACGGAAACACCCTCACCAGGAGTTCACCGCCGTTGATACGACGAACATACTTTTCATCTGCGGCGGAGCGTTTGTAGGTCTCGAGAAGGTGATTGGGCGGCGTGTCGGCAAAAAGGCACTTGGATTCAAGGCGATTGCGGAGACCGATGCGAAGGACGGTGATGTAACACCGATTCGGGCTCAGCGCGATACCGAACTGCTGCGGCAGGCAGAGCCACAGGACCTGCTGAAGTATGGTTTAATTCCGGAATTCGTGGGACGGCTTCCGGTCCTGGGGATTCTGGATGAGCTCGACGAGGCTGCGCTGATCGAGATTCTGACGAAGCCTCGGAATGCAATTCTGAAGCAGTATGCGAAGTTGTTCGAGTTTGAAGGCGTGAAAGTTACCTTCACCGACGAGGCGGCGCGAGAGATTGCGCGGGAGGCGTTGCAGCGCAAGGTTGGAGCGCGAGGCCTGCGGATGATTCTCGAAGAACTGATGCTTGACCTGATGTATTTCGTTCCTGGAAATAAGAAGGTTAAGGACCTGTCAATTACAGCGGAGATGGTGAAGAAGCACAGTCTGATGCTGCCAATGTTGCTGGAGAAAGCCGGCTAGAAGCAATGCGTGGCGGTTGCATCCTGCAAGCGTGGGTGTGGGGAGCGATGATTCCGTGTTCTGGCCCGTTTGTAGCCTCCAATTCCACAGACGTTGCAGTTTGACGGATGCATCGTATGGCACAACGCATTACAATCACCTGAAGCCGCGAGCCTGTGAATCGTCGCCGGTGATTTGACGTCTAATTGGAGAGAGATGACTAACCAAACCAAAAAACCGCTGAGCGGCGATGTACGCAAGCTCCCGATGATGCCGATTCGGGACATGGTGATCTTTCCTCATATGATGACTCCGTTCGTGGTGGGCCGCGAATCGAGCGTTCGGGCCCTGGAAGAGGCTTTGTCAGGGGATAGGAAGATCTTTCTGGCGACACAGCACGACGCGTCAGTGGATGAGCCCAATGCCGACGATATTTATGAGACGGGAACGATCGGCAACATTGTTCAGTCAGTGAAGATGCCCGATGGCAACATCAAGGTTCTGGTGGAAGGCGTCGAGCGGGCGCGCGCAACCGAAGTCAACGATATTGATGGATTCTTTGTCGCGACGGTACGGACAGGACAGACGCGCCTTGAGATGACGCCGCAGGTTGAACAACTGATGCAGAGAGTTCACTCCCTGTTCGAGCAGTACGTGAAGCTGCAGCAGTCGTTGAACTATGAAACGATGGCGGCGAGTGTTCGCCCGGAGGAGCCTGCGAAGCTGGCCGATACGATTGCTGCCAATCTGCAGTTGTCAATTGAAGAGAAGCAGCAGTTGCTGGAGGTTTTCGATCCTGAGTTGCGACTGTCCAAAGTTGCCGATGTGCTGGATGTGGCGATTGAGAAGCTGAACATGGACCGGACAATTCAGTCGCGTGTGAAGCGGCAGATGGAGAAGGCGCAGAAGGAATACTACCTCAACGAAAAGATCAAGGCGATCCAGAAAGAGCTTGGGCGTGGCGAGAAGTCTGAGTTCGATGAGTTGAGGAAGAAGATTGAAGCGGCAGGAATGCCGAAAGACGTGTTCGAGAAGTCTCTCCAGGAACTGAAGAAGCTGGAGGCTATGCCTCCGATGTCGGCAGAGTCGACGGTGTCTAGGAATTATCTGGACTGGCTGCTGGCAGTGCCGTGGAAGAAGAGGTCGAAGGAAATTCGTTCGATTGACCATGCCGAGCAGATTCTGAACGAAGATCATTATGGGCTGGAAAAGATCAAGGAACGAATCCTTGAGTTTCTCGCGGTGCGGCAATTGGTGAAGAATCCAAAAGGGTCGATTCTTTGTTTTGTCGGACCTCCGGGTGTAGGCAAGACTTCACTGGGAATGTCGATTGCCAAGGCTACAGGGCGCAAATTTGTGAGGATGTCGCTTGGCGGCGTGAGAGATGAGGCTGAGATTCGTGGGCACCGTCGAACCTATATTGGAGCGCTGCCGGGACAGATTATTCAGTCGATGAAGAAGGCTGGAACGAAGAATCCGGTGTTCATGCTGGATGAGATCGACAAGATGGCTTCGGACTTCCGGGGTGATCCGGCCAGTGCGTTGCTTGAGGTGCTGGACCCGGAGCAAAACAGTTCGTTCCAGGATCACTATCTCGATGTTGAGTACGATCTTTCGCAGGTTTTATTTGTTGCGACGGCGAATGTGTTGCATACGATTCCAGGTCCGTTACAGGATCGTATGGAGATTCTGCGGCTGCACGGTTATACCGAAGTTGAGAAGCTGGAGATAGCCAAGCAGTACCTTGTGAAGAAACAGCGCGAGGGCACAGGCCTTACGGCTGAGCAGATTGTGTTCGAGGATGATGCTCTGAAGCAGATTATTCGTGCGTATACGCGCGAGGCCGGAGTCAGGAATCTCGAACGCGAGATTGGAAATGTGTGCCGCAAGGTTGCGAGGCGTGTCGTGAAGAACGGCATAGAGCACAAGGAGGTCGTCACGGCGGAGAACATAGGCGACATTCTTGGTGTGGCGAAGTTCCGAGATTCGCTGGCGCATGAGAAGAGCGAGATTGGACTGGTCACCGGACTCGCATGGACGGAGATGGGCGGGACGATTCTGCAGACCGAAGTGCAGGTGCTCGACGGCAAGGGGAAGATGACGGCGACCGGGCAGCTTGGGGATGTAATGCAGGAGTCGGCGCAGGCTGCCCTGACGTATATTCGCTCGCGTTCGCATCATCTTGGATTGGCGAAGGACTTTTATAAGAACGTCGATATCCACGTGCACGTGCCCGAGGGGGCAATTCCGAAGGATGGGCCCTCTGCGGGGATCACACTGGCTACAGCGCTTGCGAGCGCGTTGACGAAGATCAAGGTACGGCGCGATGTGGCGATGACCGGAGAGATCACTCTGCGTGGGAAGGTGCTGCCAATTGGAGGGTTGAAGGAGAAGCTGCTGGCAGCGCATCGAGCAGGTATCTTTGAGGCGATTGTGCCGGAGGAGAATCGGAAAGACCTTCCGGATTTGCCTGAACTACTGAAGAACAGCATGAAACTTCATTTTGTTGAAGAGATGGACCAAGTGTTGAAACTGGCGTTGGAAGGTAATCTGCCTGAGCTGCGGGAAGAGACTCCTGACGCGCTGGCGCCAGTGCTGCCGGTCCCGGGGATGGAGATTCCTCAGCCGATTGCTCATCAGTAAGGCGAATGGAAGTTAACC
>Ga0210397_10001286_pt1 | contig 16083 bp, 7 predicted proteins | sample IncBWH2OmetaG_FD_160126 | JGI IMG/M metagenome (GOLD analysis project Ga0210397, IMG submission 160126) | Forest soil microbial communities from Barre Woods Harvard Forest LTER site, Petersham, Massachusetts, United States - Inc-BW-H-2-O ...
AGAAACTTTCTCATTCTGCCCTCCCCTCCGTGCGGGGAACGGAATCATTTCAAAAGGGGGAGCGACGGGATGGTATTGGCAGGTGAAGTACCGAAACGGGAAAGTACGCCCGGTCAATCAGTTAGCGATTTTGGTCGGGATAATACGGGACACGTTGTCCGCAGGGTGGCGGAGAGTGGCGGACAGTTTGTCCGTGCCGAGGGTGGCGCGGGGCCGAGGTTCAGGCGCGCGCGAGTGCCTGGCGGCCGGGGCGTGTACACGATGGTAATCAGCGAGTTCCGTTTTGGGCGGACAGCGGGAAGGGCTTTCGGCAAAAATGTTTGGGTGGATCGTGAGACGACACATCCCTTTGGCGCCAAAGCGTTTATCGGTGGGATGGCGCTGGGTGCGCTGGCCTGCTTTGCCTTTGCGGCGACGCACTGGCACTCGTTGGATCCCGTCAAGTTTCTTTGTTACCTGATCGTCGCCATCCTGGCCTCGTCTCTGAGGATCAAGCTTCCGGGCGTGAACGGAACGATGTCGGTGAACTTTCTGTTCATCCTGCTGGGAGTGATGGAACTTAGCTTCGCCGAGACGCTGGTCATTGGGTTTGCGGCGGTTCTGGTGCAGTGTTACTGGCGGCCGGCGCACGGGCCGAGGCTGATCCACGTCATCTTTAATCTGTCGCAGCTTCCGGTGGGTGCGGCGATCTCCTATGGTGCGTATGTGGCGATCAACCAGCGTATTCCCCATCTGCTGGGGCTGACGCTGCTGCTGGTGGCGATGACGTACTTTGCGTTTAACACGATGGCAATGGCGGTCATCATCCGGCTGACCGAGAACAAGCCGATCCTGAAGGTGTGGTCGGAGTGCTACTCGTGGTCGCTTCCGTATTACCTGGTGGGTGCGGCGCTGGTCGGGTTGGTGAATTTTCTGAATCGGCACATCGGGTGGCAGTCTTCTCTCCTGGTACTGCCGCCCGTGTACCTGATGTACCGGTCTTATCGCCTTTATTTAGGGAAGCTTGAAGACGAGAAGAAGCACGCGGAACAAGTCTCCAGTCTGCATCTGAAGACGATCGAAGCTCTTGCTCTGGCGATTGAAGCGAAGGATCACACGACGCATGAACATCTGCAGAGAGTGCGCGTGTACGCGATGGAGTTGGCCAAGGATCTGGGGCTCTCAGAGGACGAGAGGGAAGCGCTACAGGCGGCGTCGGTGCTGCACGATATTGGAAAGCTTGCTGTGCCGGAGCACATCGTTTCGAAGCCGGGAAAGCTGACGCCGGAAGAATTCGAGAAGATGAAGATCCATCCGATCATCGGTGCGGAGATTCTGGAGCAGGTGGAGTTTCCGTATCCGGTGGTGCCGATCGTGCGCTCCCATCACGAGAGGTGGGATGGAAGCGGATATCCGAATGGGCTGAAGGGCGAGGAGATCCCGATTGGCGCGCGGATCCTGGCGGCGGTGGATTGCCTGGATGCGCTGGCGTCGGATCGGCAATACCGAAGAGCGTTGCCGCTGGATGAGGCGATGGCGCGAGTTGCAGCGGACGCGGGGAAGAGTTTCGATCCCCGAGTGGTGGAGATTCTACAGCGGCGGTATGTCGAGTTGGAGAAGTTGGCGCATGCGCAGCCCTCGAAGCCGGTCGCGAAGCTGTCGAAGGATCTGAAGGTCGAACGAGGGGCAGCGCCGGCGGCCGGATTTGCGGAAGGTTCAGAGGAACCGGCGGCAACGGTTGCCATCGAGCAGAAGAAAGATTCGTTGACTTCGGTGGCAGCGGCTCATCAGGAAGCGCACATGCTTTTCGAGTTGAGTCATGATCTGGGGAGGTCGTTGCGACTCGAAGACATGCTGTCGATACTGGCGATCCGGCTGAAGCGATTGATTTCTTACGATGCGATGGCAGTCTACCTGGTGGAAGATGAATGCCTGATCCCAGCGTTTGCCAGCGGGGACAATTTCCGGTTGTTTTCGTCGTTGAACATACCGGTGGGACAGGGATTATCGGGATGGGTGGCGCAGAACAACAAGCCGATCCTGAATGGAAATCCGTCGGTGGAGCCGGGGTATCTGAATGATCCGACGAAATACAGCAGCTTGCGATCAGCGTTGGCGGTGCCGCTGGAGGGTTCGACGGAAGTGGTAGCGGTGCTGGCGTTGTACCGGGCGAGTGCGGACGCATTCACGAAGGACGATCTGCGGATTCTGACGGCGATCGGCTCGAAGGTGGGATTCACAGTGGAGAATGCGGCCAAACATCGGAGTGAGGAAGAGAGCGCCAGCACGGACTATCTGACGGGATTGCCGAATGCGAGGTCGCTGTTTGTCCATCTGGATACGGAGATTGCGCGCTGTGAGCGCACCGGCGATTCGCTGGGCGTCTTCGTCGCAGACCTGGATGGCTTCAGGCAGATTAACGAGACATTGGGACAAGCTCAAGGGAACAAGTTGTTGCAGATGTTCGGTGCATTCCTGAAAGACTCGTGCCGGCAATATGACTATGCCGCACGCATCGGAGGCGACGAATTTGTTCTAGTAGTGCCGGGAGTTCGTGCGGATGCCGCCTCGGAGTTGATGGGTCGAATCGAAGGAATTTTGAAGCACCTCAGAAAGAGCGGGGCGGGTGAGCTTACGATGTGTATCGGGCAGTCGTTTTATCCGGCGGACGGCAGGAACGCAGAGGAACTTCTGACCGCAGCCGACCGCAGGATGTACGCCCTCAAGCAGGCACGCGACAAACGATCGAGTGGCGGTGACTTTTCCTTCGCCGCCAGTTCGCGGTCCTAAGAAATTGTTGGCCGGGAAATTGAAATGAACCCCGGCCGGCTTCCCCTTCAAGATCACCGGCCGGGTGGTTTGCGACTGCTTCCCCTATTGAATAATGCGAAAAACCGGGACCGAGTCTCTCAAGACGAAGAGGAAAATCTGCTTGTGCTTCGAGACTCCGCGCAGAGCACCAGACTCTCGGATCCATTTGTGGTTTCCCGTTGAATTCGCGAGGTTCAGTTAACCTCCCTTGAATCAATAGATTGACACGAACCGAGAAAGTGTTTATGCTCCTTCGCCAACCTGTACCCTTGCACGCTTGGGGGCTTTTCTGTGCAAGGCCCAGTGGTTGGTGTCAAAAGCGCGGGCCAATTGCTGACGTGAGGGGCGCCTGTGTTTTCCGTTTCCTTTTGAACGGGACTGAGACTGGCCTGTTCCCCCGGCAATACCGATCGCGTTTTCCGCTTCATTTTCAAAGCCCCCACGATGACGGATGCTGGTTGGCGCTGCCGGAGACCCGATGGATCCCGAAAAATGGAAACGTGTGAAGCAGGTCTTCGACGGCGCACTCGCATGCGAAAGCGGGGCGCAGGCGCAGTACATCGCAGAGGCCTGCCAAGGCGATCCAGACATCCTGAATGAAGTCGAAACACTCCTGCACCATCACCGGCAAGCAAACTCTCAGTTTCTGAGCCATGGCCCGGGCGTGTCGACCGAGACTTCTGCAATCGCGCAAGCAGATTTGCCATCATCGCGGGTAGGACGCCGCGCAGGTGTGTACCAGATCCTGCAGGAGATCGGCCACGGCGGTATGGGGCTGGTTTTCCAGGCAGCGCGGGTTGACGGGCTTTACGAAAAACAGGTCGCGATCAAGTTTGTCCGCGGCGGTTTCGATACCGCCTCGCTGCTGGAGCGCTTTCGCAACGAACGCCAAATCCTCGCCTCACTCGATCACGCCAACATTGCGCGCTTGCTCGATGGGGGAACGTCGGATGACGGAACACCCTATCTGGTCATGGAGCTGATCGAAGGGACACCGATTGATGAGTACTGTCGACGGCACGATCTCGGAATTCCCGATAAGCTTAAGCTTTTTCGACAAGTTTGCGCCGCAGTGCAATTTGCCCATCAACACCTGGTGATTCATCGCGACATCAAGCCCAGCAACATATTGGTGACGGACGAAGGGGTTCCGAAGCTTCTCGATTTCGGAATCGCGAAGATCCTGGACCCGATGGCCGGATCGGAGCCCACGCAACTGCGACCGATGACGCCGGAGTACGCGAGTCCCGAGCAGGTGCGTGGCGATGCAATTACCACGGCAACGGACATCTACTCGCTCGGAGTCGTGCTTTACCAGGTGCTGACCGGAGAGTCGCCTTACGAGTTGAAGACGCACAGTTCGCATGAACTGGCCCAGGCGATTTGCGAGAAAGAGCCGCGCAAACCGAGTTCGATCGTGCTCGCTCGAGATCCCGCGGAGGATCCGGCGAAAACGCAAGCGCCCGGCAAAGCGCGCGATCGGTCGCCAGCCAAGCTGAGGCGGCGACTCGCGGGCGACCTCGACAACATTCTGCTCAAGGCTCTGCGGAAAGAACCGCAGTTGCGGTACGGTTCGGCGGAGCAGTTTTCGGACGACATTCGGCGGCATCTCGACGGCTTGCCGGTTACGGCAGCACGGGGCTCATGGAGTTATCGCGCTCGCAAGTTCGCCAACCGACACAAGGCAGCCGTTGCAGCGGGATTGGCGGTGATCTTGAGCCTGGCCCTCGGATTCACACTCACGCTACGCGAACAGCGCATCGCGGAGCGACGCTTCAACGACACGCGCAAACTGGCAAACTCGTTGATTTTTGAAATCGACAAAGCAATTGCGGATTTGCCGGGTGCGACCGCAGCCCGGAAGTTGCTGGTCAGCCGAGCCCTTGAGTACCTGGATGGTTTGAGCAAAGACGCGAAGGGCGACGCTTTACTGGAGAGGGAACTGGCGACGGCATACGACCGGGTCGGAGATGTGCTTGGCTATCCCTACGCGGCCAACCTCGGTGACATGCCCGGTGCTTTGCAGAGCTACCGCAAGGCTCTGGCGATTCGAGAGACGTTGGCGTCGGGTCCTGGCACAGACTGGAAGTTGCAGAATGAGCTCGTGGGCAGCTATTACCGCATCGCCAATGTGCTCGAGAACACGACCGATTTGAAGGGAGGGCTGGACGCCTGGCAAAAAGCGTTGCCGACTGCTCAGAAAATCGCGACGGGATCTCCGAGTGCGCTCGCCTCCGATCAACTGGCCGGGGTGTACTACTTCATGGGTGCGGTGCTGGCGCGCATGGGAGATCGAGACCGGGCTTTGGCTAGTTACGAGCAGGGAAGGTCGATTCGGGAAGCGGCGATCGGGACTTATGGGCCAAGCATCGTGTTGCGAAATCACCTGGCCGCGGACTACATGGGCATTGCTTCGGTGATCGCCAAGCAAGGTCGCCTGGAGGAAGCAATCGACATGGAGAAGAAGGCAACCGAGACGATCGAGCAATTCTCTAAGGAGCATCCGGATAGTGCCACGTTCAAAGAATATCTTGGCGAAGCCTACAGTCAACTTTCCGGTATGCAAGATACGAAACGAGACTACCCGGCATCGTTCGAGTCTGCGCGTCGCTCGCACCTGATCTTTGCGGAGTTGTTCGCTGCGGACGCCAACAACCACTTGGCGAAGGCGAACTTTGCCTTCAGCGACATGAATATGGCAAGAGCGTTGCTGAGTCAGCAAAGACCGAAGGACGCGTTGCCCCTTTTGCGGGAAGCCGAGAGGACCTTCGAAGAGATGTCTCCGGAAAGGTCCAGTGACCGGCTGGTGCGTTCCGGTCTGGCATATGCGTATTGGAAGATCGGAGACGCAACCATGGCGCTCGCCCAAACCGGTCACCCCGCTCACTGGAACCTGGGGGACGTTCGGGAGGCGCGTTCCTGGTATGAAAAGAGCCTCGACGTATGGGCGCAAAAGCAAAAGCTGAATGAAGTGATGGACGATGAAAGCGGCGACCCCAAACTGGTGGCCGCCGCCAAAGTTCATGCTGACGATGTATTAGCCGGACACGCTTCCCCTCAAAAACAGTGATGCATCACTTCTGTTCCGGCGGACGCGAAGCCGCGTGAACTGGAGGAGCCGGCGGTGCCTGCTGCCGGCTCTGCATGTGCTGGGTTTGCTGTTCGTGTCGCTGCATCATCTGCTGGGTTTGTTGCTGGTGCTTTTGCTCCATCTGTTGTTTTTGGGCTTCGTTGGCCTGCTGCTGGGCGATGCGCTGATGATCGCGGTCCTGCTGCTGTTGTAGCTGCTGGCGTTCTTTCGACTGCTGGTTGTCGAGCTTTTGCTGCTGCTTTTGATACTTCTGATCCAGCTTGGAGTTTCCGGAGTTGGGGGGAGCAGAATGCTGCGCCGGAGGAATGTCGTTCGGATGAGTCGGGTTGGGCCGATTCTCGTGGTTCGGAGGTTCGGGGACCTGACGTTGTGCGGGAGGCCGTTCCTGTTGCTGACCCTGTGGCCGCTCCGGTTGCGGTACCGGTGGCCGTTCCTGCTGAGATGGATGAGGCCGTTCCTGCTGTTGAACCTGCGGCCGTTCTTGTTGAGGAGCAGGTGGCCTTTCCTGCTGCGGAGCAGCTCCCGGACGTGGAACAGGGCGTCCATTGTTGGGCTGGTTCTGGGCTTGGCGCGTTCCCAGGGCTGGGCCATGGACTGTGCCTGCTTGTCGAGCGGCCACGACTCCGTTGCCCTGAAATGCTCCCGGGTGGGCCGTCGCTGCAATGGGCGGGCGGCCGTTGTTGGCCGAGGCGCGCATTTCCGGATTGGAGCGCGCCGCTTCCACGTGCTGGGTCTGAGCTGAGACTGCGGCAATATGCCGCTCGCGAGTCGCCGCCTGCTCCTGCGCCGTTGGACGAGCCGAGAGACCGCCCTCACCGCCGTTATAGCTGACGCGGGTTACGGTGTTGTTGACGACGGTGGTGTTGTAAGTATTGTGGATGACGTTGACGTTCACGTTGTTGACCGTGCGGTTGTAGTAGAAGCGCCCGTTGTCCCATCGGCCGCCCTCATAACCGTGGCCGAAGTAGCCGTAGCCGTAGTCAATCCCACCGTAAAAGCCGATGACCGGTCCCCAATAGCCCGGCGTAAAGAAGAACCCGTTGCCGCCCCAGGCCCAATAGCCGGGAGTCCAGTAGTAGCCCGGTTCGGGCGCCATCACCCACGTGCCGGGAACCCAATAGTATCCGGTGTCCTCGGTCCAAGCCCAGTAGCCAGGGGTCCAGATGTAATCAGGTCCGGGGCATTCCGGCTGGTCGTAAACCGGAAGATCCGGAGGAGCGAAGTTGACGTAAATTCCGACTCCGACTTGCGCGAACGATTGCGAACAAAACACCAAAATCAGGCCGATCATCAGGCCGCACAGCACGAGGCGGATGGAAGAGATCGAGTGCATTGAGTTTCCTTTTTGCGCGGGATTCTAGGCGCGGCCAGAGGTGAATCTCTGCCTGAATCGGAAGCGCCCGTTTTGACGGGGAGGCTGAGCACGCCCCACAGTTGAGTTTGTGCAGTCGGGCGCATTTCCTCCATACCGTGCTTACCTGAAAGGGGAACGGGAATCTCCGTGGAGCACGTGCAGAAATTGGCCGAAAAACCTGGCAATTCGATAGTTTCAAAACAACCTTTTGGACGGTTGGCGGAGGTACAGAGTGAGAAAAATAAGCCTTCAGAAAGTGGCGTTAAACGCGAGTTTTCTTCGATTTACAACATGAAATGAACTATGCTGTGCGCGCATGAAAACCATCCCCAACCAGACCGGCGCGCGTCGGTTTGGCGTTGTTCTAATCCTCTTTTTTGCATTTGTCCTACAGAGCTGGGCGCAGGCGGCGTCGCCTCAAAAAGCTCCGGAGCCGGGGCTTCCTTCCATCCTGAAATACATCGCCTCGAGTTGGGACACGCTGACGCGTTCGCTAGGCGACTGCCAGACCGTCGTCGATCCGAAGCTTGCGGAGTCCTCGGTCCTTTACCTACCTGCGCAATATCCGGAACCGAAGGTGGTTCGCGAGACTGCCGAGCGCTGCAAGGTTCAGGTAAAGGAATTGCCCGCCGTGATTACGGGTCCGGGTCAAGTGAAGACGACCCTGAATCCGCCAGGCTTGCTTTACCTGGAAAACAAGTACGTTGTTCCCGGTGGGCGATTCAATGAGATGTATGGCTGGGACAGTTACTTTATCGTGCGGGGCTTGCTCGAGGATGGACGCGTCGAACTGGCTCGCGATATGGTGGAAAATTTCTTCTTCGAGATCGAGCACTACGGAACGATCCTGAATGCCAACCGGACGTACTATCTGACAAGATCCCAGCCGCCATTTTTGACCTCGATGATCCTCGGGGTCTACGAGGCACAAAAGGCCAAAGGCAAGGACGAGCGAGATTGGCTGGAAAAAGGCTACCGCTATGCGAGCCGGGACTACGAGATGTGGAATCGAGAGCCGCATCTGGCGGGCGATACGGGCCTGGCGCGCTATTACGATTTTGGCGAGGGTCCGGCGCCTGAGAGCCTGAAGGACGAGACGAACTTCTACCGCCTAGTCACCAGCTATTTCCTCCTGCACGGCGAAGGGGGAACGTACGTCGTTGGCACGGGAGCGACGAAATCGGAAGTGCCTGTTGCGGGCCAGGACTACACGGTGGAAGTGTGCGATGTGGCGCGGACGATGGTGCATCCGTCGTGCGAACCGAGCCACAAGGTCTCGCTCATTGCGGATTATTACAAGGGCGATCGGGCGATGCGCGAAAGTGGATTCGACATCTCCTTTCGCTTCGGCCCGTACGGCGCCGCGACTCATCATTACGCGCCGGTATGTTTGAACAGCCTGTTGTACAAAACGGAAAAAGACCTCCAGCGAATGAGCGAAATGCTCGGACACAAGCAGGACGCAGGAAAGTGGGAGCAGGCCGCGCGCACTCGCAAGGACCGGATCGAGCGCTACTTGTGGGACGAGCAGAAGGGGATGTTTTTCGATTACAACGTCGATTCGAAAAGCCGCTCCGGATACAACTACATCACGACGTTTTACCCGTTGTGGGCGGGCCTTGTGACGGATGAACAGGCGCGCGCGGTCGTAAAAAATCTCCGCGTGTTTGAGCACCCGGGCGGACTGGCCATGAGCGACTCGGACAGAGGGGTGCAATGGGAACTGCCGTACGGATGGGCTCCAACCGAGTTGATCGCGATCGAAGGCCTGCGCCGCTACGGATTCAATGAGGACGCGAACCGGACGTCCTATGAATTTCTCTCCACGGTGATGGAGAATTTTCAGCATGACGGCACGATTCGCGAGAAGTACAACGTGGTGGCGCGATCGTCGGAAACGCCGGTGGCCGCGGGATACAACCAGAACGTCGTGGGCTTTGGCTGGACGAACGGCGCGTTCCTGGCTCTTCTGCACGCACTGCCCCAGGAATGGCAACAACGGCTCAAAGGGAACCAGGTGGCGGCCAGTGGTCCTTAGGAGCTTGCCAACGGACTCAAGATCAATAGAAACATTCGCCGGAAACCTTCTCGCGAGACTACCGGTCCGACGATTCCTTCGAATCTTGCAGCTGTTGAGCGAGTTTGCGCTCACGCTCTGCGTCGTCGGTGCGGCCCATGTCCATGTACGCCTGCCCGAGCAGGTGATGAGTGACGGCGTTATTGGGGTCCATGCTAAGCGCGTGTTGAAGGGCGCGCACGGCGAGATCGGACTCACCCTTCTTCTGCAGCACTTTTCCTAACAAAATGTAAGGACCGGTCGAGGTCGAGTCGAGCCAGATGGAGCGCTGTAAAAGTCGCTCAGCGTCGTCGAATTTCCCCACGCGCGAGTAGGCGTCCGCCAGCTTGTAGTAGGTGGGCGCGTGGCCGGGATTCAAGGCGAGTTCGGCCTCGAAGTCGGCGACGGCCTCGGGGATCCGCGACTTGTACGTGTGCAGCTCTCCGAGGAAGAAATGCGCGAGAGGCAACCTCGGATCGAGTTCGATTGCCTTTTTCGCGTACTCCTCGGCGATGGGATCAAATTCCTGGCGCAGGAGAACGCGTGCGGTAACGAGATAGGCGGCGGCCGAGTCGGGCTTGACTTCGAACATGCGCGCGAAAGCGCTACGGGCCTGCGGGTAGTTCTTGGTCTGGATGTAACAAACGCCGAGGATGTAGGAAGCATCGACGTTGGCACGCGAGTACCAGCCCTGCACCTGCTCGAGGTACGGGATGGCTTCGGCAGGACGCCCGGCGAGATAGTTGGAGAGACCGAGGAGTTGGATACCTTCCTTGTCGGAGGGGTCTTCCTGGATCGCTTTCTTTAAGGAATCGATCGCTTTGAGATAGTCGCCGCTTTTGTAGTACGCCACTCCGAATTCGTGGGAGAGGCCTTTCGTGCCCGGATTTGTAGTGGCAATCTGCTGGAGCTGTGCGAGGGCTTCGTCGTTCTTGCCTTGCTGCAGGAGACGCCGCGCGCTACTGAGAGCGGAGTCGATCGCCTGGGAAGGGGCGGATGGCAACGCAGATTGCGCGTTCAAAGCCGATGCCGGAGCGAATACAAGTGCGCACAGCAAAGCAAGCAAGATCCGGCTGCTCGATTTGACGAGAACGGGCGCCGAACCTTGGAATGAAGGATGGCTTGATCGCATCGGAGTCTCGACCCGGAGATCCACGCATTCAGGATAACGCAGGTGGCGGGGCGAGATAGCCTTTCACGCTCGTACGGCGAGATACAAGAGACAAAAAGAAGAGGGAGTCGTAGAGACTCCCTCTGAGACAGAGATCCACTTTTCTGGTTAGAACTCGAGCCGCACCGCGAATTCGATCTGCCGCATGTGCGTGCCGCCCTCGAGGCCGGTGATCTTTCCGTTGTTTCCGCCCTGGCAGTCGACGCAGTTGTTCGCACCGTTGTTCGCACTGAAAGCGTAGACGGGATGGTTAAATATGTTGAAGGCGTTCACGAGGAACTTTGCTCGGAACTGCTCGGTGATCGCGAACGTCTTCGTGAGAGACATATCCGAGTAGAACCCTCTCGGACCAGCATAGCTATTTCGCCCGAGATTGCCGATCTGGCCGCAGTTCGGAAGCGTGAACGTACCATTTGTGGGGCGAGCCAGACTGCAAGCGTCCGTGCCCACCGGCAGTGTATTGGCATCGGGAAACGGCAGTGCTGGCAGAGGAGTGAAGAAGGTTCGGGTGTGGTGAACTGGATCCAAAGGACCAACACCCGTACTCAAGCTCCCTCGACCGACGTTCGGACGGCATGGGCCTGTATCGGTGACGTTGCCGCACTCGCCGATGCTGGGCGTCCAAGGTAGCCCGCTACTCCAGTTGGTGGCATTGCTGATCTGCCAGCCACCGACCAGGTAGTTCATCGCACGACTAGAATCTCCCATGTACTTCTTGCCCTTGCCGAACGGCAGTTCATAGATGGGATTGAAGACGAAGACTTGGGTGCGGTTGAAATCAACTGGGCCCCACTCCACGGCATGGCTGACGGCGTAGTAGCTGTCGTGATAGTTGTTCGCGCGCGACAGCGTGTAGTGACTCAGGAACTGGAATCCCTGGGCCCAACGTTTGTCGACCTTTACCTCAAAGGCATTGTACGTGCTGGCAGCATCGTTGCCATAGTAGTTGCCCAGATCGAACGGAACGGTCGGATAGAGCGGACGACGGCTGTTTTGGGAAGTGAATGCGCTGAATCCCGCATACTTCGCGGGCCCGCAGTTACCAGTGTTGGGCATGGACCCTGCGGGACAAGGTGTGGTTGGACTCGAGACCAGGAACGCCTGAGTCACGTCAGTGCCCGGGCCGGCCGCTGCCGGGTTGATGTCATAGTTCGGACCATCGCCGACAAACCCGTGCGTGCCCTTGCTGCCTACGTAGGCAACTTCCAGGTTAATTGTATTGGTGAGCTGGCGTTGCACGGTGAAGTTCCATGCGTCCACTGTGGGTAAGACTTGTTTGGGGGGTCGAATATGCGTGCCTGACAAGTTCGCGGTGAGAGGAATGAACCCGTTCGATGGAACGGCCGGGAACGCATTCGTTGGGTTGATATCCGTGCTGACGTTCGGTCCGGCGTCCAGTGAGAACAGCGGAACCAGGTTTGCGGAGCAAGGTTTTCCGGCTGGGTTCAACGTCGTGTTTGTTACATTGCAGGCCGGGTTAGCCGCATTGGCATCCGTGAACGTACTGGCATCGTAATTCTGCTTCAGTAGTACAGGCAGATTCTGCGTCACCGTGTGTCCAAAGTTCGAACCGAACACGCCGATGTCGTAGCTGCGTCCGTAACCCATGCGGACCACTGTTTTGGGCGTGGCTTGGTATGCGACACCGAGGCGTGGAGCAAATCCTCGCCAATCATTGCCGACATTGCCGTTCGTTCCGTAGGGGCCGAACCCGGCTACGCGGATCCCGCCTGTTCCGTTGTCGACGAGGTTGGCAAAGCCACCGTGACCTTTGCCGTTCACGGTCTCGGGGAAGTAGATCTCCCAGCGCAGGCCGTAGTTGATGGTGAGTTTCGATGTTGCGCGCCAAGTGTCCTGGCCGTAGAAGAACCAGCGCTTTTGGCGCTCCGCAGCGTTGTTCGCGCCGGCGATGCCGGGGTTGTTGACGTAGCGTGCGAAGGCCGTGACATCACCCAGCAGGAACGTCGCCAAGTCTAGGCCACCAAGGGTCCCGTTAGAACTACCCTCAGGACTGAAGTTATATTCGCCGGTGCGGTTGTTATCGCTCGGGATGCGGAGGTTCATGGCGTAGCGAATATCCGCACCGAACTTGATCTGGTGATTCCCTCTGATATGAGTCCAGTTATTCACGAACTGGAATTGCTGCTCGCTCTCGGTCAGAGGACAATTGCAACGGGCTACGCCCAGACCATCACCGAAGCTCGAAATTACACAGCCGCTGTTGCCGGCATTACTGGTACAGTTTTGGCCACTGAGCGGATCCGGTCCCAGCAGGAAGGCACCGAGTCCGTTGGTCTTAGGGTCACCGGGAATATTGGCCCCCGGGATTCCAAATCCAGTCATCGGGGTCCCGGTATCGGGCTTCTGTGTTTGCGGATTGTACTTGAAGTATCCGAAGCGAAAATCCGTCAGCCACGTGGTAGAGACAGTCTTGTTAAACCCGGTGGCGAGGCTGTAGTTGTGAGTGTTGGAACTGCCTGCCAGACCGGGAGCATCGCTGGTGCCTCCGTTGCCTGGACCACCAATAGCCCCTAACAATCCCTTGCCGGATATGGTGTAGTACGCGAGGCTGAAGCGGCCAAAGAAATTCAAACTCTGGCTGGCCGTGTAGTCGATACGCGTGTCGAAACTGTTAGAGGTAAATGGTCCCGATCCAGATCCCACAAAATTGTTCAGAACGTTGCTGTTCTCAGGTGCGGGAAACAAAGACAAGATCTTCGCCGCAGCTGGCGAGATCATCCCGATCGGAATGCAGTTACCCTTACAGCCCGTCTGAGGCCCGAATGCGGCGCGTCCAGAACCAGTTTGTAGATTTCCCGTTGTCGGATTGTAAACTTGGCCACCCCCTGGCGCCACACTTAGATAATCGCTCAAATCGCAAAATCCGGTCGTATTCGTCGCAGGATTACAACTTGTCCGTACTGTGGCCGTTGGCACCGTAAATAGACCGCTGACTCCGTTCGTTTGACGTGTCCCTTGGTAGTCGCCGAAGAAGAAGAGTTTGTCCTTGATGATCGGTCCGCCGATCGTCCCGCCAAACTGCGCCCAGCGTGATGGCGGAATGAGGCGGTGAGTCACGGGGTCGGCAGTGGACTGAGCAAACGGATCGCGTGCTTCAGTCCAATCCGATCGACGATAGAAGAATCCCGTGCCGTGAATGTCATTGCTGCCGGACTTTGTCTGCGACGTTACGAGGCTCGCGACTGCCTTGCCGAACTCGGCATCGTAGTTCTGAAGCGCGACTTTAGCTTCGGTTACCCCGTCTAGATTAGGGTTCACTACGATGATTCCCAGAATCGGGTCCTGATTGTCGGTTCCATCCAACTCGAATCCCGTTCCACTGAAATGTTGTCCTTGCGAGAAGATCTGATACCCCTGCTGTGGATTTTCGGTCGCGGCGTGGCTCCAGCCGACAATTTTCTGCGAGCCTGGTGCCTGCAACTGCAACTCGGTGAAGTTGCGATTGAGGATCGGAACGTCCACGACGGCCCTTTCGTTGAACGTGACCGCCACATCGGCGCGATCGGTCTTCAGCTGCGGAGCTTCTGCAGTCACTTCGACTGTTTCGGAAGCGCCGCCAACCTGGAACTGCAGGTCGACGCGCGCCGCCGCGTCGGCTTGCACCGGAATGTCTTTCTGCTCGCTGACCTTAAATCCGGCGGCTTCGACCTTCACCGAGTAGACATCGGGCTGCAAGTGCGTGACGGAATAGTTGCCATCAGAGTTGGTTGTGGTTTCATCCGTGCTGCCTTTGCGCTGGTTGGTCACCGTGACCTTGGCACCGGCGACGGCCGCTCCCTGGGGATCTGTGACAGTTCCTAAGATGCTTCCGTACACCGCTTGACCGAATGCAGACGGCGTGACGTTCGCGAATGCCAACATGAAGAGAAGCACTGCAACCGCGAGTACCGCGAATTTCCTCGTCATTACTAAGATCCTCCGCATCTCCTCGCACCTGGACCCGATTGCTTACTGTTTGTACTGGTGAATCGCCCCTGTGTGCCCCGAAGCGACAGTTTGTGGTTGCTGATTGGACCTAGTACAAAAACACTACGTCCCAGCCCGATCTTGCAGTTTGATTTCCTAAATCGATCTTGTTCATAGGTTGTTGTATTTGCTGCGAATTCGGTGCTGCACTAGGGATGAGAAGCTATGGCTTTTAGAAAAACGACGGCTTGACCGATATGGAAAGCAGGATTCTCAATTTGCGCTGAAATAGTTGAACCATAACAACTTATGGGACGATCTACGCTGAGAAGATCTGTCGAAAAAAGACAACACACCACGGACGCCCTTTAGACGAGCTTTGCGCGCAACGACAAACGGGGACCCGGAAATCTGATCTTTCGATCGAACAAATTGAAGTTTCAGAAGGTTTGATACGGTTACATCCGGAAACCGGACGCAGTTGCAGTAGGATGCGCACGCTTGTTACGCTCTGTCACATGAGCGTTACAGCACCCGTCCACGAGCGCCAGCAGTTTTTGGGTGCGATTGACCGATTGGTGAAGAGCCAAGCCTTGCACAGTTCCGATTCGCTCTGCAAGCTGCTTCGATACCTCGCCGAACAGAGCCTACAAAATCCCGGAGGAGCGATTAAGGAGTATCAAATCGCGACCGAGGTCTTCGGTCGTCCCGCAGACTTCGATCCGCATTCGGACTCAGCCATTCGCGTACAGGCGGGACGATTGCGCGCGAAGCTTGCAGATTATTATTCAACGGAAGGGAATGCCGATCCCATCGTCGTGGAGCTCCCAAAAGGGAGCTACACGCTCAGCTTCCATCATCGGCAGACGGTTGCCCCCTCCATTGAGCCAATCTTGCAGGCGGCGCAAAGACGCAGCTCTTTCAGACATTTGTTGCTCAATTGGGCGACGAGTGTGGTTGCCTTATCAATTTTGCTGGCTGCAGGCGTCGCCGCGCTGGTCGTGCGATTTGAAACGAAGCAGAAAAGCGCCATGCCTGGCACTCAGGCGATTGCTGTGCCGCAGTCCATCGAGACCTTCTGGAAGATGTTCGTATCTGGTCCTGCCGAGCCTTCAGTGGTTTTCAGTAACGCAGCGTTTGTCGGGCGTCCAGAAACCGGCATGCGCTATCGGAATGCGGACGATGGCTCACAGGTTCCGATCCTTGACCACTACACCGGGGTCGGAGAAGTGATCGCGGTGCACGAACTGGATCACGTTTTTCACCTATTGAATTCCGAAGTGAGGGTGAAGCGCGGAAGCTTGTTTTCGCTGGACGATGCGAAGAACAACAACCTGATCTTCGTGGGTTCGCCAGCCGAGAATTTGTCACTGCGCGACATTCCGATGAACGAGCAATTCGTTTTTCGGCGGCTGGATTCCGGCGCCCGCAAAGGAGACTTGGCGCTCTCGAACCTTCATCCGAAGGGCGGGGAACCATCCTACTTCCTGGGAAGCCCCGCGAGTGCTCCGTTGACCGAAGACTACGCAGTGATTGCGTTAATGCGAGGCATGCATCCGAGCGAGTTGGTGCTGATCCTGGCGGGGACAACGACTCTGGGGACGCAGGCGGCCGTCGAGTATGTGTGCCATGAAGAATCCCTGGCGCAGTTGCTGGCGCGGCTTGGAGTTCCTCCGTCGGGCGAGGTGAAGCCG
>Ga0210397_10001288_pt1 | contig 16053 bp, 13 predicted proteins | sample IncBWH2OmetaG_FD_160126 | JGI IMG/M metagenome (GOLD analysis project Ga0210397, IMG submission 160126) | Forest soil microbial communities from Barre Woods Harvard Forest LTER site, Petersham, Massachusetts, United States - Inc-BW-H-2-O ...
AATTCAATCCTGTAATATCACCTCGTTTTATATTGGGATTACGGCCTGTTACAAGATGTTTGATCGATTTAATTTTATTAAAAGAATCAAATTGCCAATGCTGCTGTTGATTGATATCGATTGAAATCATTTTTATTTAATAGCCAAATGCTGATTCCTGATATTCCTGGGGAACTATAAAATAACTATCAGGCAATAATCGCTTGGATAGATCTGTTACTTCAAGTGTCATTTTATATCCGTATTCATTTAACTCAATACGTAGAGGAATTCCATCCATTTGTTTAAATGCTTCGTGATGTAAATTTCCATTGGAAAATCCCAAAGCTCTGAACGCCGCAGGATTCATATTGGGAATATCTTTGGTGATCCATATAAAACTGGTTTTAACTTCGTTATTTTCATTCTTTGTTAAGATGTATTTTACACATTTATAATTTAATACAAGTGTTGTATCAGTGGTTTTGATCAGGCTAACAAAAATATCATTTTTATTAACTACCGTTGAATCATTAATAACAGAATATGTATTTGTTCCGTCTTTTATAAAATACGTCTTGCGAGAATTATTTAAATACATAATATTTCCGGTAAGCTTGGCCATACTTCCTCCGTCAATTCTGGTATAAGAGTTTTTATTTTTAAAATACATTGTAAGCGAAGTTGGGAATATTGAATTGTTAGCTCCTTCCAGATTGGAGGTCTGTGTATTTTTGAGCTCCTGTAATCTTTTCTGCATGCTATTTTTAATCGTAGGATTTTCTAATAGCATCTCCTGCATTTCAGGATCTTTTAATTGTTGTTCTAATTCCAGAATTGCTTCGTTGATCTCGGAATAATCTTCGCGCTGCGTTTCTCTTTGGGAAAATTGAGCCTTTTTCTCGTCTAAGGTTTGCACTGTAACAGACCATGTCATAATACCCTCAAAAGGGTCTGTTTGTGCATGAATGTCTAAAACTAAAAATAGGATAAAAACACTGACTATATATTTCATTTTGCTATTCATTGTCGGTCAGATTAAATATAGAAATAAAAAACAATCTTATATCGTTTTTTATTTCTATAGAAAAGGCTATTGACCAAAAGGTACTTCTTTAAATCCTGCAGGCAATACAAAATCACTTGTAGATAACGGTGTATTATTTAATTCCAGAACTTCCATTACAACAGATTGCCCTTTTTCTGTCATTTCAATTCTCAAAGGGACACCATCTATCTCTTTGAACGCATTCGTCATTGATTTTTGTCCTACTCCGTCAGTTTGAAAGGACTGTGCATTATATTGCTTCAAATCTTTCGTTGCCCATATATTCATTGTTTGAACTACACCATTTTCAGTAATAGTTACAATATATTTTGTACAGTTATATGTTAGTATTTTTTTAGTTTCGGTTGTGGGTGCAACTGTAACCGTTTTATTATCGGTAGTAGCTGATGCAGAAGCTGATTTAGGAGAAACAGAGTATGTCTTTGCAGATGTTTTAATAAAATATGTTTTGTTAGTGGATTTCAAATATAAAATATCACCCATTGCTGCCATAGCTCCACCATCAACCGTTGTATATGAATTACCATCTTTAATTTTAACGGTATATGATTTCGGAAGTAAATTACTAACACCCCCATCACCCTGCATTAGCTTCATAGATTGGAGCTGCTGTTCTAATGTAGCCTTCAATGAAGGATTACTCTGAAACATTGCCTGCATCTGAGGATCATTCATTTGTTGTTCCAGTTTTGCAATGTTGTCTTGCAATTCTGCTTTTTGTTTGGCTGAAAGCTCAGGTGTTTTTGCGGGTGTTCCGGCAGCTGAAGTCATACTCATCCCCCATTTTATTGTGCCTTCAAAATTTGTTTGTGCCAACAATACAGAGGTTATAATCATGCACACGGCACATAAAAAAAACTTTTTCATAAATTAAATGATTTTAGTTACCTTATTAAAGATACAAGGAAACGGAAATATTATTTTAATTTATCTGCAAATATTTTTCTGAATTTCTCAATTTTAGGTCGGATGATATACATACAATAAGGTTGCGTACCATTTTCATTGTAGTAGTTCTGATGATAATCCTCAGCCGGGTAAAATTTCTGAAAAGCCGTAATTTCAGTTACTATCGGTTTGTCGAAGACTTTAGCATCATCAAGTTTTTTCTTATAAAATTCGGCTTCCTTTTTCTGTTGTTCGTTGTGATAAAATACTACAGATCTGTACTGCGTACCTACATCATTTCCCTGGCGATTTAAAGTTGTTGGGTCGTGCGAATACCAGAACATTTGTAAAAGGTCGCTATAGGTAACGACAGTTGGGTCGTAAATGATTTGTAGGGCTTCAGCATGCCCGGTAGTTCCGGTGCAAACCTGTTTGTAAGTTGGATTCACCACTGTGCCCCCGCTATATCCGGAAATAACTTTCTCTACTCCTTTTATTTGTTGAAAAACGGCTTCTGTACACCAAAAGCAACCATTACCAAAGGTTGCTGTATCTAATTGCTTTGCTGAAGTTGTAGTAGCATCCATCATAGAATGGGTTGATATAGGTTCTTGTTCTTTGAGAGCATTGCTACAAGCTGTTATTGTAAATAAACTTAACGCGAGCAAGCTCAATTCTTTTAAATGCGTTTTCATATTATCGATTTTATATGATATATACTACTTTACAGACATACTTAGATTGGCCTATATAGAATAAAATTTGTACATGAAAATATTGTGCCAGAATTTAGAATGAATCAATATTACCGGAAGACCTGAGGGAAAATGCGTTAAGTATTTGAATAAAATTGAATAATGATTAACTAGGATTCATTAATCAAGATTTTTATTTCAATAATAACCTAACCACTAAAAACTACTATGCTTACAAAAGAAATGATGGATGCTTTAAATCATCAGGTAATGATGGAGGCAGAATCGTCACAGGCATACCTTGCCTTAGCGTCCTGGGCAGATGCTCAACCAGGTTTAAACGGTGTCGCAGAATTCTTTTACCTGCAATCTGATGAAGAGCGTCAGCACATGCTTAAACTTACCAAGTATATCAATGAAAGAGGTGGTTTTGCGATCATTCCTGCTTTACCGCAACCTCAAATTTCCTATACGTCTTTAAAAAGTGCATTCGATCTTTTTCTGAAACATGAATATAAAGTTTCTGAAAGCATCAATGAACTTGTTGAAACCGCATTGAAAGTGAAAGATTATGCCACACATAATTTTTTGCAATGGTATGTAAATGAACAAATGGAGGAAGAAAGTACGGCACGTTTATTAAATGAAAAGCTGGAACTGATAGGGGAAGACAAAAGTGGCCTTTACTTGTTTGATAGAGATATTTTACCTTCTACAAGAGGCAGACAACAGCAAAATAAAGGACATTGAAATATTGTTATATAACATTATAAGTAGCCTTGCAGAAATGCAGGGCTATTTTATTTGTTACAATTAGTTATAATGTTTGGCTGAAATGAAAAATACGTTGTGGCCGTTAAACTATAAGACCTGATACTTAATAAATTATACAAATGTTGAATAAATACTATAAATAGCTTGTGCATTATTCGTAATTATTTGTAGTTTTGCAGTCCCAAATAAATGGCGAGGTAGCTCAGCTGGTTAGAGCACAGGATTCATAACCCTGAGGTCTCGGGTTCGAGTCCCGATTTCGCTACAAGAGCTTCACAGATATGTGAAGCTCTTTTTTTGTTTCCTATTATAATAAGCATTCAATTAGAAGTATCATTAATCTCATCCACGTATAAAACAAAAAAGTCTTCCGCTATTGACGGAAGACTTTTAATCTATCACTTAAATTAAGTGAAATTATTTTTTTACTTTTTCAACAACAGCCTTGAAAGCTTCTGGATCATTCATTGCAAGATCGGCTAAAACTTTTCTGTTTAACTTGATGTTTGCTTTATCCAAAGCACCAATGAATTGAGAGTAAGACAAACCATGCTGTCTTGTTCCTGCATTGATACGTTGTATCCAAAGACCACGGAAGTGTCTTTTCTTTTGTTTACGACCGATATAGGCGAAAACTTTTCCTCGTTCAACCGCATTTTTTGCAACGGTCCAAACATTTTTTCTTCTACCAAAGTATCCTTTGGCTAACTTCAAAATTTTCTTTCTTCTTTCTCTTGAAGCTACTGATGGTACTGATCTAGGCATTTCTTTTTTGTTTTTTAGTAGTTGGTGATTTGCTTATGCAAATTCTTGGTAACCAAAGACTGGGTTTAACATTGTTAACCAGTTTAAATCTAACGTGAATTAGATTTTTAGCATAGCCCTAACGTTGGACTCATCTGCTGCACTAACCAGGTGTGCGTGTACTAAGTTACGCTTACGTTTTGTAGATTTTTTCGTAAGAATGTGGCTATGGTAAGCACACTTTCTTTTGATTTTTCCACTTCCTGTAAGTTTAAACCTTTTCTTAGCTCCTGATTTGGTTTTTACTTTAGGCATTTTAATTTATCTGTTTAATTTATAAGAAATTACTTTTTAGGTGAAGCCTTAGGCGTAAGCATTAAGAACATTCTCTTACCTTCTAACCTCGGCATCTCTTCAACTTTGGCCAGTTCTTCAAGTGCTTGCGCAAACTTCAATAACATAATCTCGCCGCGTTCTTTATAAACAATTGTACGACCAACAAAGTGTACGTATGCTTTTACTTTAAAACCATCTTTCAAAAATTCGAAAGCGTGTTTTAATTTAAATTCATAATCGTGTTCATCTGTGTTGGGACCGAAGCGAATTTCTTTCACAACAACTTTATGTTGCTTTGCTTTTAATTCTTTCTGCTTCTTCTTTTGTTCGTATTTGAACTTAGAATAGTCAGTAACTTTACAAACAGGAGGATCTGCGTTTGGTGAAATCTCAACAAGGTCTAGATTCTGAGCCTTTGCAATATTTAGTGCCTCGCGGATTGGATATACATTAGGTTCAATGTTTTCACCAACTAAACGTACATTAGCTGCTTTAATAAATTCGTTAATACGGTGTTCGTCCTTGTCCTTTATTGGAGCCCGGAAAGGCCTGGGATTTCGTAATGCCATTCGTTAAGTTTAATTCCTATTATGTTTTGTTTATAAACGAGTTGCGAATATCGCACTTTTTTATCGTATACTAAAATCTGTATCGCACTTTTTTTATTTAAACGGCAATTTGTTTTGCGACTTCGGCTTCAAAGTATTGAATAAAGTCCTGAACCGGAATGCTGCCCAGATCCTCTCCTCCATGTTTACGAATGGCAATTTTGCCTTCATTTACTTCTTTTTCGCCTATTACAAGCATGAAAGGCACTTTTTTAACCTCCGTATCACGGATCTTTTTGCCGATTTTCTCATCGCGACTATCGATAAAGCCGCGAATGTCTTTCATTAACAAAAGATCGTACACCTGCTGTGCATAATCGTTGAATTTATCTGAAATAGGCAAAATCGCAATCTGATCCGGAGAGAGCCATAGCGGAAAATTACCCGCTACGTGTTCAATCAAGACAGCAATGAAACGCTCTAACGAACCGAATGGCGCACGGTGCAACATTACCGGACGGTGTTTTTGGTTATCAGAACCCGTATATTCCAATTCAAAGCGTTGCGGCAACTGATAATCGACTTGAATGGTACCTAATTGCCATTTTCTACCTAAAGCATCTTTGACCATGAAGTCAAGCTTAGGTCCATAGAATGCCGCTTCGCCAAGCTCAGTTACCGTACTTAATCCCTTTTCAGCAGCTGCCTCAATGATTGCTTGTTCAGCTTTATGCCATTGCTCATCCCCACCAATATATTTTTCCTTGTTTTCCGGATCACGCAAAGAAATCTGAGCTGTATAGTCATTAAAACCTAAGACTTTAAATACATAAAGTACCAGATCAATAACTTTCAGGAACTCTTCTTTTACCTGATCGGGTCTGCAGAAGATATGCGCATCATCTTGTGTAAATCCTCTTACCCGTGTTAATCCATGCAACTCACCGCTTTGTTCGTAACGGTATACAGTACCAAACTCAGCAAAACGTATCGGAAGATCTTTATAAGAACGAGGTTTTGTTTTGTAGATTTCACAGTGATGCGGACAGTTCATCGGTTTTAACATGAATTCCTCACCTTCGTGTGGGGTAAATATTGGCTGGAAAGAATCCTTGCCATACTTTTCATAGTGACCAGAAGTAATGTACAATTGCTTGTTACCTATATGTGGTGTCACTACTGGTTGGTAGCCTGCACGAACCTGCGCTTTTTTCAAAAAGTTTTCCAGACGTTCTCTCAATAAAGCTCCTTTAGGTAACCATAATGGTAAACCCATGCCTACTTTTTCAGAGAATGCAAATAATTCTAATTCTTTACCGAGCTTTCTATGGTCGCGTTTTTTAGCTTCTTCCAAAACAGTTAAGTAATCTTTTAACTCCTGTTGTTTCGGAAATGTAACAGCATAAATACGGGTTAATTGCTTACTCTTCTCATCACCTCTCCAGTATGCGCCAGCAACACTCATCAGCTTTACAGCCTTGATAAAGCCTGTATCCGGAATGTGCGGACCTCTGCACAAGTCAGTGAAATTACCTTGTTTGTAAAAAGTAATGGATCCGTCTTCAAGTCCTTCTAACAAATCCAGTTTGTATGGATCTTGTTTGTCTTTAAAATAAGCGATGGCATCTTTTTTCGAAACAGCTTCGCGAACGTATGCATTTTTTTGCTTCGCAAGTTCTGCCATTTTAGCTTCAATCTTTTCAAAGTCATCCTGAGAAAAAGATTTATCACCAAAGTCTACATCGTAGTAGAATCCGGTTTCAATAGCAGGACCGATTCCGAATTTGGTTCCCGGATAAAGTGCTTCCAATGCCTCTGCAAGTAAGTGAGCCGACGAGTGCCAAAATGTAGATTTACCCTCTTTATCGTTCCACGTCAATAATTGAACACGTGCATCTGTTGTAATTGGTCTGGAAGCATCCCAAATTTCATCATTAACTTTGGCTGCTAATACATTGCGAGCCAGACCTTCACTAATACTAAGTGCAATGCCTAAGCTAGTGGTGCCGTTCTCATATTCCCGGATTGAACCGTCGGGTAAAGTAATCTTTATCATAAGTAATATTGTAACCTGCGAATTTAAGAAGATTTTTAAAATAATATTCATTACCAGGAATTCGGGAAATGAATATTAGAAATCTTATCTGCTGGTATCTGCAGTAATTTGAATCATTCTCTGAATCCGGTCAATTTCTTTTTTTAGATAAGCATTTGTGCTATCAATAGATAGGGAATTTTTATAATAAGTAACCGCCCCCATTTTATCATTTTGTCTGAATGCATAATCCCCCATTTTTATAATGCTTTTAGCATCTGCCGGATTTTTTTCGATCCATTTTCCAAGATAGGTCATTGCTTCTTTATAATTCCCCTGCTTTGCATAATAATCACTTAAAGGGATATATAATATTGTTGCCTGAGGATCGCACAGAAGCCCCTCTTTATAAGATGCTAAAGCAACAGGATACTTATTGATAGATTCAAAGAACTTACCTTCATACAAGAATAATTCTGTTTCACAGGGACGCATGCGTTTTGCTTTTATCAGTAGTGGCATTACAGAATCATACATTTGTTTTTTAAAGTAAAGGGACATTAAATCAATATATGCTTCAATGTACTGAGGATTTTTACTGATACATTCTTTGTATTTTAAAAAAGAATGTAACGTATCTCTTTTGACAAGTAATTTCTTTGCTTCAATGTAATTGAGTTCAGCCATTTGAGGAGCAATGGAAACAAGCTTGTTTATATATTGGTTTGCAGTAATGGTGTCTTTTTTTTCCAATGAACAATTAGCCAGTAAAGCATAGAGAATAGGTTCGTTGCTTCCTAACTCCAACGCTTTTTGACCTTCGGCAAGAGCTTGATCTACATTATTAAGATCATTATTTATTTTTGCACTTAAAAGCCAGTATGCAGCAGCAGATGGATCAATACGCAATGCCTTCTGTATGTCGTTTTGTGCAATTCTGAAGTTGTTGATATTATAGAAATAATTAGCTCTTTTGAAATACAGGTAAGGATTATCCGGAGCTTCTTCAATAGCTTCATTCAATGCACTTAATTGCAGCTCTGAAGAGAAAGTCAATTCATTGGTTGTTGCCATTTTATTCGAGTCTTTTTCGTTTGAACAAGACATGGATAAAAATAAATATACAACTGCGATAAGTAAAACAAGCTTGTTCATTGTGATTATATGATAAACCGGAATGATATTTTAATACCAAATTTACTAATATCCGGCACATCTCTATATGTTACCCGATGAATAAAATCAATTCTTGCACATTTGAAAATGTTATCTATACCATAACCAACTTCTACATACGGTCTAAGAGGATCCAATGCCGAAACATTCACCGTTTTTTCGCCCGATGGTGTGTAAGGGGCAAGTAAGTTTCTGTTTGCAGCAGACATTCTTCCCATTAACACATTTGTTGTAAGAAAGAAACGCCATTTTAATTTTCTAACTAAGGGAATGCGATTGCTTAATAAACCATCTAAATCATGTTTTATACGCATAGAAGCATATTGATCACTGGAATATTCAAAGAAGTTCATTAAGTTAAATGCAGCTGTTGTATAAAAAGCTGTTTGATTACCAATATGGTTTTCGAGTAATGGATATGGTACAGGCTTGTATATTTTGCCAATAGTAAATTGATAATTGGTTCGTCCTAAAATCCCGAATCGAATGGAGTGATCGATCTGGAGCTGAAGTTTATGATAATTATAATCTCCGTTCAATACGCCTTTTAAGCCAGCTGTATATTGAAGATGAGCAATGGGCCATTTTTTTCCGCCAAGGCTTATGCGTTCATTTCCGTTTTGAAGAAAAATTTCATCGTAAGACAATTTCAATAAAACGACTATTTCTGTTGTTTGAAAATTCTGTATAATCGGTGGTGTATATGTAGCTGTAGGTTCTGTTTCATAGGCTGCAAAACTATAGATAGGATCAAACCACATATGCCTGAAAATTACTTTTGGCATAATGTGTTTTGTCAAATCTCTTTCAAAGAATGCACCCACTTGTCTCGAATAATATGGCCCTCTCAGTGTTCCCCAACGTGTTAAAGCCAGGAATAAATTGTTGTTTGCCAGTTTTTCAGACGGTGCTCCTACCTGATCTATATCGTATTTATAGTATGCGCCCGCCTGTGTCCAGGGCTTTCTGGATAATATATAATTTACCGCAGCTCCATACTTTAATCTATCGTCTCTGGTACCATAGCCGACAAAACCTTTCAGGATTATTTTTTTACTGAAATGGCTATTTGTTCTAAAGCCTAGCTGAACCCGATTTCCTTCAACAGTATTAAATGAATAAGCACTCAGATAAGGACCGAAGTCAACCTTACCAACTTTTTTATATCCGTTAATGGCAATATCTAAAAGCTCAACATAGCTTTTAATGATTGGTAAATTTCGAATGGTATCTATGACTTTATATATAATAGGATCTGTTTTTCTGGATGTATCCTGATAAATATTTTCCCAGAATGCCGGTGATTTTTCCTGTGCGTCTTCCAGTACTTCAATACGTTGATCAAAAAAAGAATTAGGTCGTGGTTTGTTTATTACCGGATCCTGAATATTGGAATAGAATGTAGCTACCATACTCGGCAGCTTACCGACATTTTCCAGATCGAGGTATATATATGTAGATTCTGGAAGCCACGCTCCTTCCGATAACTGTATAAGATTCTGTTTAAGTGAAATTTTGTCAATGTAATTCAGGTTCGCATCTTTATTAATTGCAGCATCAATTTTTTTTAATGCAAATGTTGTATCCGAGATCCACATGGTACCATGAAAAGCTAAATCTTTTTCCTGCTTAGGAATAAAGTTAATTTGATAACACCAAAGGCTGTCTATGTACATGCTATCAATCAATTCATAGTCATAAAAAATATGCCAGCTATCAGAGATTGGCGATATAAAATCTTTCTCAAGAATATTCATATAATTTTGATAGAAATTATACTCCTGAAACGTTGAGCCAAGAACTTGTGATAATAGACTTCCATCGTCCATACCAATACCTTCAACTTTAACTGCTCTGATAATTTCTTTTGAAATCACCGGATTTGTTCTATAATAAAAATCAGAAACTGTTTCGGACATTAAAACCGGAATCATTGGTTTACCTTCAGCATCTTTAAGTGTTTTCATACTGTCAAGTACACTGGCAACTTCCTGCATGATTTTTTTCTCACGCAATTCTTCACTTATGTTATTGACGTATATTTCTGTCCTGTTGTATGACTCGTATTCATATCCATCAAGCTTTCGTTTATCATTTGCTTTTTTGTGATCAATTACTTCTCTTAAAATTCGATATGCCGGATTTTCTCTCGGAACAATAACAATCTCTTCTCCGGAATATTCTTCAGATAAAAGTATATTCAGTTGTATAACCGTTTTGGTTTTGGGAATAGCAATGATTTTAGTTTGGTAGCCCATGCTACTTATCCAGATAGAATCATACGTAGACGGAACTTTTAATTGGTATGTACCATCAAAATCTGATGTAGTGCCATAACTTGTTCCTTTCACATAAATAGTTGCGTAGGGAATTGAGTCTTTAGAAATGGAATCCTGAATTACGCCCTTCAGCAAGATGCTTTGCGCAAATGTTAAAGAAGTAAAAAACAATAAAAACAGATGAATTAATACTGCTTTTCTGATAAAAAAATCAAATTGAACTATGCTTAATACTTCAGTATAAAGTGCATAAATTCTATTTATACAGATAATTAAAAAACAATACACCAACGCTAATAGTGGTTGAATGAAATTAAATTTTATAGTACACTATAAAATTATAAAAAAATACTTCATACATCTATGATAACTATTAATCTTTTGGCCTATTTGTCAACAAATCTATCAATTCTTTGTATTCCGCTGCACTGTGTGAATCACAGCCTTTAACTTTAATATCACTAAACTTTGAAGTTGTATGAACCGTTATTTCCGTCGAAGGTAATAGAGATTCTCTGACACTGATACCTGTTATTTCATCGTAATGAATACTCTCAATAAAAGGTGAACCGTATTTGTTAATACCCACGTAGTATACACGTTGGTCAGTAGTAACGATAAACCCTAAAGTGTTTTTAATCGAACCTTCAAGAAAATAAAGAATCGTTTCGTCGTCTTTAAGACTTTTAAGGAATATATCAAAGGCAATTGCAGCTGTTTGCGGTACGTAACCTAACTGAGATAATCGGGTGCTGATTCTATCTTCTATCTTCATACTTACTTGCTCATAAGTTACTAATGTTTGTATATACGGTTACCTATTTCAAAGGTTTAGTATTAACACCAATTTCCTAATTAAAATTCAGTTCAATCGTAGATCCGGCGGCGTATCCATCATCTTTTTTCGACTTATCCACAGCAGTTTTTGCTTCTAATCTTGAGATAGTATTTATTTTATTCGTTCCTAATTTATTTCCTATTGATTTCCAGCCTTTTATCTCTGAAAATTCATCCAAAGAAACGATCATGGTCGGATTTGTCACGTATTTCCCTTTGGCAAAATCTATTTTAATTTTTGGCTTCTTTTCAGTTGAAACAAATAAAACATGGTTGCCTTTTCCTTCCGGGATGAATAAAAAGCGTTTTCCAATGGTTGTTGTTTCAAATTTAAACCGTTTGATATAATAGGTTTTGGAAGGGGCATCCATATATAAAGCGGATACAACGGCATCCGGATTGTATTTTTCAATGGAAAGGAGTTGATCTGCGTCGTAACGATTCGTTAATTCAAATCCGGTTACTTCGTAATTTCCGTCTTTATACAAGGCTAGGATTTTATCATCCTGAGAGAATGTTCCTACCAATATTCCTTTTTTATCGGTATTTATTCTGCCTACAGTGTCGTCATACCAGATTTCCGTACCGGCAAGTGTGGACTCCCCAGCTTCTTTAAAGGTAACTTTTTTAACCGGGTGTTTTGTTAAAATATTCCCCTGAGTATCTCTGCCTTTAACTTCAATCGTACTAAAATCAAAATCAAATATTTTGATTTTAGCTTTACTTGATGGTGTAAGGGTCACAGAAACCGTTTCTGCTTCACCATTTGGATTGGCGGAGAAGTACAGTATTTTAGATGCTTTGTTTGCTTTAACAAGAGGATATTCTTTCTCCCTGGTAACACCTAATACATTAAAACGTTTAACCATGCTGTTGCCGCTTGCACCGTCTAATGATACTAAATTATATACCATACGCTCATCGCCTTTTCTGAAAATACCGGCATATAGAATGTCTTTCCCAACAAAAACTTTTTCTCCGATTTTCTTCACCACACAAATACCATCTCGTCTGAAGACAATAACATCATCAATGTCTGAACAGTCACAAATGTATTCATCTTTCTTCAAGCCAAAGCCGATAAACCCTTCCGCTCTGTTGATGTAAAGTTTTTGATTATTAGCAGCAACAACTGTTGCATTAATTACATCAAACGTTTTGATTTCGGTTTTGCGCTCTCTCCCTTTACCGTATTTTTTAAGCAAATCAGAATAATACGCAATAGAGAAATCAATAATATGTGCCAGATTATGTTCAACTTTAGCCAATTCATTTGAATAGCCAAGCATAAGTTCATCTGCTTTAAAGGAGTCAAATTTTGAAATACGTTTGATCCGTATTTCTGTTAAACGAACAATATCTTCTGTTGTAATTGTTCTGTAGAATTGCTTTTTGAATGGCTGTAATCCTTTGTCAATAGTAAGAAGTACATCTTCCCATGTTTCACACTCTTCAATTTTGCGATAGATTCTATTTTCAATGAATATTTTTTCAAGAGAAGAGAATAATATTTTCTCCAGCAATTCACCTCTTCGGATTTCTAATTCACGTTTTAATAAATCAACTGTTTGTCTGGTACAAATTCTCAGAATCTCGTGTACACTTAAAAAATGAGGCTTATCATCAACAATAACACAGGCATTTGGTGAAATAGAGCTTTCACATTCAGTAAATGCATACAAGGCATCTATTGTAATTCCCGGGTCTGTACCGGGTAACAGCTGTACTTGTATTTCTACATCTTTGGCTGTATTATCTATAACTTTTTTGATCTTTATTTTACCTGTATCGTTTGCTTTAACAATCGATTCAATTAAAGAAGTAGTAGTGGTACCAAAAGGAATATCTTTTATAACAAGAGTCTTTTTATCCAGATCATCAATACGGGCTCTTACCCGTACACGACTCCCCTTTTGCCCTTCGTTGTAATTGCTTACATCAATGTAACCGCCGGTTACAAAGTCAGGAAATATCTCAAATTTTTTATTTTTAAGAATTGCGATCGAGGCTTCAATCAATTCACAAAAGTTATGTGGTAATACCTTTGTCGATAAGCCTACTGCAATACCTTCAACACCTTGTGCAAGCAATAAAGGAAATTTAACAGGAAGTGTTACCGGTTCTTTTTTTCTGCCATCGTAAGATGCCTGCCATTCGGTTGTGTCTTCGTTAAAAACAACATCCAGTGCAAATTTAGATAATCTACCTTCAATATATCTGGGGGCTGCTGCGCTATCTCCGGTTCTTACATCTCCCCAGTTTCCCTGTGGTTCAATCAGTAAGTCTTTTTGTCCCATGTTTACAATAGCATCTCCGATAGATGCATCGCCGTGCGGGTGGTACTGCATGGTAGAACCAATTACATTGGCAATTTTATTAAACCTGCCATCGTCCATTACCTTCATTGCATGAAGTATTCTGCGTTGCACAGGCTTTAGTCCATCGTTAATATGAGGTACTGCTCTTTCCAGAATTACATACGATGCATATTCTAAGAACCAGTTTTCATACAAACCGTTAACATGCACTACATCATGTATATGCTCATTACCAGATTGTTTTTCTGATGAATTATTATCAATATCTTTTGCCATTTCTTTGGAAATACCTTAAATCGAATACTAAATTTACTGAAATATACCTGTTGAATCTATCTCATGTGGAAAACTAAGAATTTATATACACTCATACTGCTATTGGCTTCGGTAGCTATATTATCCTGTAACAGCAACAAAATCAGCTGGATTGAAACTCCTGATTGGAAAAAAGATTATAAAGGCTGCGGCAGTTACCGTTCATCCTTAATACCTGTTTTAAAGCAGCGTAAGGATGAATTATTAGACAAAACGGATGCTTTTTTCTTTCATACATTGGGCAAGGCCAACCGCGTTTCTTACAGTGAAAGAGGAAAAAAAATATTTTATTATTACTTGACTCCCGGTGCGCAATGTGATCAGTTATCCGGAAAAACGCAATGTTTAACTATTGAGTTTGAAGCACTGGGAACCTCCCGATTAATTTATTTAGAAGAAGTTCAACCCTAATAATTTTAGTTTTTAAATCTTGGTAAATTAATTTCAAATGTTGTGCCAACCCCTTCTTTACTCACAACATCAATGGTTCCACTTAGTTTTAAAATTGCTTTTTTTACAATGTATAAACCAAGACCTGTGTCATCTTTTGATTCATTATTGCCACGATAAAACATGTTAAATATTTTCGGCAAAATCTTTTCAGGAATACCTAGTCCATTGTCTTTAAAAATAATTTTGATATAATCAGAATAATCTTCAATGTGAATTTCTAAAAGTAGGTTCCGTGATTTGTCGCGATATTTTAACGCATTTTCAAAAATATTCTGGTAAATAGACTTGATTGAAAAGCTATCTGAAATAAAGGGCTCTGCTAATTTATTTTTAAAATCAATTGACACATTTGTAAATGTAGCATGATCAATAAAGCGTTCAACAATATCCTGATGCAGTAAGTCGAAATCTATTTCTATGAATGGTAAATCCTGATTTTGAATTTTTGTTACTGAATTCAAATCAGAAATATTTGATTCTAAATTATGTAGTTTCTTTTTTATCAAATTAAATAAATCTTTGGAGGGCGCTGCCTCATCATATAAACCCAGATTACATAATCCTTCAATTGTTTTTAAAGGTCCTTTCAGATCATGCGAAGCACTATAGAGAAATAAGTTTAATTCTTCAGATTTAATTTCTAACAATTTGTTTTTTTCTTCAATCTGTGAGGTGCGTTTTTTTACAATCTGTTCAAGCACATTATTCATTTGATTGGTGGAAATATTTTCAAGCTTGATCCGTTTAAATCTTTCTGCCAGTGCGAGTGTTAAAAAGACACTTTCCAATGCAATGCCATAATACAGAATAAAAAAGCCAATCCCGCTTAAACTACTTAATGCTACAACGGATATGTAATAGATACTATAGCTTATGGTTAAAATACTTATTCCGATCACCATATATTTGGCATCTGCAATATTTTTTTTGTATGAATAAATTGAAAATACAGTACAAAAGATTACTGCAAACAATTCGAAATGAAATGAATTTAATGTATTATCACGAAACATAATAATCGCATATATAATTCTAAGAACTATAATAGCAATGATCCATTTATATAGCCATTTATTAGATTCAGATTTGAAATAATGATATGTATACAACAGCATAAATATTACCACTGCCACACGTGCCGTATTTTTTATTATCTCTGAATATTCGGTCAAGCCCGGTGTTAAAAACAAACCTGTTCCATCCCTATACAACATTTGAATGATCTGTGTAAGAATAAACAGGCAGTAAAAGAAGTTAACTTTTTCTTTTAATATCGAATAGTAAAAAATATTATAGATCAATACAAAAGCCATAAAACCATAAAATAGACCGAAGGCCAGGTATTCGTGAAAAAATGCTGTAGTAAATTTTTCAGGCGAGTATAAAGCAAATTCGTAATAAAAAGACGATTTATTTTTTATCCGTATATAATATTGCTTGGTTTCATTAGCATGCAGGTATATATTAAAAATAGGCTGTTTGTGTTCAATAAAACGATTTTTAAGATTTATTGTATCTCTGTGCTTAATAGTTATCAAACCTTCCGGAGTCTGCTCTATCAGATCAATTTCATTAATGGTGAAGTTATAGGATACCAAATACCAATT
>Ga0210397_10001289_pt1 | contig 16049 bp, 13 predicted proteins | sample IncBWH2OmetaG_FD_160126 | JGI IMG/M metagenome (GOLD analysis project Ga0210397, IMG submission 160126) | Forest soil microbial communities from Barre Woods Harvard Forest LTER site, Petersham, Massachusetts, United States - Inc-BW-H-2-O ...
TCACGCCCTCATCTTCGGCGGTAACTGTGCAAATGTCCGGGGGGTGTCGGGAGCGAACGATGCTTATTAGAGTTGGTTCGAACCCGACCAACAGACCACGTTGCGCGTTAGATCTATTCGGCCGCCAAGAATCGTTCTGGAGCGAATTCAAATATCCTCAGAGCGCGGAAATCTTTGGAGAGGCAGAACCTGCGGATTACATCTACCAGATACGGAAGGGCGCCGTTCGGACATACAAGGGTCCTTTCCGACGGTCGTCGGCAGATCGGCGCGTTTCATTTGCCGGGGGACATCTTTGGCATTGAAAACGGCGATGGTCATCGATTTACGGCCGAAGCGGTCGTCGATACTACGGTCTGGATCGCAAAGCGCCGGAGCCTCTTTGCTGGACTTGCGAAGGGTGACACTCCCGCCGCGAACAACGTCCGGCGGCTGGTTGCCAGGACTCTTGAACACGTTGAAAACCACTTGCTTCTCTTGGGCCGCCAAACAGCTCTGGAGAGAGTTGCCGCCTTTCTCGCAGAAATGGACCGCCGCTTGGAACAACCGGCGGTGATGGCTCTTCCGATGGTTCGTCGTGATATTGCCGACTATCTTGGATTGACGCTTGAAACGGTCTCACGCGCCCTGTCAACTCTTCGGGACCAAGGCATCCTCAGCGTCACAGGACCTATGCAGCGCGAAATAGTGCTGCATGATCGGTCTGGGCTGGCTAGACACGCTTTGTCATCAGCCACCCGGGTTGAGCCGGCAGAACGCGTGCAATAGGCGACCGACCTATGCCTGTGGAGTGCTAGGTGGCGCGCTCCGTCAGAAGCGGCTCAGGCTGCCCTTGACCTGGGTCAAGCCGCACGCAAGGAAGTAAGTCAGTTGTGCGATGCAAAAATTCGTCGGGTGCGGCGGTGGTCCCGGCAATCGAGCGATGAACTACGTCCTGTCTAGACGCTTGTCTGCCTGGCGTCCGTCTGCGCGGTGTCGAACCTCACAAGTCACAAACTGGAGCCAGACCATGCGCAGCTTTCTATTCGCCACCCTATCCGCCGTTACTCTGTTGTTCGCGCCCGGCGCAACCACGGCAGCCGGAGCCGTTCAGGATCGATACTGCCTGCAGGGGCGGCAGTGGGGCTATCCCGGTAACTGCCATTTCTCAACTTACGAGCAATGCATGGCGACTGCATCCGGGACGGGTGCCAATTGCGGTATCAATCCGGTCCATGCTCACCATCATCGTGGCTACCGACAAAGCCATTGAGGTCTTTGCGTTGTACGCCACGGTTCGGCGCGAGAGCAGACCGACAGTCTCGCTACCTCTCAATCGACTTCACCCTGGAGACCGTGCAGTCGAAGGGATCGATCAGGAGCGCTGGGAGATTCACACCACACCTTCTGCATAACCGGGCTGTCCAGATCGCGGTTTCGCATCGTTCCACCGGTAGGGAAGGTGAGCTTGAAGACATCTTGAGTCGGAGTGGCGTGTTGAGGTCGATTGGCTGCTTTGCTGCAGGCGCGGCCGGCGTCGGCGCGCCATCTGGAAAGAACACGGCGGGTCTCAGCAAGGGGCGTTGCTTCATTGTTGGACCAATTCCCGGGGAGGAATACGTACGCCGGCGAGAGAATCGCGGGGAGATCGCCTCACGAGATGCCCCTCTGCGACCAGAAGCATTAGTCCCGCGTGTGCGAGCCGATCGCCAAGTCTGTGAGGCACCGTTACATGTGACGCCTCACACTCTCGAGAAAACGTTCTTTTTCGCCAGGCGCGTAACCCTGGGAAGCTCCGTAATACGGTTCCCTGTTTTGATTGTACGGTGCGGCCCGGTACCGGATCGGCGGCTCCGGTGGCGCGTACGATCTGGCATCGGCGGGCACGGGCGATCTTGATCGGGCTTGGCGAAGATTGTGCCGATTGTTCCGTCTCACCGGCGCGGTCGCACCAGCGTAAAGTGGGTTGAGGCTGCACATCTGACCGTTGGCCGACGCCCTGCATTGGTCCATCGTAACGTAGCTGCATCTATAGTAAGGAGTGGCTCCGAAAGAGACGACATACAGGCAGACGGGATAAGCGGGATCATATCTCTGTGCCCGGGCGTGCCCTGCTATTAAAGCGATGCCCATCGTCAAAATCGTCAAAGCAAATCTGCGCATTGGAACTTCCTCCAAGTCGGCACAACACCGGTGCACTCGGACCGTAGGCAGTATTGATCCAAGTCAATATTCTCGAACAGTTTCATGCGCGTGCATGCCTCGCCGTCGATCACGAACTACGCCGCCTTGATGCGGCGGGCGATGGCCGAGAAGCGGTCGGCCCAGTCATGGCCGTCGCGCGCGAAACAGCGAACACGCGCGCCATCCCGGCGCCATCAGACCAGAACCGAAGTGAACGTCGCGGGTCAGGCGATCCAGCTTTGCGACGACGATGGTAGCGTCGGTCTGGCGCGCCAATTCAAGCGCGGCGGCGAGTTGCGCGCGCTTCTCCAGGGCGTCGGCACCTTTGGTTGTCGCAGCGGGACAGCGTTTGGATTTGCCGGGCGTCAGCGGCAGTCTCACGCGATCTGGGCGAGCGCTGATTATGCTCTGCCCGGCGTGAGGGCTATCGAATGCACACATCTTATTGCGGATTTCCGCAAAAGCTGATTCCTTTTCGGGCCTGTAACTGGGTCTGGAGGCTATCTGTGCTGGAGATCGAGCCGGCGTGAGGGCGTACAATCCCTCCAGGTCCGAGGGTCAAACACACCGATTTGATCATCAGCGAGTGGCTTCCGGTTTATCCAAAAGGCCGGAAGTCAATCGGCGACTGTATTATCTCAGACGCCCAATACCGCGATCACCGTGATCGGCATCGATATCGGTAAGAAATCGTTCCACGTCGTGAGCCACGATGTGCCGGACGCCGTCCTTGCTGCGGCAAGAAGTGGTCACCTGGCCAAGTGGATGCGCGGCTCGCCAATTTGCCGCCTTGCCTAATCGGCATGGAAGCCTGCGTCGACGCACATCACCTGAGCCGCAAACTCGCATCGCTTGGTCACGATGCAGATTGATGCCGGCCAAATGTCCGGACCTATAGCAATGGGCAGAAGAAGACTTCAGGGATGCCGAAGCGATTGCCGAAGCCGTGCAGCGCCCGACGATGAAGTTCGTGGCGAGCACCACGGAGCAACTGGATCTGAGCGTAACGGGTAGGACACTCCGACTGGATCAAGAGCCGGAAGCATCCCGCGTTGGAGCGCGCGATGGAACAGTTCGTTCATCTGGATGGAACCGCGAGGTTTGATCTACGTCAAGTGCGCGAAGCTCCCGCGTCCGAGGCTTCGGATAAACCTGCGGTTCGGCGCGATGTGCCGGTGTCCGCGGCCTTTCTCGAAGAAGGAATACGCTCATGTTGCGTCGACTTATCGTCGCTATGGCAGCCGCAGCCATGCTGTTACTCACCTTCACTCCCGATGACGCATTCGCCCGCCGCGGCGGGGGCGGGCGCGCTGGAGGTTTCCATGGCGGCGGTGCCGTGCGCGCCGGCGGCTACCGCGGCGGCGCGGTCGCAGCTCGGGGATACCGAGGCGGTGCTGTCGCGGTGCGGGGCGGGAGCTACGGCTATCGCGGTGGCGCCTATCGCGGCTATCGCTACGGTGTCGGTGCGGCGGCAGTGGGCGCGGCTGCGGTCGGCGCCGCTGCGGCGGGGTCCTACTACCGTGGCGGCTGCGGCTACAACGCCTATGGCAACTGGGTTTGCCCGAACTACTGACCGGCGCGACGCCGCTGGCCTGTGGGTGCTGGAAGCCAATGGTGAAGTCATCGACATAAGTTTCAGTGACACTGGAGAGGAAGCAATGATCAGACCCGCCGTCGTTGCGTTCGCGCTGTGCGTTGTGTCCTCAGCGCAGAGTATGCCGTACGCCCCACTTCAGCAGCCGGACAACTCGGTCGTTCCCGTTCGCCAAGGATGTGGTCTTGGCCGTCAACTGGTCGATGGCATCTGCGTATCGAACGCCAAGCTGCGTGCCGCGGTCCGCAAGTGCAGCGCTCGAAAAATGCGCATGGTGAACGGTCGCTGTGAACCACGCGTGCGACCTGCTGCCGCCCCTGCTGCGGCGCCACCTGCGACGCAGCAACCTGCGGCTGCTCCCGCCACGCCCCGTTAGACGGGCGCGCGCCAGCGACAGCGAGCTCCGGAGGCCGATTGCGGAAAATATCCCGCAGAGCATTCGCGCTCTGCCGGCTGCGCCGGGCTTCTCGAAATTGATTGCTAAGAAATGACCCCGCGCCGGTCTTGGAACAAAAGAGGCGGCGACTGGTCGGCCATCGTACCATGCCTCCTCGTCAAGCCTGACATTTGCGGCCATCTGAACCGGGTGTAGTCGAGCCGGTGGTTTCGAACGCCGAGGCCAGGCGCAATGTTGAAATCATGCGGCTGCTGTCTCGAGCCGTACCTGATCACAAGACAATCCTGCACCGGCTTCTGCTTGCAACGGATTCAGGTGGCCGCCGAGGCCGCGACCGCCATAAGAGCAGACATAGCCAGCTTTGAGATAGATCAACGCACCGGATGAACGTCTTGGTTCCGCATAGTGGCGGCCTTTACCGCCGCCGCAACAAGTGGAGCGCACCGTATGTGGATTCTGATGTACGTCTTCTCCTACTCAGTCAGCCCGGCCGCTACGAATGAGAGGGCGGAGTGGCGGCTTCTCCCCACCGTGGTGTTTCAAGAGTTCTCAAATGAGGAGCGATGCAAGGCAGCCAAGTCGGCGCTGGAGGGCAGCTTAAGAGATGCGGGAGCCAAGCTAAGAAGCGGTCTAGAAGACTTGAAGAGCATAGGTAAGGCTGATCCCTCCCAGATCATCATTGCGTATAATGTGGAATGCCTTCCGAAATAGGATCGGCTCGGCCGAACGCGGTCGCCAAGTTCGGCGGCGTTTGCTTAATTCCCTGCGGCACCGGCGGTTTCGTCGAGCGTTGGATCGTCCGGTGCGTAGGAACTGACCATCCTTCTAATCGCGCGAGGGATCGCGAAGCATGATCTTCATGTTGTTTGCCGTAGCCATTGCCGCCCTATTTTTTGTCGGTTCACTCATCTTGCTACGTTTGGGCCAGCATCTCGGACTGCGCTATCGCAAGCGGAAACGGTACCGAGGGCACCGGGGGGTTGGCAACTGTCGAGGGTGCGATATTTGGCTTGATGGGTCTGCTGCTGGCATTCACCATCGCTGGTGCGCGACTGCGGCCACCACGGCGTATGACCGCCTAGCGCTTTTCGGCGGAGACGACGGATCCATGCAACGCTTCGACGATCGCCGGCAGTTGGTCATTCAGGAGGCGCTCGGGTCGATCTATATCGAATGGCGCATGATTTCCTTCTGCTCCAGCGGGCGGTAAGATTTTTCGGACCAGCAGGAAGCAAAGGGCTCGAACTCAAGAACCAGTTATGGGACGCGGCGGTGGCGGCTTGTCTGCAACCGAACTACCGTCCTGCATGCGCTTTGTCGCTCCCAGCGCTGAATAGCCTCTCCGAAGTTGCACGTCAGCGTGCAGGTGCCGCCGAAAAGCATCCGCCACAGATCATCTACTTTATGCTGTTTGGGCTTGGTCTGGGCTGCTCACTGCTCGCCGGGTTCGGTATGACAGCGAGCGCAGGGCATAGCTGGATACACTTGGTGCTCTTTGCGGGAACTCTCACCGTCGCACTCTACGTGGTGACCGATATGGAATATCCACGGCCCGGTCTCATTCGCATTGAGGCTTTCGATCATTTCCTCAAAGATGCCTACGACCAAATGCGCTAGCGGCAGCTGCCAAGGAATAGCACCTGCCGCGGCGTCGTATCTGATTGTCACGGCGACAGACTACCAAGCCTGAAACCACCTCCAATTTCATAACGCGGCGATAGCATTTGCTTTCGTTTCACGGTCTCGTCGCACCACGATCACGTCGATGCGTGCCGGATAGAGTTTCGGGTCGCGGCTGACATGGTAGCCGCCCACGGCGCGTTGCGTACATGCGGCAACGATTCTAACGCTTGGGGAGGTATCGGCCCTCGGCCTCTGCACAGCCGTCTACGTTGTCAACTGTCACTCAAGTTTGACGGATCGCTCAATAGACTTCGGGGCAGCTGTGCCCAAAGAGGTCAAGGTCCTCCAACTGGCGAAGGCGCCCCCAGGCGTTCGACAAGCACCTCGGCGATGTCCGTTTTGACCTGTTGTACGATTGCTGGATTTCATTCGCATTGCGGTCAATCGGCCAATTCCTGCGCAAGGGAATGATCCCGCGTTCACCGTCTGCCGCCTAGCTGACGAACACGACCCTCGTTTCCAGGGAGACGCGCCGGTACAAGTCCTCGACATCGTCGTTTACCAGCCGGATGCATCCGGAAGCGACGAGATGATCGATGGTTCTTGGCGAGTTTGTCCCATGGATGAGCAGCCCGGGTTTGTCCAGCAACAGCGCGCGTGCACCAAGCAGACTGCCGGGACGGCCCGCTGCAGCAAGCAATGCGTCCGCCTCCTGCGTGTTCGTGCTTGAAGTCCTCCAGTCGGGCCATTCGAGCTTGTTGGTGACGCGGAACAAGCTGCCTCCGAGGCCACCGGCGGATGTTAGGTTCACGTCTGCGGGCAATGTGACGATCGATGCGATCGGCAAATCGACGGACTCTTCGCCGCTTAACTCGCCTCGGTTGCTTGCCAGGAATGCAAGTTCTGGCAGGTCAAGTCACTTCGGCTTGATCTAGATCAATAGAACCGGCGTGCCGCCTCCCAACAGTCCACTCAGCGTGCTGTGGATGCAGCGTCTTCCTGGCGTCCGGCCGTAAAGCCAAGCAAGTCAAAATAATAATTGCGATGGAGGCGTCCATGAAAGCGAGCGCGGCGGTCAGGAAAGAAGGGGATGCCGGAGATTGCTGGAGAGGTTTTCGGCCAGGCGATTGGACCAATTCAATTAACGTTCGCGATTTCATCGTCCGGAATGCGACGCCTTACACGGGCAACGAGGACTTCCTGGCCGGCGTATCGCAGCGCACAAAGGCCGTTTGGGCGAAATTACAGCCATACTTCACGGACGAAAGGAAAAAGGGTGTTCTGGCGATCGATACCAAGACGCCTTCCACCTTGCTGGCCCACAAGGCCGGTTACATCGACCGTGACAATGAGATCGTCGTAGGACTTCAGACCGACCAGCCGTTCAAGCGTGCCATCTTTCCATTCGGCGGCTTGAGAATGGTCGAGGCCGGCATCAAGGCCGCCGGCTTCGAACCGGATCCGGCGGTGCATGAGACCTTCACAAAGTACCGCAGGTCGCACAATGACGGCGTCTTCGACGCCTATACTCCAGAGATCATGAACTGCCGCCGGTCCGGCATCATTACCGGACTTCCTGACGCCTATGGCCGCGGTCGCATCATCGGCGACTATCGCCGCGTGGCCCTCTATGGAGTCGATCGCCTCGTCGAAGTGAAGGACGCCGAACGAGCGCAGATCGACGACATGTGGCCGACTGACGAGATCATTCGGATGCGCGAAGAGCTGTCCGAGCAGATTCGCGCGCTCAAGGATCTGGCGTCAATGGCGAAGCACTACGAGCACGACATTTCCAAGCCCGCCACGAACGCCCAGGAGGCATTCCAGTGGACCTATTTCGCCTATCTAGGCGCCATCAAGGAAGCCAACGGCGCGGCGATGTCGATCGGCCGCATTTCGAGCTTCCTCGACATTTACATCGAGCGTGACCTGAAGGCCGGTGCTCTGGACGAAGCGCGCGCCCAGGAACTGTGGGACCAACTGGTGCAAAAGCTGCGCATCGTGCGCTTCCTTCGGACGCCGGACTACGACGCGCTGTTCAGCGGCGATCCCTACTGGGCGACCGAGTGTGTCGGCGGCATGGATCTTGACGGACGCCCTCTCGTGACGAAGAGCAGCTACCGGATGCTGCATACGCTCTACAATCTGGGGCCGGCGCCGGAGCCGAATATCACGATTTTATGGTCCAAGCATATGCCCGCGCCGTTCAAGCGCTACTGCGTCAAGGTCAGCCGCGATACGTCCTCGCTGCAATACGAGAACGACGATCTGATGCGGCCTTTCTGGGGCGACGACTACGGTATCGCCTGCTGCGTTTCGGCGATGCGGCTGGGCAAGCAGATGCAGTTCTTCGGCGCTCGCGTCAATTTCGCGAAGGCGCTGCTTTACGCCATCAACGGCGGCCGTGACGAGGTCTCCGGCGATCAGGTCGCGCCGCGAACAATGCCTGTCGTCGGCGACTTCCTCGACTATGACGACGTCATGGCCAAATTCGACACCATCATGGAATGGCTGGCCAAGACCTATGTGCATGCCATGAACTGCATCCACTACATGCACGACAAGTACTTCTACGAGCGACTCGAAATGGCGCTGCACGACCGCGACATCCTGCGAACGATGGCGTTCGGGATTGCGGGCCTTTCAGTGGTTGCTGACAGTCTGAGCGCGATCAAATACGGGAAGATGCGCGTCGTGCGCGACACCACCGGCCTGGTTGTCGACTATCAGAACGAAGGCAACCAATCGACGCCGCAGTTTGGCAACAACGACGATCGGGTGGATCAGATCGCCGCCGGCCTGGTTACGACCTTCATGGACAAGATCCGCAAGCATCCGACCTATCGGAACGCGACGCACACACAGAGCGTGCTGACGATCACGTCCAATGTCGTCTACGGCAAGGCCACCGGAAATACTCCGGACGGACGGCGCAAGGGCGAGCCGTTCGGTCCCGGCGCCAACCCGATGCATGGCCGCGACAGCCATGGCTGGCTGGCCTCCTGCCTTTCGGTCGCGAAGCTTCCGTACAAGGATTCACTGGCTGGCATCAGCTACACCGTCTCCGTCGCGCCGCAAAAAGCGCACCTCTCGGAGAGCCAGTTGCTGGAAGAGGCGGTCAAGGCCTTCGACGTCTATTTCGATCGCGGCGGCTTCCACATGAACCTGAACGTGATCGATAAGGAGACGCTCGAGGACGCGATCAAGAACCCGGACAAATACCCGCAACTCACGATCCGGGTCTCGGGTTACGCGGTGAACTTCGTCCGGCTGACGCCGGAGCAGCAGCGAGACGTGATCAGCCGTACCTTCCACGGCCAGATTTGATCGAGGTCCGCAATGTCGACGGTGCAGGCACTGGAGCCCGGAAGTCGTTACGACCTCCGGGTCGGGATTTCGCCCGACGCGCCCGACGAGGCCACGATCAAGGACGAAGTCGGTTCGTTCGGTTATTGCCATTCCTACGAAACGTCATCGCGCTACGACGGTCCCGGTCTGCGCCTGGTGCTGTTTCTCTCGGGTTGCCTGCTGCGCTGTAGCTATTGCCACAATCCGGACACCTGGCACCTCAAGGACGGCACCCATGTCTCGGTCGACCAGGTGCTTCGGCGCATTGCCGATTTCGCGCCGTCCATCCAGGCGCTCGGCGGCGGCCTGACGATCTCGGGCGGCGAGCCCATGGTGCAGCTTGCTTTCACCAAGCGGATCCTCGCCGGCGCCAGGCGCATAGGCCTGCACACGGCGATACAAACGTCCGGATTCCTGGGTGACCGCGCCGACGAAAGCTTCTTGTCCGAGGTCGACCTCGTCCTGCTCGATATCAAAAGCTCGGATCCGGAAACATATCGGCGGACCACCGAACGCGATATCGCGCCCACGCTTCGCTTCGCCGAGCGTCTGGCGTCGTTGTCGAAGCCGGTCTGGGTTCGCTTCACGCTGGTGCCCGGCGAGACCGACGACCCCGCAAATGTCGACGGCATTGCGCGATTTGTCGCACCCATGAAGAACGTCCAATGGGTGGAGGTGCAGCCATTCCACCAGATGGGTTCGTTCAAGTGGAAGGCCATGGGCCTTGAATACAAGCTCGAAAACACCCAGCCACCGAGCCGCGATCTGGTGAACCGGGTGATCGAACAATTCCGTGCCGCAGGGTGCCAGGCACGCTGAGTTAAACAGATGTCCGGCCAATCCGAGGAGTCTAGACACATGTTGGATTTTGCACGCGACATCATCGGCAGCCAGCCGATCCTGACGGCGTTTCTCGCGATCGGGCTGGGCTACCTGGTCGGCCAGATCAGCGTAGCCGGCTTTTCGCTCGGGGTCGGCGCGGTACTGTTCGTCGCCCTTGCGATCGGCGCATTCGCGCCAAAGGCCCAGATCATCGGGCCCATCGGCCTGACCGGGCTGATCATGTTCCTGTACGGCATCGGCATCCTATATGGCCGTCAATTTTTCGAGGGCATCCTTGGCAGCGGGCAGAAATACAATCTGCTGGCACTGGTCGCCTGTCTCGCCGGCCTGCTGGTTGCACTCGGACTGGGACATGTCTTCGGCATCAAGATCGGCCACACGCTCGGTCTCTACGCGGGATCGATGACGAGCACTGCGTCGCTGCAGGCGGCGCTTGAAGTCATGAAGAACAAGGATCCGTCGATCGGCTATTCCATCGCCTACCCGTTTGGGGTTCTCGGCCCGATCCTGTGCATCTATCTCATGACGCAGATCGTGAGGCCGAAATTCCCAGCCAAGGTGCAACAATTTCATATGGGCGAGATTTCGATTGGACCAAACTTTGCCGGCAAGAAGCTCGACGACCTCGCAGCCGATATCCTGAGTGACGTCCAGGTCACGATGATCCGGAAAGGCGCACGCAACTTCGTTCCGACGCCCGACACGGTCTTGTCCGCAGGTGACGCGGTGCTGGTCGTGGCGGAGCGCGAGGAGGCGATCGCCAAGGCGGCCGCGCAACTCGGGACGCTGCAGCCGGGCAGACTCGCGAGCGACCGCGCCGATCTCGACTACATCCGCGTCTTTGTCGGAAAGGCCAGCGTGGTCGGCGTGCCGCTTGCCAGTCTTCCGATGCCATCCGGCTATCCGACACACCTGCTGCACGTTCGCCGCTACGATGCCGACCTGGTGCCATCACCCGACCTCATGCTGGAGTTTGGAGATAGGGTCGGCGTGTTGATGCCGCCTGACCGAAAGGAGGAGATTCGGCGTCACTTCGGCGACACGGTGAAGGCGGCAGCTGAGTTCAGCTATGTGTCGCTCGGGCTGGGGATGGTGCTGGGCGTCCTGCTCGGGCTTATTCCGATTCCAATCCCGGGCATAGGAATCGTCACTCTCGGCATCGGGGGAGGGCCGCTGATCGTCGCACTCATTTTCGGCAAGCTTCGCCGTACGGGTCCTCTGCTTTGGACCATGCCGTTGCCGGCCAACATCGTTCTCAGAAACTTCGGTCTCGCGATGTTTCTCGCCACCGTCGGCGTCAACGCGGGGCAACCCTTCGTCCGCACCGTAGCTGAATCGGGCTTCACGATGCTGTTCATCGGCGTGGCCGTGCTGCTGACGACCGTGTTCATCGTCCTGCTGGTCGGCCACTACGTGATGAAAATTCCTTATGACGACCTGGTCGGCGTCGCGTCCGGCGCCACCGGAAATCCCGCTATCCTGGTCTATTCGACCAAGATGGCGCCGACCGAGCGCCCCGATATCGGCTACGCCATGATCTTCCCGTCGATGACGCTGGTGAAGGTGATAGCCGCGCAGATCGTCGGACTTCTGGTCACGGGCGGCGCAGGCGGGTAAGGACATCGGACTGACCGTGAGCGAGGGCAACAGGAATGGCTGAACCGGCACCCGCGCCACAACCGCCTATCTTCAATCTGCAAGCTTACAGTCCTGCCGAGATCAAGGAGGCCGTCGAAAAGGTCGGAGTGAAGAAGGCCAATTTCCCGTTCTTGACGTCATTCATGCTGGCGATCGTGGCTGGTGGCGGCGTCGGCTTCGGCGCGCTCTACTACACGATCGTTGCAAGCGATCCGACATGGAGTTTCGCCACGGTACGTGTCGTTGGCGGCCTCGTGTTCACGGTCGGATTGGCGCTCGTTCTTGTGGGAGGCGCCGAGCTGTTCACGGGTAACAATCTGATCGTGATGGCCTGGGCCAGCGGCAAGGTTTCGACGCGGACAATGCTGCGCAACTGGACAATCGTGTGGTTCGGCAACTTGCTCGGGGCGCTCGGACTCATTGTGCTGGTTCTTTTCTCCCATCATCTCGACCTGAACGATGGCCGCATCGGATTGTCCGTGTTGAATACGGCCGCCGGCAAGATCCGTCCGGACATGGTGACGCTGTTCTTCAAGGGCATTCTGTGCAACGTGCTTGTGTGCGCGGCGGTCTGGCTTGCCTATGCGGGCCGGTCGGTCACTGACAAGATGGTCGCGGTCATATTGCCGGTCTCGGCCTTCATCGCGGCCGGGTTCGAGCACTGTGTCGCCAACATGTATTTCCTGCCGTTGGCATGGTTGCTGGTCCAGACCGGCCGCGCCCCCGGAAATTTCGACGCGTCGCTGATCACCCTGTCCGGAATCATCCACAATCTCGTGCCGGTCACGCTCGGCAATATCGTCGGCGGGGCCGGCTTTGTCGGCGCGTTCTACTGGACGATCTATCGGGCAACGTTCGGCGCGCCGTATCCGGACGAAAAGTAATTCCCAAAGGATTTAACAACCCGCACAGGACGATCGTCATGCCGCTCGCGAAAGTCAATTGGGAGCCCAACAAGGACATGCCCGTCGGGAAGGGCGCCACGATCCAGCAGTTCTTCACGACACTCGGGAAAGACCGCTTCGAGATCAGCGTGGCTCCCTGGGGCGAAGGCCAGTTGAAGGTGAATGATCGGGAGGTCGCCAGGACGGCGGAAGCGAAAGACCGCCGTCAGGCGTTCGCTCTCTTGAAAGATGCCGCGGAACGCTACGCGCGCGGCGAGCCGATGGGCGGCTCGACAAACGGCAAGGCCCGCCTCATACCGGCGGTCAAGGCGAAACTGTTGGAGGGCAAGAAGGGTCTAGTTGTCGGCATCGCCAACGAGCAATCGATAGCCTGGGGATGTGCGGCCGCTTTCCGCGCTTTCGGCGCCGATCTGGCGGTGACCTATCTGAACGACAAAGCCAGGAAGCATGTAGCCCCCTTGGCTCAAGTGCTGGAGTCCTCGATCGTGATGCCGCTTGATGTCCGTGTTCCCGGGCAAATGGAGGCCGTATTCGATAAGATTTCAAAGGAGTGGGGCAAGCTGGACTTCGTCGTGCATTCAATTGCATTCGCTCCACAGGATGCGCTGCATGGTCGAGTTGTCGACGTGTCTTTGGAAGGCTTTTCGACCACCATGCAGGTCTCATGTTGGACATTCCTTCGGATGGCCAAACTTGCTGAGCCTCTAATGAAGAAGGGTGGCACCCTATTCACCATGACTTATTATGGAAGCCAAACGGTGGTGAAGAACTACAACATTATGGGCGTAGCGAAGGCCGCCCTGGAAAGTGCGGTCAAATACGTCTCTGCCGAGCTCGGTCCAAAAGGCATTCGCGTACACGCCATCTCGCCAGGACCGCTTGCGACACGAGCCGCTTCTGGCATACCCGAGTTTGACAAATTGCTGGAAAAGGCCAAGGCCAAGGCTCCCGCGCGGAGCCTCGTGACCATCGAAGACGTCGGCGCCGCAACGGCATTCCTGGCTCATGATGCCGCCCGGCTTATTACCGGTGATACCATTTACATTGATGGCGGCTATCATGTTGTCGACTAACGCCGGTTCAGACTCAGCGAGCGCGGATGTCTCTCCTGCAGCTAGATGTTCGGCCATCGAGCCCCTACTTCGGATCGTCGGTGTGCTGCGACCGGGGCGACGCGTTCGAGCAATAAACGCACGACGCTTGCTTTCGAGTGTCGCCTCCGTTCGCGCCAGACAGTGTTCTGAAGAGAGGGCAGGGAATCTTTGAGGAGTGGACTGATCGCTCTTCTTGACGATGTGGCGGCTATCACAAAGCTTGCGGCTGCCTCTATTGACGATGCCGCGGCGCTGGCCGCCAAAGCTGGGATCAAGGCTGCGGGCGTCGTCGACGATGATGCAGCAATTACTCCGCGTTACGTGCTTGGTTTCGATGCTACACGCGAATTGCCAATTGTGGGCAAGATCTCAGTAGGATCGCCTCGAAACAAGCTTGTCCTCCTGGCCTTCCTATGGGGATCGTGGACTACTGCACGCAATCGACCTGAGGGGGCAAACTCTCGTTCAGTGCGATGATTTCCGGTACGAGGAAGTTCGATACTGAGTGAGGGATCGCGGCTGCGTGGCCGGCCTGTAACGAATTGAAGGCTCGAACAATCGCCTCCTCCCCATCAGCGCCGAAAAGCGGAGGCCCGTAAGCTTTCCTAGCGTCGCCGGCGGCCTCAATTTCCCAGCATGCGGCGAGAATGCGGAGTGCCAACCGCTGCGCGGCCACTATCGCCGGCCAAATGCGGTCCGCCTCTTCGCGTGCTCGTCCCGTTCCGCCCGCCTGCTCCTCGTAGAGCAGGATCAAATCGAAAGCATTGGATCGCAATCGTCGCCGCGCGATGCGCGCGGAGGTCGATTTTATCCCACCGCGTGACAGAAACGGCAAAACGGACTTCGCAGCCACGAGGGTCTCCGAGAGCGCATTCTTCACCGTCGCCGGGTCTGTTCGATAGGTAACAACCAGGACCGCAAGTCCAACTCCGCAACCAATCAAGGTATCGAGGCCACGTGCCACGAGCAATTGGCTGACCTCAGAAGACAGACCGCCGGCCGTGGCCATCAGTAAAGCCATTGGGGTGAAAAAGAACACGGAGAGTGCATAGTTTGACACCGCGAACAATTGACCAGCCAATTGCAGCGCGGCAATGCATCCGATCAGAGCAGCGCCACGGGTATGAAGCCACGAGACAGTAGCAGCTACGATCAGGCCGAGGATCGTACCAAAGGTTCGCTCGAGGCCGCGTTGCATGGCGCGCACCCAATTGAAACCCTGGTGCAGTATCAACACGGCGGCTGCTGCGGCCCAATAGGAGCGTTCGAGACCTGTGAACACTCCGATAGACCCCGCGATCAAAGCAGCCGCCCCGACGCGCAGGGCAATGCGCGGCGGCTGTACCGCCCAAGCGAATGAGGTAGCGATCATCTCACGAGGCTCGAAGAAGGAGCGCCGTTCGTTCGCTCCGGCAGGGGCGTCCTCGCTCGGCAGCGCTGCTACACGCGATTTGATATTTCGGGCTGCGGCCCTCGCGGTCGGATCGAGCGGGCGGCCCGCACTGCCTTCGCGGACCGCTGCGGCAAATAGCCCATGCAGCTCGCGGCTGAGTGCCCGCAAATGAGCCAGTTTCACATCGGACCGGTTGCCAGGCGATGAGCGCTCTCCAGGCATCGTGCAGGCTTGTCGCGGCCTTATGGCGCAGCAGATCCGACTGACCGTGCGTCGCGCTATCGATGAAATCGGCAACCGCGAGAGCCGCACTGGCGACGGCTTGGGACTCCGGCCCGCGCGGCCGCCAGATGGCCCCGAGCATATGCAATGTCCGGGAGACAAAGCCTCCCGCCACGACAAGGATTGCGATCTGGGCGAGATGCGGTCCTTGCCCGTACATTGAGGTGCCGGCTGCGCAAGCGAGCATGAAAATGTAGGCTCCTGGCGGTCCGACGTTCAGCGCGGTGCAAAAAAAGCTTGCGATGGTTGCAATCAGCGCCGCCACCGCGACGCTGAAAGGGCTTGGCACTGTGGCGGCCTCCACACCTGCGACGACGCTCAATACAAGGCTGCAAACAACGAGCCCCAGCAATCTTGCGCGGTTGCGGTAGGGCCGCCCGCTACCGTAGAGCGCAGCAAAAGCGCCAAGATTGGCTGTCAAACCGGCCCCCAGATTGCCTACCAACCGGCAAACAGACACAGGCCGGAGGCCATCGACGCTCGCGCCGCCGACACCAATCGACCTCGGTCAGGTCGAAGATTCAATAATGTCGCAAGGCTTACCCGTGGTCGGGGCGGTGGCGGAGGGACCGGATTCTTCGGATTGTCCATCATTGCTGAACTCGTGGTCGTCGGCGGACAAACCGCCGGGGAAGCTATCTCTTAGATCGAAGAGCGGCGCGGCACGAGTGCAGGCAACTCATTCCCCACACGAAGGCGGAACATTGCGGAAGAGCTGCGCGACAGCCAGCAAAACTCACCAACGCGTGAACGTCTTCTTGACTTGGAT
>Ga0210397_10001291_pt1 | contig 16033 bp, 14 predicted proteins | sample IncBWH2OmetaG_FD_160126 | JGI IMG/M metagenome (GOLD analysis project Ga0210397, IMG submission 160126) | Forest soil microbial communities from Barre Woods Harvard Forest LTER site, Petersham, Massachusetts, United States - Inc-BW-H-2-O ...
ACGCTGACTGGCCCACCGAGCAATCATAAGTAAAAAACCTTTGACAAAGGACGACAAATCCTCCTCCTGCACCTTTCCCTACCCGCAACGGGATGGTTAGAGGGAGTTGCTCAACAGTCGGGTGAGCTTGACATTGGTTTGATCTTCGCCCAAGGGCGTGTACACGACTAGCTTCATTCCCGGCTGCTCGGCGACCATGAAACTCGAATATTCAAAGATCATGCGGCCCGCTAGAGGATGCTTAATCCGTTTTTGGCGTGTGACATCGCGGGAAACGTCGTGCCTGGTCCACCACTTCCTAAACTCTGGACTTGATCGCATCAATGCGGCAATCAAGCGCTCGAAATCCGGGTCACCGATATACCGAGCACTATCAGCACGGAACATGGCCAGCGCAGCCGGCGCGAGTTCCGCCCAATCGAGGAGCAGGGCACGATGGTCGCGATTCGCAAAAAGCATGTGCATGATATTACGGGCATCGCCCATGAGCTTCGCATAGTCGCCAAACAGTACCTCGGCGGCGCGATTCCAGGCGAGTACATCCCATCGTCTGCCGAGGATATAGGCCGGTTGCCTGGTCAGACTCTTGAGTATGCGCTGCAATGAGTCCGTTACGCATTCCGGACCGGTTGCCTGCCATTCCGGCAGGGGACGATCGCTCAGGATAAAAATGTGGCGGCGTTCCGCAGGGTCGAGACGCAAAGCGATTGCAAGGGCACTCAGGACCTCCGGTGAAGGTTGGACATCCCGTCCCTGTTCGAGCCATGTGTACCAGGTCGTTCCCACTCCGGCCAGAAGCGCTACCTCTTCGCGCCGCAGGCCTGGTGTTCGCCGTCGAACGCCGTGTGGCAAGCCAACATTCTCTGGGGTTAGCTTTTCGCGGCGGGAGCGCAAGAACGCCCCGAATTCCCGGCGCCTGACTGCGAGCATCGATGCCTGAGTCGCCATCTTTCCTCATTTATATAGTAGTACGAATACTAGGATAATTTTAGAACTGGTTGCTATCTTCTGCCGGCTCTAATGTGGTCTTGGTTGCAACTTAAAAAGTTGAGACAGGAGACTTGAGACCATGCCGTCACAACATGCCGTCATCATCGGTGGGACATCCGGAATTGGCCTAGCAGCCGCGGAGATTCTGTTGCGCGAGAAGTTCAAAGTAACCATTGCGGGGCGGGATCCCAAGCGGTTGGCCGACGCGGGTAAGAGACTGCGCGACGAAGCGGACGCCACCGCTGTGGATGCGGCGAATCCGGCTGCGGTCGCCGCTCTGTTTTCCAGTCTGGGCAGCTTCGATCACCTCGTGCTGGCTTTCGGCAGCAACAAAGGACTCGGGCCCTTCGCCACAGTTGGTCTCGAAGAAGTGCGACTCAGTTTTACCGAGAAGGTGTTTCCGCACTTCGTCTGCGCGCAGGCAGCCCAGAAGTTTCTCAACCCAAAGGGCAGCATCACCTTCCTCTCTGCGGTCAGTGCCTTTGGAGCGATGCCGGGAGCGGCTGGTATTGGGGCCGCCAATGCAGCGATCGCCGCGTTAGTTCCAACCCTGGCCCGGGAATTGCAACCGCTCCGGGTCAACGCCGTCGCGCCGGGTGTCATCGACACCCCCTGGTGGGACTGGGTCACGCCCGAACAGAAGTGGGCGCTCTTCGGCGAGTTCTCAGATAAGACTCCCGTTGGCCGCGTGGGAACATCGGAGGAAATCGGCCAAGCAATCGCTTTCCTTGTTACGAACGGCTTCATGACCGGACAGACCATTGTCTGCGACGGTGGAATCCGTCTTTCCTAGAAACGCGTCACTCTCCACTAGACCACTACTTCTGTCGCCTCGAACACCGACTATCGCGGGTTGTTGACGACCATTCATTCCAACTGCGCCGGAGGTCGACTCCGGCGCTCGGCGATTGCCGTTAGGATTTGAACTGTACGCGAATCCCAGTTGTGCCTGGCGAGGACTGTAGAAGAGGTTATCGTTTGCGTTGTTCCTGACTCCAAGCGGAGAGTAGTAAATGTTAGGGTATTGGCGTTGCCGGGCGGATACGGTCGCTGCCCTACCCGTGGCATTCAAAAAGAACTTGACCCGCACTTACTCGGTAAAAAAATCCCCTTACCAAGGGAATAAAATGCGGAGCCGTCAGTTAGACATTCTAAGGGCTACTTCTCCGCCACCTGGAGGATTTAGCATTGACGGCTTATGCCGCTTCCGAAACAGAAGTCCTCGATCGATGCCAGACTCTATCTGCTCGATCGGTGCCTCAGTACATGGGTGCGTCTCGGATTTTCAGTAATGAGGTCCCAGACAAAGGAGAGTATGGCGATTTTCGCTATTGATGCGCGACAAACGTACTATGCGTTTGTCGCCCGTGCACAAGGAATGCCTTAATGGGGCGATTACGTAGGCTTATTGCCATCTCGTTGCTGGCCATGTTGGGCCTGCAGTTTGTCCCCCCGCTCCTGGCGCTGACTGCGAGAAGCGAGTCGAACCTGCCTGCATGCTGCCGCCGTAATGGTAAGCACCACTGCATGATGAGCATCTCGGAGAGAGGTCGGCTCGCCAGTCGAGATCCGCAGTTCGCGGCGCCTGCAGAAAAGTGCCCGTACAGTCCTGCTGCGGTCGTCGCAAGTCATGGCGATACGTTCGCTCAACCTCTGGTCCAGGCGATTTTCGCGGGTGTAGTAGCGCATCCAGCAGCCACCGCGCAAACTGAATCAAAGCTCCGCATCTCCCTAAATCGCTCTCGCCAAAAGCGCGGCCCTCCTGCCTCGTTCTTCCTGTAATTTCCCTTCGTTGATGCAGTTTGGAGGTCAAAGGAGCCACGCATTCCTTGCGTCGGTGCATTTGTCTGCAAGCCTCCTCGCTGCGCTATAGCCGAGTTCTATTCACCGGCAGGCAGTTTTCAAGCGATTCAAGGCGAGAACGTGCACAAGGTTCCACAAACAGGCGAACGTTGGCATGGCCAGTTGAGTGCATGGCTCCTGATCGTGAGTTTTCTCCTGCCTTTTGTACAGTCGGCCATCAGTACCTCGGAGGGAACAGATGCAGCTCTGCCAGCCTGCTGCCGCGCTCATGGAAAGCACAAATGCGCAATGCGGATGCTGGCTGGCCGCCCCCATCCTTCTCAGACATCCTCATCACCCCGGGTTGTCCAGATCACCGAAAAGTGCCCTTACACACCCGAATTGCTATCAACAGCGCATGGCAATCCGCTGTGGGATTCTTCACACGGATGGACGCGGCTTCATCTCGCGCATCAACGTGTCGGGATCAGCTTTAGGAGGGTTCAGCGGACCTGCTTGGCGACTCGAGCTAACCCCAAACGAGGTCCACCCAATTCCAGCGAAATCGCCTAAGAGACCGATCTTTTGGCTCGCAGCTGCATGAGCTGCCTCAACGCTGGAGAGGATGATGTCCCGACTCGCTCGACCTACTATTCTTTTCGTTTCTCTTTTATTTTTTACTTCCACTGCGCTGAATGCGCAGCAGACCTACGCCGTTGCACAGTCCCCCGGCCTCACCGGAACCGTGCTTGATCCCACCGGCAGAGCTTTCGCAAATGCGAAGGTAACACTCAGTACATCTGACAAGGTGCTCGCCGAAACCCTTACGGGCAGTCAGGGACGCTTCGCAATCCTTACTGCGTATCAGGGGCAGGCAACGCTGGTTGTCGAAGCCATCGGTTTCTCCACACTGCAACGCAGCTTCCTGCTGACACATGCTCCCGTTGACATGGAACTCACGCTCAGCCTTGCCAGCATTCAACAGAGCGTCACCGTAAATGAGTCCCCTGGCTACGCTGCTGTGGACGCTGCCGCAGGAACAAAGGTGGACCTGCCTCTGATGGCAACGCCCATCACAGTCCAGGTGATACCTCAGCAAGTACTCCAGGATCAACAAACAGTGAAGCTGATCGACGCGCTTGTGAACGTGAGCGGCGTAGCGCCGACGAACGATGCCTACAACACTTCCGACAGTTTCTCCATTCGCGGATATGATGCGAACTCCCTGCTCTATCAGGATGGCATTCGCCTGGACGAAAACGCTGACAGCGGATTCAGCCAGGGCATGGCGAACGTCGAGCAAGTGGAGATCGTAAAAGGGCCGGCTTCCGTGCTCTACGGACAGGGCGAACCGGGCGGCCTTGTGAATATAACCACCAAGAAGCCCCAACCCGATCGCTTCGGGCATTTCGAGCAGCAGTTCGGAGGACACAGCTTTTTCCGCACCGTCGGTGACCTCAACCTGCCATTCGACAGCGCCCATCTGATGACGCGGCTTGTCTTCGACGGACTCAATGCTGGGTCTTTCCGCAATTTCATTCACACAAATGAGGCCAGGTTTTTTCCCTCGATCACCTGGCATCCGAACCAAACAGTTGATCTCACGATCAGAGGCTCCTACGGGTCTGGTTCAGACTATTTCGATAATGGGATTCCTTTTATCGCGAGGCCAGCGAGCGGAACCAATATCGTAGCCGTGGGCAGCACGGCAAATGTGCCTCTCAGCGGCAACTTCGTGGATTCGCACTCGAACTGGGAACGCATACACCAGTTCGACATCCGGCCAACCCTGACGGTTCGCCTCGCAGAAGACTGGTCGCTACGGTTGACCTACAAATACTTCTACGTCACGTCGCCGGTGCCACTCGATGAGGTATATGCCGGAGACGCGGACTCGGCTGGAGACCTTGGCCGCTTTGGCTTCCTGACGGATTATTCGCATCACAAGACGGATCAGGTTGTTGCCGACCTGCCAGGCAAGTTTCCGCTCGGGAAGATCAAGAACACATTCCTGGTTGGCTTCGACTTCTCGAAGGACTTCGGCGCATACGACTACAACACAGTTTGCCCCGCCACCATCAACATTCATGCACCGGACTATAACCAGCCCATCCTTACAGGAGCAGATTGCCTAGGCTCCGGCCTGGGTTATAACAGGCTCGGCTACCTTGCATACGGCGGCTACATCCAGGACCTTGCTGAGTTGCCGTGGCACATCTTCGTGCTGGGCGGCGTGCGTATGAATTGGGCCGAGTCGTTCGAAACCTTCACAGGCGTTTTCGAAGGCACAAGCGATGTTCACGAACGGCCAGCAAATCCCCGTGCGGGACTCCTGTGGCAGGCCAACGATCACGTCAGCCTTTATGGATCGTATTCCTCGAACTACGGGAACTCCGCTTTGGGCTCGAATTCTCCGGGGCAGAGATTTCTTCCGCCGGAGTCAGCCAATCAAGTAGAGTTCGGCGCAAAGACAGAATGGTTCGACAGGCGCTTGACCGCTTCCACCGCCATTTACCGGATCATCAAGCACAACGTGCCTTCGCCGGACCCTTCGAACCCCGAAGTCACCATCGCCATTGGAACCGCGCGAACGCAAGGCGTCGAGTTTGACGTTGCGGGACAAGTGACAAACGCTGTGCGTGTCATCGCGAGCTACTCGAATCTGCAGGCCGTTACAACGAGCGACACCAACTCGATCCTCTCCACTGGAATTCCTTCCGAAAAGGGCCTTGCCTTTCCGAGCATTCCACACGTGACGGGCAGCTTGTGGGCTACATGGGAGCCTCGGCAAGGCCAGCTCAGAGGGCTGCGCCTTGGCGGAGGGTTGAATGGGCATGCAGGCGAACAGGCCTATCAGACTTACTACGATGTCAACTTCAATCCGCTGGGCCTTGAGGCGGACAGGATCGGCTCGACGGCCATCGTCCATCTCATGGCTGGCTACGAACATGTCTGGAGCAGGGCCTGCATCTCGGCCCAGGTGAACATCGGGAACCTCACCAACCGGCACTATTTCTCGAACGTCAATGTCGGCCAGGCACAGCCGGGCGCTCCCTTCAACATTTTGCCCGCCCTGGAAATCAAGTTCTAACAGAGACAGAGGAGATCAAATATGTGCAAGAAATTCAATCTTCGCGACGCTATGAATTTCGTTCATCGCTGGACCGGTCTCGCCATCGCACTTTTCCTCGTAATCGTTGGCCTCACCGGATCAATCCTCGCGTTCCGCAGCCAGGTGGACGAACTGTTCAATCCGGGGTTGCATGTCGAACCAGCTCCCGGGCAGCAGGTTCTTCCACTCGCCACACTGGCTCAACGCGCAGAGGCCGAAGAGCCGCATGGGGCGCTCGGATTCTTCACTGTTGAGAAGGACCAGGCAGTCTTTCATCTCGTTCCACGAACGAATCCGGCCACCGGAAAACCATACGATGGCGAAGAGTTCCATCTCGCTCTCAACCCATACACTGGAGAACGTCTTCACTGCGGACCGCGATCCAACCCAGATCGAGCATGCCGGAATGTAACCGACTTCATCTACTCGCTTCATACCTCGCTGACCACCGGAACCACCTTCGGCGGGAACTTCGTCGGAGCGATCGCTCTCATCTGGACCATCGATTGTTTCGTCGCCTTCGTTCTCACTCTCCCCCGAGGCTCCGGCACTTTTTGGATGCGCTGGAAACAGGCCTGGAAGGTCAAATGGCGGGCCAGCTTCACTCGCGTGAATTTCGACCTTCACCGCGCAAGCGGGCTTTGGCTCTGGCCTTTGTTATTCATCTTCGCCTGGTCGAGCGTCATGCTCGGCCTGCGAGGCGTTTACAACCCCGTGATGAAGCACATTTTCCCCTACGTCACAGATGAAGACGACATGATTGGCCGGATGGCTCCTCAGCCGGTAGACCACCCTAAACTCAGCTGGCCGGAAGCAGAGCGCATCGGCGCGAAGCTGATGTCGGAGCAGGCCGCATTGCATCACTTCACCGTCGAGCGGCCCTATGGCATGGCCTACGTTCCAGTGTATGGCTCCTATGCGTACGCAGTCCGGTCCAGTCTGGACGTTCGCGGTCACGGCTGGGACACGTCGGTTTCCATTGATGGAAATACAGGACAGTTTCGTTCACTTGATATGCCGCGGGGACAGCATTTCGGCAACACAATCTCCACGCTCCTGTGGGGCATCCACTACGGTGATCTGCGTGACTGGCTGCTCTTTCGCATCCTCATCTGCTTCTTCGGTGTGCTACTAACCGCGCTTGCCTCCACTGGCGTAGTCATCTGGTGGCGCAAGCGGGCGGTTCGCAGCCTGTCCCGTCGCACTCATGTTGTTGCGACACCATCGCACTAACCTGCTCAGGCGCTTTCGGCGCATCCCGGCGCCCGGGCGCTCCAGTCGTCAAACGCACCTCTAACACGAAAGGAAAATCTCCATGAACAGAAGAGAACTCATCCAGAAAACGACACTCCTTGGACTGGGTACAGGAGTTGGGTCTATCACAGGTTTCAAAAAGGCAGTCGCAGAGGTTTACGGAACCAAATCGCCTGTCAAACCGCCTTCACCGCTCCATGCGCCCGCTGCTGGGAATTTGCCTGTGGCCTTCGTGCTGGGCAAAGACGCCGTAGTGCTCGACTTCGCAGGGCCACTCGAGGTCTTCGCTGGAGCTGCAACCATGGACGGAAAGTGGCTCTTTGCACCTTACATGGTGGCGGTAACAAAGGACCCTGTAACCGTCGGCGCTGGAATGAAGGTCGTCCCGGATTATGATTTCAAGTCGGCTCCGCAGCCGAAGGTCATCGTGATCCCGGCCATGAACTTCTCTGAAAAAGACACGGAAATGTTTGACTGGATCCGGACGGCATCGAAAGCCACTGACGTGACGATGTCCGTTTGCAACGGAGCTTTCGTGCTGGCTAAAACCGGTCTGCTCGATGGCAAGAGTGCAACCTGTCATCATGGAGGCTTCTTCGGATTTGCCGCGACGTATCCGAACGTTCATCTGAAGCGTGGTGCGCGGTTTGTTGAGGAAGGGAATCTTGCTTCAGCAGGTGGAATCTCTTCCGGCATCGATCTGGCACTGCGCGTCGTCGAGCGTTATGGCGGACGCGACCTTGCTGTCCAGGTTGCGGACGGCATGGAATATCAGGGGAAGGGATGGCTCGATCCCAACTCGAATGAAGTCTATGCAAAGATGCCGGAGCTCACAGGCGCGCATCCTTTATGCCCGATCTGCCTCGGGGATGCTGACCGCTCCATCAGCTCCAGCTACAGGGGCAAGACCTTTTACTTCTGCATGAAAGAACACAAGGAAATGTTCGTGAAGCACACGGATGTTTACGATCGCTTTCTCGCAGAGGATGCAAAAGTCGTGTAAGTTGCAACGGCTCACCAGAATCTTTGCGGTGCCCAAGGGCTCAATGCCTTTGGGCGCCGTGATAGTTGTCAACTTAAGACGAGCAACTCAGGCCGCTGTCGCGACCGGACATTGGTACGCGAAATGGCGAGGGGCAAGAAGTTCCTATGTCTTGGGGATTGAAGATAGCTGGCGGCTCTGTTATTTCATTCAATCAGTCTTGAAAACCCTTCCGTCGCTGCGATAGTGAGCGGACATCGTAGCCGGAATTACGTATGACCTGATTTCCTCGAAATAGTCCGGCTAGAGTGAGAGTCCTCCGAACACGGTTGACCAGTTTCATGCAACTCCCATACGCGCTAATTTTTGCCTACTTCTACCCCGGTGAGACCTTACTTTTCGATCAGAACGCGATGGAGATGATTTCCTGCGCAGCAGAAGCAGCCTGGACGGCCGAAGGACGGGAGCAGAAAAGAGCGCGCCCAAGAAGCCGGTGAGATCAGCGGGAATAATTCCCGAGGAATTCAGTTAGAAAGGGTAGCCCCGTGAAAGGTGCCAGATGTCCATTACCAGTCCGTTCCCTTATTTTGTTCTTGTTCCCTGCCTGATCGGCGCTGCGGGGATGCTCGGTCGTTTCACTCCGCAGAGTGGGGAAACCCGGAACGTTCCTCTGGAGTCGTTGCGCGGCCTTCTCGCCATCAGCGTCTTTTTTTCTCATGCGGTGGTGACCTATTTCTATTTTCAAACAGGTGTTTGGAAAAATCCGCCTACACCGTTTTATGCCTTTCTCGGGCCAGGACCTGTCACTCTCTTCTTCTTCCTCAGCGGCTTTCTCTTCTGGTCAAAATGTCTCGCTCACGACGGAATAGGGGGATATGGGAGCTTTCTGGCAGGGAGGGTACGCAGGCTGATACCCGCCTACTACGTGTCGGTGGCCATTGTCATGACCATCATTTTGACAAAAACTCGTTTCACACTGGCAGTGCCCCTTACGTCCTTTCTCGGCGAGCTTGCGCGATGGTTGATCTTTGTTCCTACCCGTGAGGTCAACGGCGTTCCGCAGGCGAATTTAATCAATGCCAGCGTAGTCTGGACGTTGATGTTTGAGATGATTTTTTATCTCCTATTGCCGCTGCTCTTCTTTCTCTTCAAGGGCTATCGCATCTTCATCTATATGGCGATTGCAGGCGTTGTCAGCTGGACGCTGGCGCGGCAGGGCGTCATCGCATTTACTCCCGCTCTGGTCCGCGGAGCGCTCTTACCATTTATCGTCTTCGCGCTGAATTCAGTGTTCGGCTTCGGATTTGGTATCGGCATGCTGGTTGCTTTCTTCTATGCGCGAGGCCCGAAGCGCTGGTGGCAAGTATTGCAGCAACGCCGCCTGACGCCTATCCCGCTGTTCTTCCTTGCTGCCCCCGTCCTGTTCAAGGTTGGTGAGTATTCCCCTGCCCAGTTTTTGCTGTTGAGCGTTGTCTTCGTCTTTATCGTCGCGGGAAATGACTTCTTCGGGCTGCTGTCTTCAAAGCCCGTTCTTCTGCTCGGCACCGTGAGTTACAGCTTTTACATCACCCACGGAATCGTGCTCTTCGTTGTTTCTCATCTCTTCAATCGATGGGTGCCCATCCGGAACTTTTCTCCACTCGAATACTGGTTACTGATTGGCGTAGTCGGAGTGTCTGCGGTATGTTTCTCGACGCTGCTTTACTGGACCGTGGAACATCGGTTCATGAGGCGCTCCTCGGCCTTGTCGTCGGCCGCTGCCAATGCTAACAATCAGTCAATTGCATATGCTGAGGCCAGAAATTTCTCAGAAGTGGAGACACCTTATAGGTAAAGAACACAACTATATTTCCGTTTACGCAAGGCGAATCGGATGGTCTCCAGAATCCGGACACCTTTCATAGGAGTACGACAGATGGCACGCAAGAGGTTCTCGTTTTTCGCTTCCATGGAATTCCTTCGCAAGGATCTGCGGCAGGCATGGCGCCAGATCTTGAGGGCGCCGGCTTTTGCTACAACCGTAGTTCTGGTGTTGACTGTGGGATTTGGCGTCTGCATTGCAATTTTCAGTATTGTTCGCCATGTGCTGCTTAGCCCACTCCCCTATAAGAATCCGGATCGGTTGGTTCAGATTGTCAGCCGTTGGCCGAAATCGGGAGATCAAAACGACTGGAGCGCTCCGCTGCGTGATGCGCTGGATTGGAAGGCCTCCGTGACGGGATTTCAGGATGTAGCTATGTATCACTACAGCCTGTTCAATCTGACGGAGGGCGGCCAGGCCGAATCTCTATACGGCCTCCGCATCACCGCCAATCTATTGCCGATGCTTGGGGTGCGGCCACGGTTGGGAAATTGGTTTTCGGCAGAACACAATCCTCCCGGAAATACGCATGTTATCGTTCTCAGCTATGACCTGTGGAGCCGCAGGTTTCACTCGGACCCGGAAATCATTGGAAAGACCATCCATTTGGATAGCGAAGGCTATGAAGTTGCCGCGGTGATGCCCAAAAGCTTCAACTTTCCGCTGAAGCTTGGAACCAGTGCGCAATTGCCTTCGGATCAGATGCAATTCTGGATGCCTTTAGGAGTCGACCCCGCCAAGATGAAACACGGCGCGCCCAATGACGGTGTGATTGCAAGGCTGAAGCCGGGCGTATCGTTGAGCGCGGCGCAGACGCAACTCGATGGTGCTTGTGCCTTGCTGCAACGGGAATTTCCCGAGACAAACCGGGACTTGAGCGCGCGCGTATCGTTTCTCCGTGAACAGACGGTCCGCCAGGCGAGTGGAGCTTTGGTTGCGCTGCTGGCTGCTGCGGCTCTGATTCTTCTTCTGGCTTGCACGAACATTGCCGGCCTGTTGTTAGCTAAAGGGGAGTCCCGCGCGAATGAGTGGGCCGTCCGGATGGCATTGGGCGGCAGCACCTGGCGCATTGCCCTGCTCCCGATGCTTCAAGGCATGCTGCTATGCTGTTCGGGGTGCTCGCTCGGCGTACCGCTGGCAATAGTCGCCTTGAGATTCCTGCTGTACCTGGCTCCGATCGATGTTCCGCGTCTTGCCAATGCCAGCATTGATTTCAAAGCAATGCTTTTTGCGGGGGCGCTGGCCATCGGCAGCGGGATTCTGGTCGGCGGACTTAGCGCGCTGCAGGTCCTGAAACGCTCGCCTCGGGAGGCCCTCTCCAATGGCTCGCGCACCAGCGTAGGACGGCCCAGGACAAAACTGCGCAGTTCGCTGGTCGTAAGCCAGATCGCACTTGCGGTAATTCTTATCAGCAGTGCTGGACTGATGCTGCGCACGTTTATCAATCTTCTATCCACCAACATCGGTTATCGGGCAAGCCATGTTTTTTATGGCGTCACTCTGCTACCTCGGTCGCACTATTCACAGTTTGAACAGCGGCAACTGTTCTTCAAAAAAGTCCTGGACCGGCTGAGAGATACGCCAGGAATCGAATTTGCTGCTGTGTCCACGGGGTTTCCGCTTGTCGGCCAATACGAGAGTGTGAAGGCCGAATCTGCAGATCTTGCCAAAGACAACCGCGGTTCTGGCATTAGCGCAGATTTCAATGCAGTTTCGGCTGGATATCTCGAGGCAATGGGGGTGCGGCTGATCCGCGGACGATTCGTGGCCTTGACTGACACTGCGAACACGCCGAAGGTGGCTGTCATCGATGAAGGCCTGGCGAGAACGTTATGGCCGGGTGAGAATCCGCTGGGGCAACTGATCAACACCGACGATCCGACTAAGCCGGTATGGCGGCAGGTTGTCGGGGTGGTCGCGCCCATGCGCAATCAATCCCTGGATGTTGTCGCCCGTCCAGGAATCTTCGTTCCACTCGATCAAACCACGGGCTACGTGAATTTCGTGGTCGTAAAGGCCTCGGCCTCGGCACAAGCGACGGCTCGTTTGTTAAGAGAGGCGGTCTCGAGCGTGGACACCAACCAAGGCGTATTTTTCATCCAGTCTTTGTCGGATCTAATCGCGAACACGGTTGCCGTACGCCAATGCCTATTTTTCGGACTCGCTTTCTTCGGCGCGGCGGCGCTGGCGCTTTCTACACTCGGCATCTACGGCTTGATTACTTTTATTGCGACGAGCCGGACCCGCGAGTTAGGCATCAGGATGGCGCTTGGAGCCACCCGCAGAAGCCTCGTGGGATTGGTCGTTGGTCAAAGCATACGCTTGACCCTGCTCGGCGTAGGCACGGGTGTGCTCGCCTCGGCTCTTCTAGGTCGTCTGCTGTCTGGCCTTCTCTTCGGAGTGCGGACGTTCGATCCCGAGACAATTCTGCTCACCATCGCAATTCTTGGAAGTGCAACAACGATTGCGGCTCTCCTTCCAGCCTGGCGCAACACTCGGGTAGAACCGATGATCGCGCTAAGAACAGAATAGTCATCTGCACGGTGTCCAATAGCTCCTACTTCGCGCCGAAGGAACATTGCGCGTGCAGAACTGGGTTTCTGGTTTCTCTGTGGCTTTGGGCGTTGCAGCGCCGTTAAACTGTCTAGGGTGTCGCCTGCGCTGCGCGAGAATTCCTGCGAGTCGATCAAGATCCTCGGATTCACGTTGCTGATACGACGCGCAAAAAGCAATCGTGACATTCATTGAGGTGTTGCCGAGTTCTCCGATGCTCGGAAGGCGAGAGTTCAGCGTCTATGAAGACGCCAATTCTCTGTTCATCGAGGCGGTCTGGTTTGTGCTTCATCTGATTAATAGCGACTCCCCAATTTGCGGCTGCAATATCTGGCGAAGGGCTAGCCGGGCGCGCGAGATGCGAGACATGATGGTACCGATGGGGACATCCAGGATGGCAGCGATTTCCTTGTATTCAAGGTCTTCAACTTCGCAAAGGAGCAGTGCTTCTCGAAGTGGAGGCGGAAGTTGTTCGAGCGCTGAGACCAAGGCCTCTTGATTATCGAGCTGGATGAGGTACTCTTCCGGGCTAGGGGCGGTAGCGGTGAAATCAAGTGCTTGAGGATAGTCTTCCAAAAAGACCGTCCGAGCGGCTGCGATGGCAGTCCGGCTTGTGCGAAAAGTATTGCGGAGGATGCGAAAGATCCAGGCTTTGAAGTTGGAGTGGCGCTCAAATGTGTCAAAGGCGCGCAGCGCCTTTGACACGGTTTCCTGTACCAGATCCTCGGCCTCAGCTTGATTACGGGTCAACCAAAAGGCCTGGCTGTAGAGCGACGCGAGGAGTGGGAGCGCGAGTTGTTCGAAGCTTTCGGTCTGGCTGCCTTGGGATGGCATGATGCTGAGTGCCTCGGTTGGCCGAATGACAATCGTTGACCCTCTCAAGGCTTCGCCACAGACGAATGGCGCGGGCGATTTGAAAGCCAGTCTTCATTGTTTTTATTTAGCGGAGCGGATTACTTCTGGCCGTGATATGAGCCGCCCATATGCTCTGCCGGACGGTAGAGTTCCTCCGGAATCTCGGCCAGCGTTGAAGGGAGGACCTTTCCGTCTGCTAGACCGTAGAAGTGAGCGAAGCTCATGATGAGAGGCTTCCACATGTCCGAATTCACACGGTTCGTCCTTCCGGCCAAGAGAAGCTCCTCTTCCACGTGTACCCGCATGATCTTCAGCTCGAAAGCCATAACTCTTGAGGCTACGAGATCGTCGCCGAAGGCTCGCTGTGCCTCGAATCCGCCAAAGAAATGCCGGGCCTGCAGCACAGCCTCCATCTGGACCGGGCACTCGGCTACGCGGGGGGCTCGGACAAGTTCCGAAGGAAGGGAGCTCAAGCCCGCTACCCCAAGCTTGTCCTTCACATGCCGGTATCCTCTGGCAATCTTCGACTCAGGGACAGGATTGGACCCGGTAGTCTTCGCGAGCCAGTTCACCGCTTCTGCCTGAGCCACAGACGGAAGATTGAGCACGCATTCCTGTTCGCGCAGAAGATTTTCTGAGGTCTTCGAATGGCCAGCGAGCCCGATCATGCAACCCCAGCCCAGCCACCAGGCGGAGGACATTGGGGCCACATTTGTGGTTCCGTCCTCATTACGGGTGCTGATAAGGACAACTGGAGTTCCAAAGTAGAGGATCGATGGTTCTATTGTTTTATGCATGAAGATGCTTCTCCTGAATTTGTTGCTTGAGTTTGCGTGTAAGGCTCAGTTGAGAGTGACCTGACAAGGGCACATGCAACAGCGGGTCTGGTTGTGGTAGTCGTACGAAAGAATCGTTCTGAAACACACTCTATCGATGCGCGCTCGAATGAGAACTCCGTTTCTTGCTGTTGAATTCGATAGCCCGCACTACCGAATGCGTGTCAGGTTTGATTCACCAATGCGATAGACCTCACCCGAAACCAGATAGAGATGTTGCGCCCGACCAGAAGATTGGTGGAGGAAGCCATATCCTGCTTCTGCAAGATCGGCGCAGCACTGCAGCACAAAATCCTTGTCTGTGTTGGAGGAACGAACAAGAGCTTCTTTTGCGACTGCCTTCTGGCTGTTCATAGAGATTCAACCTGCTTTTCGAAAAGTAAGATTGTAGCGATACCCTCCCAGCAAGGGATGTTGGCCTTCTTTTAGGGGCGCCACACCGTGATAGCGAAGCCGAGCCGGGCCGCCCCAGGCGATCACATCGCCGTGAATCACTGGCACACGGATTGTCTTGTCGGAGCGCTTCGAGCCTCCGAACTGAAATATCGCCGGCAGCCCGAGCGACACCGATACGATGGGCTGGCTGAAATCTTGCTCATTCTTATCCTGATGGAGCGACAATCTTGCGCCTGGCTCGTACCGGTTGATGAGGCAGGCGTCAGGCAGGAACAACGGAAAGCCCGCCTCCCGTGCGGCGCCTGCCGCAAGCCGGAGAAATACCGGAGGCATGACAGGCCATCGGAGCTCCGTCTCAGGGTCGATCTCGTCATATCGATAGCCTGTTCGATCGGTCACCCATCCGAGCCCGCCGCAGTTGGTCATCGCAACTGACATTCGGAACCCGCCGGGTGTGACCATGTGCCGCAGAGGTGAACGTTCAACGATTGTTTTGAGAGCAGAGATCAGTTCGGCTTCCACTCCAAGTGCAAACCCATTCAGAATCGCGGTCCCGGGACCAAGCGCCTCTCGCAAGAGTCGCGGCTCTGGAAGATTCCCGAAGAGTGTTGCGGTCATAACGACTCCTAGTTCGCGTCGTGAAAGATGATGCCAACCGTATGTCGTTGCCCCGAACGAAGACGGCTCACGCCATGCCGCAGATTGACGCGATAGATTCCTCGCGTCCCCTGAACAGGTCGATGATGAACCGCAAAGGCAACGGCATCCCCCTGACATAGCGGCACCACCTCGGGTCGCGATTGCATCCTCGGACGCTGTTCGGTCAACACGAACTCTCCGCCGGCAAAATCCCGTCCTGGCTCGGAGAGCAGAAAGGCTACCTGGATCGGGAAGACGTGCTCTCCATAAAGATCCTGATGCAAGCAGTTGTAGTCACCAACACCATACTGAAGGAGGAGTGGTGTCGGGCGTGACTGCCCGGCATCGTGACAGCGTCGAATGAAGTCGATATGTTCGCTAGGATACCGGACTTCGATCCCCATCGCCTGGTTCCATTGATTGGCAACGGGAGCCAGTTCGCGATAAAGCGTAGTGCGCAGACTCTGAACGATACCAGGCAATGGATAGCTGAAATACTTGTACTCCCCGCGTCCAAAACCGTGACGGCCCATAACCACTCGGCTGCGAAATCCAGTCTCATTCGGGTACAGGCCTGCAAGTGCACGACACTCCTCAGAAGTGAGAACGCTCTTGAGCATCGCAGAGCCATGTTCGTTCAACTCCTTGGCGACCTGCTGCCAGTCAAGTTTTTCGATACGCGACACAACGTTCGTCGCGTCCTGCAAACTCTTGCTTGTCTCAGCTACGGAAATCTCATCGTCTTCGTACAGGGTTTTCATGCGTGTGCCTCT
>Ga0210397_10001293_pt1 | contig 16022 bp, 17 predicted proteins | sample IncBWH2OmetaG_FD_160126 | JGI IMG/M metagenome (GOLD analysis project Ga0210397, IMG submission 160126) | Forest soil microbial communities from Barre Woods Harvard Forest LTER site, Petersham, Massachusetts, United States - Inc-BW-H-2-O ...
CGGGACGGCAGGGGGCTGGCCGGAGCGGGCCGATGAGCGGCCGGCAGGCCGAAGCAGCCCGCAACGACCAGCGCATCCTCGAGTCGGCCCGGGCGGTGTTCGTGGCCGACCCCGGCGCGCCGATCACCGCGGTGGCCAAGCACGCCGGCGTCGGCATCAGCGCGCTGTACACGCGCTACGGCAGCAAGGAGGAGCTCCTCCGCACGCTGTGCACCGACGGCCTGCAGACCGTCGTGCAGGAAACCGAGGCCGCCATCGAGCGCGTCAAGCAAGGCCACGACCACTGGCAGGTCTTCGCCGCCTTCATGCAGAACCTGACCGACGCCGACACCAGCTCGCTGACCCGCGCCTTTGCCGGCAAGTTCGCCCCCACGCCGGAGATGTTCGCCCTGGCCAACCGGTCAGCCGAGCTGTCGGAGGAGTTCTTCGGCCTGATCCGCGACGTGCTGCGGCCCGACCTGGTGCTGCACGACGTCTCGCTGTCGTTCGAGCTGGTGGCGGCGATAAAGTTCGCCGACCCCGTACGCACCACCGAGCTGCGGCGCCGCTACCTGGCCCTGATCCTGGACGGCATGCGGGCAGCCGACCGCGACGCACTGCCCGGCCCGCCGCCGGCCTGGCCCGAGATCAGCGAACGCTGGAACGCCAGCTAGCCAGCTAAGCAGCTAAGCAGCTAACTGAGCCTCCCGGGCCCGCTTGCGCCGCTTGCCCTCATGCATGGCCTGCACCCGGGCGACCGGGATCGATCGCCCCTCCTCCACCAGCTCCGGCGACAGCACCTGCGGTGCGGGCAGCTCGCCGGCCCACGCCGTGAGCCCGTCCAGCAGCCCCATGACGCTGCGCACGGTGAAGTCACCCGGCACGACGGAGTCCAGGTCCTCCCAGCGGACCGGGAACGACACTGGCACCCCGGGCCGCACCCGCGGGCTGTACGCCGCCGCCACGGTCGCGCCGAAGGCCCGGGTCGAGTCCAGGAAGACCTTGCCCTCCCGGTCTTCCTTGATAAAGGCCGTCGTCGCCAGGGCCGGATCAAGGCGCGCAGCCCGCGTGGCGATGGCGCGAGTGGCCGCGGCCGCCTCCTCGCCGCTGGCCTGTACCGGTACGTAGATGTGCAGCCCTTTCGATCCGCTGGTCTTGACGGCCCCGGCCAGTCCGAGATCGTCCAGGGCCCGCCTGATCAGGTGAGCGGCCGCCACCGCGTGCCCGAACGGGCCGCCCGGCGGCGGGTCGATGTCCAGCACCAGGTGGGTCGGCCGGCCCAGGTCTCCGGCCAGGCTCAGCGTGGGGTGGTACTCCACCGCCCGCTGGTTGGCCAGCCACAGCAGCGTGCGCCGGTCGTCGCAGAGCGCGTAGCGCACCTCGCGCCGGGAGGATTCGGCCCACAGCGTGACCGAACCGACCCACGGCGGCGCGTAGTCCGGCAGGTTCTTCTGCATGAACGGCTGCTGGCCCGCGCGCACCCGGATCACCGACAGCGGCCGCCCGCGCAGCTCCGGCAGGATCAGCCCGGACACCGCGTCCAGGTAGTCCACCAGGTCCCGCTTGGTGGCGTCCGCCCCGTCGAATAGCGGCTCATCGAGATGCGTGAGCGAAACGCCCTCCCGCTCCGTACCCATCCTGCAGGTCTATCACGGCTAGGGTGAGACCCGGCAGGAAGGAGCGGGGACGATGGCGTTCAGCGGGTGGCCGGAGGAGGCCCTGGACTTCTACGACGGGCTCGCGGCCGACAACACCAAGACCTACTGGACCGAGCACAAGGCCGTCTACACCGAGAAGATCCTCGGGCCGATGACCGACCTGACCGAGGAGCTGGCCGCCGAGTTCGGCGAGCCGAAGATCTTCCGGCCGTACCGCGACATCAGGTTCAGCAAGGACAAGACCCCGTACAAGACGCACATCGGCGCGACCGTCGGCGACTCAGGCTACGTCCAGCTGTCCGTCGAGGGCCTCGGCGCGGGCGCCGGGATGTGGGAGATGAACCCCGGTCAGCTGGCCCGGTACCGCGAGGCGGTGGCCGGGGACCGGCCCGGCGGCGAGCTCGCCCAGATCGTCGCCGGGCTCGAGAAGGCGGACATCACCGTCCACGGGCACGGCGCGCTCAAGTCCGCGCCGCGCGGCTACCCGGCCGACCACCCGCGCATCACGCTGCTCCGCTACAAGGGACTGACCGCCTGGCAGCAGTGGCCGGCCGGCCCATGGCTGGAAGGTGCCGAGGCCAGGGACCGCGTCGTTTCATTCTTCCGAACGACCCGGCCTCTTTGCTCCTGGCTCCACCAGCACGTCCGGCCGTGAGGTCGCCCCCGGACCGTTCACGCGCTGATCTCCAGCATTAAGCGCCGATCACTGGGACGGCGCGGCCGGAACAGGCTGCCTGGGTCGTCCGACTCCGGCTCGTCCCGCGGCGCCTGGTACGGCTGGTAAGGCTGGGACGGCGGTGGCCGCCAGCCCTTGGGCTCATACCGGCCCGCCTGGCTCTGCGCCGCCTGGGCCGCCTGGGCCGCCTGGCTCTGGCCGATCCGCCTCATCAGCTCGCCTTCCTCGACGATCTCGGCCGCCGTCGGCGACAGCGCGATGATCGCGGAGAAGATGAATCCGACACCGCTCAGGCCGAGGATGAGCGGCAGCAGGAACGCCGTCGCGCTGGCGGTATCCGCGGTGTTCACGACCAGCCCGGGGGCGGCATGGGCCTGCACCGCGGCCATGCCCGTGTAGTGCATGCCGTTGACCGCCACGCCCGCGATCAGGGACGCGATGAACGTGGACAAGACGCTGTCGAGCCGCAGCGCCATCCACAGCGCTGCGGTGCCGGCGATCACCGCGATGATCACGGAGGCCGCGACGAGGGAATAGTTGTAGCTCAGCGAGGCATCTACCCGCACGGCGCCCATGCCGAGGTAGTGCATGCTGGCCACGCCGAGCCCGAGGATCGTGCCGCCGAGCACCAGCGGGCCGTTGCCCGCGCGGCGGCTGAACCCGACGATGAACACCCCGATCCCCACCACGATCACCGCGATCACCATGGACAAGATGGTGAAGGGCACGTTGTAGCGGATGGTCTCGCCCGGGATGGCGAACCCGAGCATGGCGATGAAGTGCATCACCCAGATCCCGGTAGTCCCGATGGACAGGGCCGCCAGGGTCAGCCAGCGGGCCCGCGCCGCGCCCTGGTAGGCGCGCGCCCGGGTGGTGCACCGGAGCCCGAGAAAGCAGCCCACGCACGACACCACGTAGGACATGGTCGGGTTCAGGGCGCCGTTAGCGAAGTTGTTGATGTGAATCATGAGGAGGCCGCTCCCCAGGGGCCGCGTGGGACATAAGTGTCTTATTTGAACCTTTAATTACGACACGTATGGTATAGCCGCTGGTAGTCTGCTGATGCGCTTTTCGTCGCGTCGCGACCAGCGAAAATAATTCGCAGGTTCCGGCGCGCCTGGCCGGGCCGGCGCGGACCCCCGGCTCGATGACCGGTGGCCGAACCGGGGAGGCCCGATGCTCGATGTGCCGACGGTGTCCGCGCTGCCCGCGGCGCACACGGTCGAGCTGTCGATCAGCGGCATGACCTGCGCTGCGTGCGCGGCGCGGGTGGAGAAGAAGCTCACCAGGATCGCTCCCGGCGTCATCGCGGCGGTCAACTTCGCGACCGAGCGGGCGACGGTGACCGCGCCGGAGGACGTCCCGGTGCAGACGATGATCACGGCGGTCCAGGACGCGGGGTACGCGGCCGGCCTGATCGAGCCCGCGGCGGCGCCCCTCGAGGCCAGCGACCAGGCCGCCTACCTGCGCCGCAGGCTGATCCTGGCGCTGGTGTTCTTCGTCCCGCTCAGCGACCTGTCCATCACGCTGTCGCTGTTCCCCGGCTACCGGTTCACCGGATGGCAATGGGTCCTGATCGCGCTGACCGCTCCGGTGGCGCTGTGGGCCGCCTGGCCGTTCCACCGGGCCGCGCTGAAGAACGCCCGGCACGGCGCCTCCTCGATGGACACGCTGGTGTCCCTCGGCGTGGCCGCCGCCTGCGGCTGGTCGGTGTACGCGATGTTTCGCCCCGCGGGCGGCGGCATCTACCTCGAGGTGGCGGCCGCGGTCACCACGTTCCTGTTGGCCGGCCGGTACTACGAGGCCCGGGCGCGCAGTTCGGCGGCCGGCGCGATGCGCAAGCTCGCCGCGGCGGCCGCCAGGGACGTCTGCGTGCTCGGCCCCGACGGCCGGGAGCGGCGCATCCCGGCGGGCCAGCTACGGCGCGGGGACACCTTCGTGGTCCGCCCGGGGGAGAAGATCGCGGCCGACGGCGAGGTGCTGTCCGGCGAGTCCGCGGTGGACCGGAGCATGATGACCGGTGAACCCCTCCCGGTCGAGACCGCGGCCGGCGACACGGTTACCGGCGGCACCATCGCGCTGTCCGGGCGGCTGGTGGTCCGGGCCGTCCAGGTCGGCGAGCATACCCAGCTGGCCCAGCTGATCGCGCTGGTCGGCCGGGCCCAGGCGGACAAGGCCGCCATCCAGCGGCTGGCCGACCGGGTCTGCGGGGTCTTCGTCCCGCTGGTGCTGGCGGCCGCGGCCCTGACCCTGGCCGGCTGGCTCGCCGCCGGAGCCGCCGCCGGGCAGGCCTTCAGCGCGAGCCTAGCCGTGCTCATCATCGCCTGCCCGTGCGCGCTGGGCCTGGCCACGCCGGCGGCGCTGGTGGCGGCGTGCGGTCGGGGCGCACAACTCGGCATCTTCATCAAGGGGCACCAGGCGCTGGAGTCGTCCGGGCAGATCGACACCGTCGTGCTCGACAAGACCGGCACCGTCACCAGCGGCCGGATGACCGTAACCGCGATGGCCACCGCGCCCGGCACCGAACCCGCCGAACTGCTCCGCCACGCCGCCGCGGTCGAGCGCGCCTCGGAGCACCCGGTCGCCGCCGCGGTCTGTGCCGCCTGGGAGGAAGCCGCGCGGGAAGAGCTCGCCGCCGCGGACGGTTCCACGCCCGAGGTGGACGCTTTCCGGGCGCTGCCGGGCCTGGGCGTGCGCGGCGTGGTGGAGGGCCGCCAGGTCGTGGTCGGGCGCGAGCGGCTGCTGTGCGACCGCGGGATCGCGATCCCGCCCCGGCTGGCCAGTCACTGGGCGCAGTGGGAGCAGGCCGGCCAGACCGTAGTCCTGGTCGCCTGGGACGGCCGGCTTCGCGGCGCGCTCGCCGTGGGTGACGCGATCAAGCCGTCCGCCGGGGCCGCCGTCGCCGGGCTGCGCCGCCTCGGCCTGCGGCCGGTCCTGCTCACCGGGGACAACGAGGCGACCGCCCGGGCCGTCGCCGCGGCCGTGGGCATCGAGGAGGTGATCGCCGGGATCCTGCCCGCCGCCAAGGCCGAGGCCGTCCGGGATCTGCAGGCCCGCGGACACCGGGTGGCGATGGTCGGCGATGGGGTGAACGACGGCCCCGCGCTGGCAGCGGCCGACCTGGGCATGGCCATCGGCGCGGGCACCGACGTGGCGATCTCAGCGGCCGACCTGATCCTGCTCCGCGAGGACCTGCGGGTGGTGCCCGAGGCGATCCAGCTGGCCCGGGCCGCCCGCGGCACGATCAGGCGCAACCTGGCCTGGGCCTTCGGCTACAACGCGGCGGCCGTGCCGCTGGCCGCGCTGGGCTTCCTCAACCCGCTGATCGCGGCCGCCGCGATGACGCTGTCCTCGGTCCTGGTCGTCGCCAGCAGCCTGCGCCTGCGGCGGTTCCGCCCCATGGCCCCCCTGTGACGTAGCCTGGCCGGGTGACCGACCCCGACGCATCTCTCCGGGTCTCCGACGCCGAACGGGACCAGACGCTGCGGACCCTCGGCGAGCACGCCGCCGTTGGGCGGCTCACCCTGGACGAGCTCGAGGAGCGGTCCAGCCGGGCGCTGGCCGCCAAGACCCGCGGCGAGCTCGCCACGCTGACCGGCGACCTGCCGCAGGAGGCGGGCCAGGACCGTCCCGCGCCGACGCTGGCCAAGAAGCCGGTGCGCTGGATGGTGGCCATCATGTCCGGCTCGCACCGGCGCGGCCGGTTCCGCGCGGTCGGCAGCATCAACGCCATCGCGATCATGGGCGGCGACGAGATCGACCTGCGCGAGGCCGAGATCGAGGGCGGCGAGCTCACCCTCAACCTGGTCGCGGTCATGGGCGGCGCGACCCTCTACATCCCGGACACGGTCGAGCTGGACGTGGGCGGTTTCTCGCTGCTGGGCGGCAACACCGAGATCGGCTCCGAGCGCCCGCCGCGCCCCGGCGCGCCGGTGATCAGGCTCCGTGCCTGGAACCTGCTGGGTGGCCCCACCATCTACCGCGTCCCGCCGCAGGCCCGCGGCCTGGGCCTGAAGGAGGCGCGCCGCCTGGCCAAGGCCGCGGGCCGGGGCGAGCTGCCCCCGCCCGGTTAACGCGGCCCGGTTAGCGGTACTCCTCCAGCACGTCCCTCAGGTAGCCGCGCTCGCTCTCGTATACGTGCGCCGATTTGACGATCATCAGTAGCCGCCCGACCAGTCGGCCGAGCTGCCCGGCCACGTGCTGCTGCAGCGAGGCCAGCTCGACCAGGTTCCCGTAGCCCTTGGCGCCGAAGTCGATGCTGTGCGCATAGGCGACCAGCTCGACCGCGCCGTCCGGCAGCCAGAAGTCGAGCAGGCTGACACACGGGATGTAGCTGGTGTCGGTGTGCGGCTGGAACGTGGTGATGGCCGCGGACCTGGTGGCCGGGTCCCGGCGCAGCCGGTCGACGACCCAGGCAACCTGGTCCCGGCCGGAGTGCTCGTAGTCGAACAGCCGGGTCGCGTAGCTGTCCGCGTCGCCGAGCGCGGCCACCGCGGCGTGCTCGGTGAAGTTGGCGTGCATCCAGGCCAGCCGCTCGGGTTCGGCGTGCGCAGCGATGATCTCGTCCGCCGGTCCTGGATGGTCCACGACGAGCGTCACCAGCGAGATCTCGCGTACCGGCAGGCCGTCGTAGCGGCTCTCGACGCCCTCGGTCAGGATCCGCTGGGCCACCGCGAGCCACGCCGCCCCGATCGTGTCCGCTCGCACCGTCTGCGGCCCGTCGCTGGCCAGCCGAATCGTCACCCCCGCATGCTACGGCCCGCGCCTGGCCCGGGCACTTTCATGATCGTGAGCAGTTTGGGACAAATAGCGCCCAAAACTGCTCACGATCATGGTCTTCCCAGCCCCGGAAGGAAGCTAGGCCTCGTTCCAACGCCGGGAACGCTGCAACCTAGCTGCAAGGCGGGTCAGCCACGATGGCCGGGACGCAAGGGAGGCGACCGTGACCGACAAGCCTGTGATCGACAAGTTCCTGCACGCGATCGAGACCGCGAACATCGAAGGCTGCGACGCGTGGAGCGCGGACGCGACGCTCGACGCGACCGTGCCCAACTGGCGGCTGCACGCGGACGGCGCCGACGCGATCCGCGCCGAGTACGCGCGGTGGTTCGCCGACCCGGCCCGCTTCGACGAACTGCGCCGCTACCCCGTCGAGGGCGGATTGGCCGAGGTGATCGAGTACACGCTCAGCTGGACCGAGAACGGCGTGCCGCACGCCGGGCATCATCTGCACGTGCTGACGGTGCGCGATGACCGTATCGTGTCCGACATGGTCTTCTGCGGCGGCCGCTGGCCGGCCGCGCTGCTCGCCGAGATGGAGGCGGCTGGTGCCTGAGGCACTAGCCGACCTGCTCTCGGGTGCGACCGAACGGGCCGGGCTTGACGAGGCACCCGGCAAGTCGGGAGCCTCGCTGGAACGGGTCGTCATCGACGGGCAGGCCTACGTGCTCAAGCATCTCGACCTGGGCCGAGACTGGACCATGCGGGCTTCGGGCTGCCTGCGCGGGGCCCCGCTGGTCCTGTGGGAACGCGGCATCCTGGCCCGCCTGCCGGGCTGCCTGAACCAGCCCATCGTGGCTGCGGCCCCGGAGCCGCGCGGCTGCGCCCTGCTGATGCACGACGTCGGCCGGTGGCTCGTGCCCGCCACCGACGCGCCGATCCCGCTGGCCCAGCACACGCGGTTCCTGCGGCACATGGCCGAACTGCACGCGGTCTTCTGGGCTTGCGGCGACGAGTTCGACGTGGTCCCGGCCATGCACCGCTACCTGGAACTCTCGCCGTGGATGGCGGCGGCCGAGGCCGCCGCGGGCTCGCCGCACCTGGTGCCGCGCCTGGTCGCGAAGGGCTGGCCGCTGCTGGCCGAGGTCGCCCCGGCCGCGGCCGCGGTCGTCACCCCGCTGGCCCGTGACCCGGGTCCGCTAGTCGAGGCGCTGGCCGCGACGCCGCAGACGTTCGTGCACAGCAACTTCAAGCTCGACAACCTGGGCACCGACGACGCGGGCCGCACGGTGCTGCTCGACTGGGAGCAGCCGGGGCGCGGGGCGCCGCTGTCCGACCTGGCCTGGTACCTCGCGATCAACTGCCGCCGCCTGCCCCAGTCCAAGGAGGCCTCGATCGCGGCCTACCGGGAGGAGCTGGAGGGCTGTGGCATCGACACCGGTCCCTGGTGGGAGCGCCAGCTGGCGCTGTGCCTGCTCGGCGCCATGGTCCTGTTCGGCTGGGAGAAGGCACTCGGCGGCTACGACGAGGAGCTCGCGTGGTGGGAGACCCGATCCGTACAGGCGGCGGCACTACTGAGCTGACCACGGCGCTGCGCGCGGACTACGACGCCGCGGCAGCCGACTGGGCCGGCGGGCCGGAGGCGATGTACGAGGCGCTGGCCCGGTCACTGGTGGCGGCCGCGCCGGTGCCGCTGGCCGGGAGCCTGGTGCTCGACCTGGGTGCAGGCACCGGGGTGGCCGGCCGGGCCGCGCTGGCCGCGGGCGCGCGCCGGGTCGTCGGGGCCGACCTGTCCGAAGGCATGCTGCGGCGCGGCCTCGGCGAGACCCCGGTGCTGGCCGACGCGGTCGCGCTGCCGTTCCGCGACGGCGCCTTCGACCTGGTGCTGGCCGCGTTCTGCCTCAACCACCTGGGCCGGGTCGAGGACGGCCTGGCCGAGGCGCGGCGGGTGGGCGCGGCGATCGCCGCCAGCGCGTTCGCGCCGGGGTGGACGCATCCCGCTAAGGACGCCGCGGATGGTGCCTTCCGGTCGTTCGGCTATCAACCGCCCGGCTGGTACGCGGTCCTGGCCCCCGGGTCACGGGCCGGCGACCCCGAGGTCCTCGCCGAGAGCGCCGCCGCCGCGGGGTTCAGCCGCGTTCAGGCGCGCACCGTGTCCGTCCCGACGGGCCTGGCCACCCCGGCCGAACTGGTCGCGTGGCGGCTGGGCATGGCCCACTACGCCCCGTTCCTGCGGTCGCTCGACCCGGCCGGGCGGGCCGCGGCGCGGCGCGCGGCCGAGCGGGCCGTGGCCGCATCTATCGACGGCGCGACCGGCGGTGGCCCGCTGGTCGTGGAGATGGTGGTACTCACCGCGAGGTGACCCGGCCTGGGCCGGCCAGGGCCAGCCGCCGGTCCGCCTCGCGCAGCAGCCCGTCCGCAAAGTCGCCCGCGCCCCGCGCCAGCCGCGCGGCCCGGTCGGCGGCCCGCTCCCGCCAGGCGGGCTGGCCGAAGTCGGCGGCCAGGTCGCAGGTCCACCACCACGCCTCGATGGCCGCGGCGCCGTCGAGCAGGTCGAGGTCCGCGGCCACCGCGCCCGGGTCGGCCGGGTCGCCGAGCGCGTGGCGGGCCCGGTGCGCGAGCAGCCGGGCGACGCTGGTGTACCGCGGCACGCCCAGCGCGGCCGCCTGCGACTCGAGCTCGCGGGCCTGCGCCAGCGCCTGCCCGCCGTCGCCGGCCAGCAGCGCCAGGCGCCCGGTGAGCAGCTGGTGCTTGAGCCGGAGCCGCCATCCGAAGACCAGGTTGCCCCGCAGCAGCGCCGCCGCCTCGGTCAGCCGGGCCCGCGCGCCGTCCGGATCCCCGGTCGCCAGGCAGTGCCCGGCCAGGTCTTCCAGCGCGGCGATGGTGACGTCCGCGGTGCCCTGGCCCTGCCCGGCCTCCAGCGCCTCCTGGTGGTGGTCCAGCGCCTCCTGCCGGGCGCCCAGGTTGCCCAGCACCCAGCCGGTGAAGTTCACCCCGCGCCCGGCGAAGCGCGGGACCTGCCGCCGTTCCACCTCGACGGTGTACCTGGCCAGCGCGGCCAGCGCCTGGGCTGGTCGGCCGGCCAGCGCGTGCGCGTGCCCGGTGAACAGCAGCGCGTGCATGGTGGCCGAGGTGTGCTCCACACCGATCTGCCCGCGCGCCGCCGGGCGCAGCAGTGCCAGCGCCTCCTCCACCCGGCTCTGGTGCGCCCGCAGCACCCCGAGCCACCCGGCGGCGGCCACCCGGTCCGCCCCCTCGGCGAGTGAGAACGCCTCGCCGAGCAGCAGCTCGGCCCGGGCCAGGTCGCCCGCCGCGTGGTGGGTCCGGCCGCCGGCCGCCAGGCACCGGGCCCGGGTCGCCGCGTCGTCCGCGGCGAGCGCGCCGTCCTCGGCGAACTGGGCGGCCTGGGCGAAGTCGCGGCCGAAGTAGGACGCCCACGCGCCGACCTCGAGCGCCGCCGGGCCGGCCGGGGCGGCCCGCTCCACGTCCGCCAGCGCCTCGGCGTAGCGCCCGCGCAGGGTGCGGACCCGGGCCCGGGCCAGCCAGCCGTCCGGGCCGGCGTCCAGCCGCAGCGCGTCATCGAGCAGCGTCTCGGCCGCCGCGTAGTCGTGGCGTTCCGCGGCTCGCGCCGCCGCGTCGCGCAGCGCGCGGGACGCCAGCGCCAGGTCCCCGCCCAGCCGCGCGTGCCCGGCCACGGTCAGCGGATCAACGCCGGCCCTGCGGTCGAGCACCCGGCCGGCCTGCCGGTGCAGCAGCGCGGCCCGCCCCGCGGTCGCGCTCGCCGCCAGCGCCTCGCGGACCAGCTCGTGCCGGAACCTGAACATCCCGTCCGCCTCGACCAGGAACTGCTTGGCCACGGCCTGCTCGGCGTCGTCCAGCAGGGCAACGGCGGGCCGCCCGAGCACGGCCGCGAGCAGGTCTACGTCAAGCTCCGGGCCGATCACCGCGGCGGTGCGCAGCAGCAGCCCGGCCGGGCCCAGCTCGTCACAGCGCGCGGACACCGACTCGACCAGCGATGCGGGCAGCTCCGAGCCCGCGGCCTGCTGGGCCAGTTCGGTCAGGAAGAGCGGATGCCCTCGGGACCGCGTGTACAGCTCGTCGACCCGGCCCGGCCCGACCAGCTCGGCGGCCGCGTCCCGGCCCAGCGCGCCGAGGTGCACGAACGCCGACGCGGGCAGCGGCTCGCCCTCGCCGGAGCGCACCGCGGCCACGACCGTGACCGCGAGCTTCTCCCGTACGGCGAACCGCAGCCAGTCCGGCAGCGCGGGCCCGGCCAGGTGGGCGTCGTCGACCACGACCACCAGCGGGGCGCGCTCCGCCAGGCGGCCGAGGGCCCGGACCAGGGCCGAGTAGAGCACCGCCGGGCCCAGCATGCTGTCCGCCAGCATCGGCGGCAGCCGCGGGCCCGGCGCCAGGTTCAGCAGCGGCCCCAGCAGCGCCGCGTCCGCGCCGAGGACGTCGGCTGCGGTGTCGGGCCCGAGCCCGCGCAACAGGCCGGCCAGCGCCGTCAGCATCGCATCGAGCGGCATCGAGCGGTCGAGCGGGCCGCACGACGCGATCAGTACCGTGTCCCCGGCCGCGGTGCGCCGCCCGGCCCAGGCCCGCAGCAGCGTCGTCTTGCCGATGCCGGCCTCGCCGTCCACCACGACCACCTCAACGGCGTCGCTGGCCCGCGACGCGATCGCCTCCAGGTAGGCCAGTTCGTCGTCCCGGCCGACCAGGACGGGCCCGGCCGGGCCGGACGCGGCCGGCCCGGGCCCGGTCAGTTCGCCCCGCAAGATCGCGGTGTACAGCGCGGTCGTCTCGGGCGAGGGGTCGGTGCCCAGCTCGTCGGCCATCCGCTCGCGGGCGCTGGCGTACAGGGACAGCGCCCCGGCCACCCGTCCGCCCATCACGTGGGCCCGGAGCAGCAGCCGCAGCGCCGCCTCATCGTACGGGTCGCGTTCGGCCGCTGCCGCGGCCGCGTCGGCGGCGGCCATCCAGTCGCCGGCCTCGAGCAGGGCGCCGGCCGCCACCAGCCGGGCCCGGCCGGTCAGCCGGCTCAGCTCGGCCTGCCGGAGCTGAGCCCACTCGCCGGGCAGCGGCTGCGGGCCGTCGCCGCGGATCAGCGAGAGCGCGACCCGCGCGGCCGCCACCGCGCCCATCGCGTGGCCCGCCTCCCGCCGCGCCTCCATCTGCCGGGTGAGCACCGCCAGCTCGGTCGCGTCCAGCCAGTCACAGTGCAGCAGGTAGCCCTGGTCCCGGTGCTCGATCCGGTCACGGCCGAGCACCGTGCGCAGCCGGCTCATCAGCACCGCCAGCTGGTCCTCGGGGCGGGCCGGCGGGACGGTTTCCCACAGCGCGTCGATCAGCACGCCGGCCGGCACGGCCTGCCCGGCGCCCAGCGCGATCAGCTGCAGGGCCAGCCGCGCCTTCCGGCTGCCCAGCGCCTGCGGCTCGATCCCGTCCACGCCGAAGTCGCCGAGCACCCGAACCGCCAGCGACCTCACGCGCCTATTAAAAGCCGGCGGTGCAACCTGACTGCAACCACCGCCGTCCACGCTGGTCAGGAAACCTCCGCCGAGGAAAGGAGATCCCGATGAGCGGGAAAGCGGAACAGAAGAGCTTCACCACGCCCGACGAGACCCGCAGCTTCGACTACGGCGCCCTGGACCTGCTGCAGATCGGCGGCGCCGAGATCGGCCGGCTCACCTTGCAGCCGGGCTGGCGCTGGTCGGACCATGTCAAGCCGCTGGCCGACACCGAGCTGTGCGAGGCACCCCACTTCCAGTACCACGTGGCCGGGACGCTGCACGTGGTGATGGCCGACGGCGCCGAGTTCGACGCCCGGCCCGGTGACGTCACCGCGCTGCCCCAGGGTCACGACGCCTGGGTGGTCGGCGATGAGCCGGTCGTGGTGGTGGACTGGTACGGCGCCAGCAACTACGCCCGCGGCTGACCCCGGCGGCCGCCGAACACGATCTCCCGCGTCCGTCCGGCGGCCAGTACATCCGCGGCCGTGTGCCCGACGCCCGCCAGCCGGATCATCCGGTGCCGGAAGGGGAGACCGGCCGCGCGGGCCAGGGCGCGGACGTGCTGGTCGTAGCGCAGCCCGCGGTCCAGCCGGTTCGCGCCCTGCGCCATCGCCGCCGGGCTCACCTCAAGCAGCAGCGAGGCCTCGTCGTTGTCCAGCTCGCCCAGCACGATCGTGACGTCACGGCCGAGGTAGCGTTCCAGGCTCCGCCTCGGGTCCGCGTCCACATAGCCGGGGGCGCGGTCGAACCCGTAGCGCCAGTCGTTGACGTGTGCGGCGACCGGCACCGCGACCGGCCGCTCCCGGCTGAAGTACAGGTACGTCGAGGGGTTGGCGACGACGAACCGGACGCGTAGCCCGCGGGCGGCCAGGACGTCGGGCCCGCGGCCCACGGCCGCGTAGCGGTTCACGAACTGGCCGCCCGCCGAGTTGCCGAACACCACCACCGCCGGGTCGGGCCTGGGTTCCGGCGCCAGCCGGGCGAGCAGGCTGTCCAGGACGCCGAACGAGCTGAGAGGAGCCTGGTGTGGTAGTCCTGACGGGACGCCTGCTGCCAGCGGCGCCCCGAGGAGCCCTGAGGAGAGGAGTCACCATGGACCTGGGCCTGCGCGGCCGCCGTGCGCTGATCACCGGAGGCAGCCGGGGCATCGGCTTCGCGGTGGCCGAGGCGCTCGCCGCCGAGGGCGCGGCCGTGGGCCTCGTGGCCAGGGACGCGGCCGGCCTGGCCGAGGCCGCCGGGCGGCTGGAGCCCCGCGGGGTTCCGGTCGCCACCGCGGCGGCCGACGTCACCGATACTCCCGCGCTGCAGCGCGCCGTGGCGGATATCGCCAGCGCGCTGGGCGGCCTGGATCACCTGGTGGCCAACGCGGGCGGCACGGTCGGGACGGGCAACCTCACCAGTGCCGCCGACGACGAGTTCACCGCGACGTTCGCGCTCAACGCGGGCCACGCCGTCGAGCTCATCCGGGCCGGGCGGCCGCACCTTCAGGCCGCGGGCGGCGGCGCCGTGGTGATCATCTCCTCGGTCACCGGGATGCGGCCCGCGCCGCGGACCGCCTACGCGGCCGCCAAGGCGGCCGAGATCCACCTGGCCGCGACGGCCGCCCAGGAACTCGCGCCGGATCGCATCCGGGTGAACGCCGTCAGCCCCGGTTCGATCATGTTTCCCGGCGGCGGCTGGGACAGCTTCCAGCGGGCCAACCCGGAAGACTTCGCCGCCTTCCTGGCCGGCCAGTTCCCGTTCGGCCGCCTCGGCTCGCTGCCTGAGGTCGCCGACGTGGTGGCGTTCCTGCTGTCCGAGCGGGCGTCCTGGGTCACCGGCGCGAACATCGTGGTGGACGGCGGCCAGAACTACCCGAGCGCCCGCCGCTTCACCTGAGGAGGATCACATGTCGGCGACGATGAGCCGGGCCGAGCGCGAGGAGTTCCTGGCCGGGTTGCACGTCGGGGTGCTCAGCGTGGCCTCGCCGGACGGCCGCGGCCCGCTGACCGCCCCGGTCTGGTACACCTACCAGCCAGGCGGCACGGTGAACGTGAGCACCGGCCGCGGTACCCGCAAGGCCCTGGCCATCGAGGCGGCGGGCCGGGTCAGCCTGTGCGCCCAGGACGAGCGGCCGCCCTATAAGTACGTCACGGTCGAGGGCCCGGTCGTCATGGAAGATGCCACCGATGCCGAGCGGCTCGAGCTGGCCCGCCGGTACCTCGGGATCGAGGGTGGCGACGCCTACATGTCGGCCAACCCCGGCGGCTCCCAGGTCATGATCAGGCTGACACCGGAGCACTGGCTGAGCAGAGCCTACAGCGACGGCTGAGGCGCGAGGCCGGAAAAAAGGTTGAGCGGCGGCCACGACCGAAGGGACGATGAGGCATGGTCCTGGTGCGCGCGACGACGACGACCGACTGGCAGGCGCTGCGTGAGATCCGCCTGCAGGCGCTGCTCGACGCGCCGGACGCCTTCGCCTCGACCCACGCCGGGGAGGCCGCCTTCGGTCAGGACGAGTGGCGCCGGCGGGCCGTCCGCGACGGCTCGTTCATCGCGTTCCTGCCCGAGGTCTGCCCGGCCGGCCTGGGCGGCGGGTACCTGGCGGCGCCGGAGGTCGTCGAGCTGGTCAGCATGTTCGTCCGGCCGCAGGCCCGGGGCCGCGGCGTCGGTGAGGCGGTCATCGACGCGGTCGCCGGCTGGGCCGGGCAGCAGGGTGCCAGCACCGTCCACCTGTGGGCGACCGAGACCAACTCCCGCGCCCGCCTGCTGTACGAGCGCTGCGGGTTCACCGTCACCGCCGAACGCCAGCCGCTGCCCTCCAACCCCGCCCTCAGCGAGATCGGCATGCAGCGCCCGGTATAGCCAGCACTGCTCTAACCGGGCGCCCTTCTCGAACTGGGCGCGCACGCCCAGCAGGCGTACCGGGCGCCGCCCGGTGAACCGGCTCAGCGCCTCGGCCGCCGCCTGCGCGATCACCGCGGGGTCCGAGGAAGGCTCGGCCAGCGTCACCCCGTGCGTCTCGGTGATGAACGGCGCGTACCGCACCTTCACCACGATCCGCAGCGCCGGCCGCGGCTCCGATGCCAGGTCAACGGCCAGCAGCCCCGCGATCCGCGCTACTTCGGCCTCCACCTGCGACCAGTCGGCGATGTTCCGCTGGAACGTCTCCTCGCGCCCGTGGCCGCGCGCCACATAAGGCGAGTCGTCCACCTCGGCGTCGCCCCGGCCGCAGGCCAGCAGCACCAGCCACGGTCCGGTCATCGGCCCGAACACCGCGGCCAGCGCGTCCGGGTCGGCGGTGGCCAGGTCGCTGACCGTACCGATGCCAAGACCGGCGAGCTTCTTGGCCGTCTTGGCGCCGATGCCCCACAGCGCCTCGGTCGGCCGGGCCCCGAGCACCTCGAACCAGTTCGCGAACGTCAGCCGGAAGACCCCGGCTGGCTTGCCGAACCCGGTGGCGATCTTGGCCTGCAGTTTGTTCTCGCCGATCCCCAC
>Ga0210397_10001295_pt1 | contig 16007 bp, 13 predicted proteins | sample IncBWH2OmetaG_FD_160126 | JGI IMG/M metagenome (GOLD analysis project Ga0210397, IMG submission 160126) | Forest soil microbial communities from Barre Woods Harvard Forest LTER site, Petersham, Massachusetts, United States - Inc-BW-H-2-O ...
AAATGGCTGCGGTCATACCGGGCGCGATTTTCATTCGTCCACATCGGCGGCCCCTCCGAATCAGGCCGCATCTATTGAATCACAAACGATTCATAGGATTCAACTTCTCCCCGGACAGACACTAAGTCTTTCAAACTAGGTTGTCTTTTTCAATCTTCTTTCCCGCAAAACAGCTTGACATCTGCCTTCGGAGGGCAACGTTCGCGGAACGACTTGTTCTACCAGCCGCAAGAATCGGGTGTTGCGAACCCCGCGACCACCGATTCTTGCGATATCGGTGTAGGCGACCCGGAGGCGTCGCCTTTCGCGTTTTGGGCGCCATTTCGCAGACATCGGGCGTTGCGCCTTGCCGCAACTACCGATACATGCGATGTCGGCGCAAGCCCATTTTTCCAACTATACAGCCGATCGGATGCGAGGTCGCAGAAGAAAGCATCATTCCTACATGATCGGACCAGGCAAACGCCCTCGGTCGCCGCCACGAGGTGCGTGGGGGGCGTTCGCTCGGGCGGCTGCGGTGTCATGCGGGGGAATGAGTGGTTCGGTATTGGCAAAGAACGGCGGTTCTTCACGTCGTTCTCTTTGAGGCTGACATCCACTCGTTCAGCTTCGACCATCGGCGACGACCTGAGACATTCCTCACCGCGATGGCGACAGCCTTTTTCTGGCCGACAAGAACCACCAGACGTTTCCCCCGGGTGACGCCGGTGTAAAGCAGGTTTCGCTGAAGCATCGTGTAATGCTGGGTCAGGACCGGGATGACGATGGCGGGGTATTCGGAGCCCTGGCTTTTGTGAATGGTTGCCGCGTAGGCGGGCACCAGCGTGTCAAGTTCGCCAAACCCATAAACGACGGCGCGCCCATCAAATCTCGCGGTCAGTTCGCCGGTATCGAGATCGACGTCGTCGATATAACCAATGTCGCCATTGTAGACCTCCTTGTCGTAGTCGTTTTCGATCTGCATCACCTTGTCACCGGACGCAAAGGTCCAGCCGAAGCGTTCGACCTTTCGGTCTCCTGCGGGGTTAAGCGCTTTTTGCAGTTCAATGTTGAGCGACCGGGCGCCGACGCCGCCACGGTTCATCGGGCATAGCACCTGGATGTCTCGGATAGGATCAAGACCGAAGCGCTGAGGTATTCTGTTCTGCACCAACTCAATGATCCGCTGCACTGCAGTTTCGGCTTCGTCCGCCGGTACAAAGTAGAAGTCGCTTTCACCCTCGGGCTTGGTGAGGTCAGGTATCAAGCCCTGGTTGATCTTGTGCGCGCTGGCAATGATCCGGCTTTGGGCCGCCTGTCGGAACACCTCGGTGAGGCGAACGACTGCGACTGCGCCTGACGCGATAATGTCGGCCAGCACCTGACCGGGTCCAACGGACGGCAGTTGGTCGATGTCGCCAACAATCAGCAGCGCGGCATGGTCGGGCGCAGCCTTCATCAAGGCCTGCATAAGCATCACATCGACCATCGAGGTCTCGTCCATCACCAGCAGATCGCATTCGAGCCGGTTCTCTGCGTTGCGTTTAAACCCACCTGCCTTTGGATCCACCTCAAGAAGCCGATGGATGGTCTTGGCCTCGAACCCCGTCGCCTCCGTCATTCGCTTGGCGGCGCGTCCGGTCGGTGCGCACAACACCAGATTGACGCCCTTGGCGCTCAGTATACGAAGAACGGAATTCACGATGGTCGTCTTGCCAACGCCGGGTCCGCCGGTAATGACCAGAATCTTTGATGTCAGCGCCAGTCGAATGGCCGCGACCTGGCTTTCCGCCAACGACAGGCAGGTCTTTTGTTCTACCCACGGCAGTGCCTTATCGGCGTCAATGAACTGCCAGGGCAGCTTGCCGTTCGCTAGGGTTGTCAGTCGCTCCGCAATGACCTGTTCGGCTCGATAGAGACCGCCCAGAAATACGCACGGCGTCTCGCTGACGCTCGCGGCGATCACCGTGCCCTCGGACAACTCCAGATCCAGCGCCGTCTGAACCAGTTCCTGCGATATCTCCAGTAATCCGACGGCCAGCGGAACAAGCTCCGCGGTCGGCAGGCCACAGTGGCCATCGTCCATGGCTTCCGTCAGAGCGTAGGAGATGCCTGCTCGGACGCGGACCATGGCGGTTTTCGCGATGCCGAGCTTCATGGCGATGGCATCGGCGGTCTTGAACCCGATGCCACGGATGTCGCGTGCCAGCCGGTATGGGTTTTCGGTCATCACCTGGACGGCGTCGGAGCCGTAGGTCTTGTAAATACGCACCGCCCGCGCAGTGCCGACGCCGTTGCTGTGCAGGAAGACCATGATCTCTCGGATGATCTTCTGCTCGGCCCAGGCATCCGTTATGCGTTTGGCGCGGAAGACGCCAATGCCAGTGACCTCACGTAGTCGCTCCGGCTCGGCCTCGATGATGTCGAAAACCTTATCGCCAAAAGCCCGGACCATTTTCTTGGCATAGACCGGGCCGATGCCGCGGATCATCCCGGAGCCGAGGTATCTTTCGATGCCGTCGATCGACGTCGGAGCCGAGGTGCGCATGAAGCGCGCCTTGAACTGCTGCCCGTGGGCGTGGTCATTGACCCATTCCCCGGAAGCCGTAATCCACTCGCCTGCAGAAATCATGGCGGCGTGGCCTATGACCGTGACAAGTTCGAGATGTCCGCGTGCCTTGGCCCGCAGAACACAAAATCCGTTATCGCTGTTATGGAACGTCACTCGCTCGACGAGACCGGCCAGAACTTCCTGTTTTGCGGGTTCCGGTTGATGCCTCGCTGCAGGGCTCACGATGTGCCGAGCTCCGTTGCGGTCAATAATTCCTTGATGGTGGCGAACTGCGCCGCCCGCTTGGTAATTGTCGTCGGAGTTTCCTTGGTAAGATCGTCGTCCTCCTCGAGCAGAAGGCTTTTCGCATGCAGTTCCCGTTCAATCCGCGCGATGTGGTTGCTTAGTTCAAAGGGAGTGAACATCAGCCTCACCTGGGAGACAAACCGAGGAAGTTCCCAGGCAAATTCTCGCTGCGTTTCAGCAGCTTCGACGAAGTTCAGCAGCTTTTCCGCAACGAGATAATCAAATGCGGCTTTCAGCCCATAGCGCCGCTTAATACCTTGCGCGGCTTCATACTGTTGGAGCCATATCTCGTGCCATTTTCGAGCGGTCATAACTGGGGCTCTATCGTCAGTCAGGATCCGGTTGGAGTTTCAGACCTCTTTTAACCCACTATAGTCGATCGAGGGGAACTCGTCATGTGGAGGGCGAAACCCGAACGGAGCTACAGCCACCCCCGCGCGCTGAAGGCCGCGAGATCTACGCCCGGCGGCGCGTACCAACCCCCCGCGGCATATCGAGCGCCGAGCTTCTGCGCGGCATCCTTGTTGCCATATGGAATCCGTAGCGGTGTGTTTCCCGCCGCTGCTTTCTGTCCTGGCGTTGATGGCGTAGCAATGGGCTGAGCCGCAGCGGCCTTTGGTTTCCGCGTACGCTTGGTCGACAGTGCAGATCCTGCCGCCGTCAGCTTCGCCCACTTGCCACCGGGCTTGGCGCGTGACGTGACCGGCGGCCTGCGCGGGTTCGGTTCCATCCCCCCGGGCCTGCCCGGCGTGGGCTCGTGCTCTGCAACGGTCACATCGCCCGATTTCTTCGGCGCGTGCTGCTGCAGAAACGCCCGGCATATCGAACTGGACGTTGCGTAGCCCGCCGGCAGGCTGAAGCCCTTTTGACGCGAGATGGTGACTGCAAAACGCTTCATGGCAGGCGTGGGCGCACGAATGCCACCGACGCCACCAAAGGTCGGTCCGTGCGATGGCGTTGCACCGGCCGGCGCACCGTTCTTCAACCTGCCGATGATGCGCGGGGCAACGTCGCACACGGCGTCGATGGCGCCGACCATCTCCTGCTTGCCAATCACGACATCGTCGAGCAGGCATTCGAGCTGCGCCGTCACTCCCGGATCGACCAATGCCGGATCAGCTTGCTGGAGGACGCCAAACAATTTCAGTCCGGTATCGGTCGGGACGATGTTCTTGCCCTGCGCGACCAGAAAGTGTTGGCGCTTCAGCCCCGCGATGATTTCCGCTCGGGTTGCCGGTGTGCCGATGCCTTTGGCTTCCTTCAGGCGGTCGCTCAGAAATTCGTCCTCCACAAAGCGCCAAGCATTCTGCATCGCCTCGATCAGCGTGCCCTCGTTGAAACGCGGCGGCGGGCGAGTTTCCTTGTCTTCGACTTTCGGGTCTTGCAACTGGGCGGTCTCGCCGTTCTTCATCGCCGGAAGCAGTTGCGCGCCCTTTTCGTCGGCCGGCGTCCATTCCGGAAATGCCGCGCGCCAGCCGAGATCGATCGGCTGGCGACCTGTGGCCTTGAACGGAAAGCCTGCAACATCGAGCGTGGCCGTGGTCTGCTGATAGCGAAAGTCCGGCATCAGGGAAGCGAGGTAGGCCCGTGCGATCGCGTCGAACAGCCTCTTCTCGTCGACCGAAAGCCGCGGCCAGATCTCCCGCAGGTTGTCAACGGTGTTGACGTTGGGGATGACCGCGTGATGGCTTGTGCCCTCGATCCCCCTGTCATGGAAAGACCCGTGCGCGCCTTTGCGCATCACGGGCGGCGTTGGCACCGGGATTTCCTTGAAGGATTGACCCACCTGAAGGCCGGCCACGATTCTTGGCACGTCTGTGGTCAGCGTCTCCGGCAGATAGCGCACCTCGGCGCGGGGATAGGTGATGATCTTCTTGCCCTGGCCGTCATACAGCTGCTGCGCCACCTCCAACGTCTTCGCCGCCGACCAGCCGAACCGGGATGAGCAGAGTTTCTGCAGCGAGGGGAGATCGTGCAGCTTGGGCGGGCCTTGCTTCTTGTCCTCGACACGCACGCCCAGCGGGCCCTGAAAGCCCTGGGCAGCCTTGATGATGATATCAGCGTTCTCGCGCTTGAGGATCCTGTCCTGCGGCGCGTGCCGCATTTGGAATTTGCCCGCTGCGACTTTGGCGGTGGCGACAATCTCAAAATACGTCACCGGCACGAAATCGCGGATTTCCAACTCGCGCTTGCACACAATCGCCAAGGTCGGCGTCTTCACGCGGCCAACGCCAATCACGCCGCGCGCGCCCTGCCCGAGGATGACCGTCGCGGTGCGGGTGAGGGAGAGGTTGTAAATCTGATCGGCCTGACGCCGTGCGACAGCCGCGGCGTAGAGACGGGAATATTCCGAGTTTGGTTTCGCGCGCCCGAAAGCGTCCCGGATGGTCTGAGAATCCTGCGCGGTGAACAGCACCCGCATGACCTCGCCGCGGTATTTGTAATGCTCGAGTATTTCTTGACCGATGAGCTGTCCCTCCCGATCACAGTCGGTGGCGAGCCAAACGCGCTTTGATGTACGTAATGCCTCGCGGATCGCCTTGAGCTTGGCAGCCTTGTTGCCGCCATCAGCAGGGCGCGTGGCATAGAGTCCCTCGGGGCGAAGTAGGATCGGCGACCAGCGCTTCCATTCCGGAACCGCGTCCTCTGGCTCCTCCAGATCAAACAAGTGACCTTCGGCTGCAAGGATGTCGCCATAGCGAGATCCCACAGCGGCGCGGACGTCTTTCGCCTGACTGCTTTTCTCGGTGATGACGATTTGATCAGCCATGGAGGCCCTGTTTGAAGATTCGATGCGACTCCTGGCCGTTAAGAACATATAGCGAACAGATTTGCCCGGCAAGATGCCGATCGACTTATTTACGCTAAGCCGCAAGGCCATGGAGAAAGCGTGTGGCTATCAATCGGCGTCCAAAAGCCGCCCCTTGGGCGGCCTTTCTGAGAGGTACCTTTGGGCTTGAAAAGCACCTTATGGTTTGACAGATGTTGGCAACCCATTGATATCGCAATAAATGCGATCGAGCGCACCATAAACCCACGTTTGGCGTTGAAATCGTTCACGCTAGGCTCGCTGCATGGCGACTCGCAGCTTCGCGATGTGTTTCCCCGGAGGGGCGGGGATCGATTAGCTGCCAGCTCGCGCTTCTGCGCACGAATGAACACGCCCGCGACGTCATCGCCAGCCTAACGCGGGCGCCACATGCTCGAGGATGGTTTCGATCACGTGCGCATTGTAGTCGACCCCAAGCTGATTTGGTACCGTGAGCAATAGCGTGTCCGCCTCGGCGATTGCCTCGTCCCTCTTGAGTTCATCGATCAATCGGTCCGGTTCGGCGGCGTAAGTTCGGCCGAACACCGCTCGTATGTTGTCGATAATCCCGATCTGGTCAGTACCATTGCCGCCACCGAAATAGGCGCGGTCGCGATCGCCCATCAGCGCGAAGATCGAACGCGACACCGACACCCGAGGTTCGCGCAAATGCCCGGCCTCCCGCAAGCCTGGCGATAGGCGCGGATCTGTTTTGCCTGCTGGACGTGGAACGGTTCACCCGTCTCGTCCGCCTTCAGGGTGGAGCTCTGCAAGTTCATGCCCCTCCCTGCGGCCCAGACGGCCGTCGCGTTCGATGCAGAGCCCCACCAGATGCATAGCGCTCTACTTCCGTAGTGTAACAAAGAACGGGCAGATCACGCTTTTCTGTTCTATCTGTGTCTTTTGAGCGGCTCAGTGGCATCTGACGGGAGGGGGAATGTTTGCAATGGACCAGAGAATGACCGAGGCAATCGCGCGGCGCGCGGGTCTTGAAAGAGCACTCGAGGAGTTTCCAGACGATGTGGTCGCCGCGGCGATCTCGGCGGCGAAGGTGACAGAAGTGATCCGCCGCTCGTGCCGTACGCCGTCGGAGCCGTGGCCGCCGATGACAGTGGTTCGTAAATGAACGAACGGCACTGGATGACCGCGAAAGCGGCGGCCGCGGCGATCGCAGATGGCGAGATGTCGCCCGTCGAGTTAGTTAAGGCACTCCTCGATCGAATTGAGCGATTGGACCCGCGCGTCAACGCATTCCTCCTTGTCGACGCGGACGCAGCGCTGAAAGAGGCTCACGCCGCCGAAGCCGAGGCGGCGCAAGGACGATTGCGCGGGCCGCTGCACGGGATTCCGGTCGGAATCAAGGACATCATCGACGTGGCCGGCCTGCCAACCACGTGCCATTCGAAAATCTTCGAGAACGATGCCGCCGCCAGGACCGATGCCGAGTGCGTGGCGAGGTTGCGGGCGGCGGGCGCGATTGTCCTGGGAAAGTTGTCGACACACGAGTTCGCTATCGGAGGGCCGAGCTTCGATCTCCCCTGGCCCCCGGCACGAAATCCCTGGAACCGTGATCATCATCCCGGGGGATCGTCCTCAGGCTCTGGCAGCGGTCTCGCGGCCGGTTTTTTCCCCATGGCGCTCGGAACCGACACCGGCGGTAGCATCCGCAATCCCGCGAGCGCGTGTGCGATCGTAGGCACCAAACCGACATACGGGCTCGTCTCACGACGCGGCGTCTTTCCGCTTGCCTTTACCCTCGATCACGTTGGTCCGATGACAAGGACGGTTGCAGACAATGCCCTGATGCTGGGTACTTTAGTTGGCCACGATCCTCTCGACCCGGCGAGCGTCCAGTTGCCCGAGAGCTGCGACTACATGACAGCACTCGATCAGGGCGTGCGTGACCTGCGCATCGGCTTTGTTCGACATTTTCACGAGGCAGACATTCCGGCCGATCCGGAAGTTGCTGCCGGTCTCGATCGGGTCGCCCTCACGTTGCGGTCAGAAGGCGCGAGCGTCGTCGACGTTCGGCTGCCTGCACTGCAGGATTTTGCTGCCGTCAACCGCGTGATTCTGCAAAGCGAGGCATGGTCGATCCATTCCGAATGGTTGAGGGATCGCCCGGGCGATTATGGACGCCTGGGCCGACGCCGCCTGATGTCCGGCGCTTTCATGGGCGCGGGCGACTACGTCCTGGCCAGCCGCCGACGGTCCCAGATGATCGTTGAGGTCGAGACAGCGCTGCGGGACGTCGACGTTCTGCTTTGTGCGAGCGCGATGGATCCTGCCTGCCGGATTGACGAGCCGGAAGAGATCGAGCGTACCTACATGCGACAAGCGCGGACGCCGTTCAACGTGACCGGTCATCCCGCACTCGCCATGCCGACGGGTCTGTCACGTGATGGGCTGCCTCTGTCGGTCCAGTTCGTCGGCCGATATTTCGACGAGGCGACCCTGTTCAAGGTCGCCCGCACGTGGGAGCGGGTAGCGTGCACCGATGCCCTGCATCCATTTCTCGTCGGATGAGGTCCTGCGCTCGGAAAGCTGGACCGCTTCGGTTGCTAAGCGGCCGGAAATTCGGTCTCCGGCAATCCGGCGCAATGGTCATAGATCGCGGATGGCCGGGTGAACCACACTTTTTCCTTCTCTGGATGGTTTACTATGTGCTGCAAGGCCTCGCGGAGCATGCGGACCCTGTAGGGCTGACCCACGATCATCGTATGCAACGCTATGCCACAGACGAGCGGCTGCTTTGCCGACTGACGCAGCAGCTCTTCAAATTGACCGATGATGAAGTCACGGAATTGCTCCGGCGAATGATGCCTCACGAGGATCTGAGGGCTATCGTTGATCTCGAGCGGGTACGGTACGCTCATAATTCGACCAGAGCGCGTCTTCATCCAGAGTGGCTGATCGTCGGCCGGCCAATCCATCAGAAAATCGAACCCGACCTCCTTCAGGAGATCGGGCGTTCGATGCGTCGCGGCCATCCATGGCGCCATCCAGCCTCTCGGCGGTTTCCCGGACGCGCGTTCGATGGCATCGCGAACCTCCTGCAGGAAGCGCTTCTCGTCAGATTCCCACATGTGGTTGTGGCGCTCGGCGTTTGTGCGGCCATGCCCGATGAACTCATCGCCGCGCGCTTTCAGGGCGTCGACGATACGGGGCGCATAGTCGAAGACTGTCGTGTTTATGAGGTGGGCCGCCGGGATGTTGAGTTCATCAAATAGTTCGAGACAGCGCCAAACGCCGACCCTGTTGCCGTAGTCCCGCCAGGCGAACGTCCGAGCGTCTGGAGCAAGTCCAGGTACCGTCAGTAGATGACCTTCGCCCGCGCCAAAGGCGAAGTGTTCGATGTTGAGGCCGAGATAGACTGCCAGCCGCTTGCCAGCCGGCCAGGAGTAGTCGGGCCGATCAATGATCGGCGAGTAAGCATAACGATCGTGATACGGAAGCTGCATCTTGGTATTCCTGCGAGACGCGGTTTGCGATTGGACACTGGCTTACGTTAGCAGGAAGCCGATCCCGAGGCCTTCCGCCGCCAGGCGGCCATCGAGGCGCAGTTGGATCGCGCACAAATGGCGGCCTTTTGCGGAACTGTCAAAAGCCCGCCAAGACAGCTACGCTGCCCGCCGATAGGAGGACAGGGCTTCGGAAATTGTGGGTCTCGCGATGTAGCGGACCCCCTGACTGGAACCCCCGATGCCTCGGATGACGATGGCTTCTACATTTTGGATCGTAGGCGCGTGCACAGCAGCATTGTGTTCTGGGAGATCTACCGTCTCCAGCCCCATGGATGAGCATGGGGAGGGGGCGATGTAGAGCCCGTGCCGGTTCGGGCAAGCAGGACAAACCATTACGGTTCAATGGCGCTTTGAGCTGCCTTTGTCCGAATGCGCCTTGAAACTATTCTGCACCAGCCGCTGAAACCCTTCCAATCTGAGTACAAGGTTCGTTTTCGATCTGCTGCTTCAGGATTTCCTGAGGCCTCGCATTTCGAACTGTTTGGCCTCAAGAGCGTCATGCGCTCCATTCCGACAAAGGAAAATCCTATTGAGGGTTCAATGCAGGTTGGACGGCACATTAGTCGGAATGGGCGTTGATTTTACAGCAAGATCACAAGACTCTTAATCAGCGGGGCCCAGGTTCGAGCCCTGGTGCGCCCACCAAAGGAAAAGTCCTCATTTTCCAATGCCTTCGCGGGATGGTGGTCGAGAACAAAGCGCGTCTCGTGCGACGTGTTTTGCGGTCGGACATCGCGCCGGATTGCCGTGCGACTTTTCCTTTGTTTCTGTATCTTCACCCCATTCGATACAGCGCGCTGATCCGATGGTACAGGTCGATTATGTGCTCGTCGTAGAATAGGATATTAGGGCGAGCAAAACGGACAATCTGTTCTGCCCGTCGCCGCAGAGTACCGCTTGCCGTAGAACCAGAATCGGATTGTTCGGGTCGGGGGTTTGATTCGCTCCTCCGCTACGCCTTCCCACTATTTCTTAAGCTAACTTACCAGCGTCGCCGCCGACCCGTGTCCACCACTTCGAGCCGCTCGACTTGGGCACTGCGCCTATCACTGTCCATAAGGACAGTTCTCAACAACGCGCCTCACTCGACAAGGCGGCCGTCACCGGATGCGTACGAAGAAATCACGTCGACTGAAACGCCGTTTGCCGACGGTAAGTCCCCGGCGTACTTCCAGTCCATTTTCGGAAAGCCCGGTGGAACGCGGGTGTGTTGTCGAACCCGACCAGTAATGCAATTTCATCAACTGAGGTCCGCGTCTTAACCAGTTGCTGAATAGCCAAATCGCGACGCATCTCGTCCTTGATTTTCTGAAAGCTGGTGCGTTCGGCGCCAAGCCGTCTCGACAACGTTCGGCTTGACATAAAAAGCGCCGCTGCCGTCGTGTCCAGAGACAAATCGATGCCAACCTTGTCCGCCAAATACCCGCGAATACGCGACGCGGTCGAATCATGGTCAAAAGTAACAAAGATCCATTCGTCGGGCGCACGTCGGACAAACCTAAGCAGTTCGCCCCTCGTTCGATGAAATCGCTGACGTAGAAAGCGCTCCTCGAAACGTATCGACGTATAATCCTGATCGAAGGTCACAGGGCCCGGAAACAATTGCGCATACTCGGCGAAGTGATCGGGACGTGAGAAGCCGAAGCCGACGCTCACGATCGGCAGTTCGCGACCGACGAGCCACGAGGCGACGCCGTGGCTGAGCTTGACCATCAGCTCATGCCCGAAGATGATCGGCACTGCCCCCGCGAGCAGCGGTTCGAGCGCCAAAGTCACGACGTTGTCCTGGCGCGAGAACCGTAGAGCGTAATCGTCCAGCAACAAATTCCAGAATCGCGTGAACCGATACATCGCGGTCAAGAGCGACGGTGCGTCGAGGAGGCTTAAGCATAAATATTTGAGCGTTCCACCTCTGATCGGCCGCGACCAAAGTCCAAGCATTTCATCGCCGGTTGCTATCGCGACGATCTCATAAAGGCGAACAAATTGTTCGCGCGTTATCCTGGCGCTGCGCCCATCGAGAAAGGAAGGAGCAATGCCGGACTTGACCAATAGGTCATCCACGCGCGCCGGACTTAACGTTCGTCTGGCTCCCGTCAACATGTTCTGGACGAAAGATATCGGGACCGTTGGGCTGAGATTCGGCATGGCGCTGGCTTCCGACGCGATCTGACGTTTGGCGGAATATGCAAATAGTTGGGCGTGAAGCGCAATAGACATGGCGCAAAATCGAGATAATTTGCCGACAAGTGCGAATGCGCTTGGGTGTTCAGGGTCTGACCTTGGCGCGAACGGCAAATGTTGTATTGGGGCAGGGCGGCGATCAGGACAGGATCGCTTGGCCATCGCCAAAGCCGGGATTCGGCTATGTGACCAACGCCAGTGGTCCCGCGAGGGCCGCTGGGCCGAAGCGAAACCGTCTTGATCGAGGGTTGCGTTACCAAACGCGAATGCCGAACGGACACTTAAAATCAGAAGGTGAATGATGAACTTCAGATCGCTTCAAATCGAAATGGCGGGACCTATCGCTATCGTGACTTTGTCACGGCCGGAGCGCTGCAACGCTATCGACGAATCCACTGTGGAGGAAATTGGACGATTTTTCGAATGTCCTCCGCAAGAAGCACGGGTCGCTGTACTCAAGGGAGCAGGCCGGCATTTCTGTGCTGGATTGGATCTAGAGGAACATGCGCGGCTGCAACGCACCCCGGTCCAGTTCATGCGCATGTGCCAAAGATGGCATTGGGCTTTTGATCAGATGCAATTCGGGGGGCTGCCGATCATCGGAGCGCTCCAAGGAGCGGTAGTCGGCGGTGGATTAGAACTCGCCGCTGCTTGTCACACCCGCGTTGCGGAGACCTCGACGTTCTTCGCTTTGCCCGAGGGACAGCGCGCGATCTTTACCGGCGGGGGTGCGACGGTACGCGTTGGCCGGATCATCGGACCGGGACGCATGGTCGATATGATGTTGGCTGCCCGTACCTACGATGCCGAGCGCGCACTGCAGCTCGGCCTTTGCCATGAAGTCGTATCAAGCGGGCTTAGCTTCGCGCGGGCAATGGGGATCGCTGAGGCGGCGGCCAAGCAGGCGCCCCTCTCGAACTACGCAATGGTGACGGCGATCAGCCGGATTAACGACATGTCGACCACAGACGGCTTGTTCACGGAGAGCCTGATGGCCGGCATGGTTCAAAGCGCTCCGGAGGTGGCTGCCGGATTGGCTGAATTCCTCCAAAAGAGAAGCCGGCGACTGGAAGCAACCCAGCAAAACACCGCGGTGTAACCGATGCACGATCCATGTCCGGGCTATGAGAGATTCTGAATGACCAAAGTCATAGAAAACTCCTCTTCAGATTCCGCTCCGGCGACTGAGACGGGATTCCGGTCGCATACCTCCCATTGGGGTGTTTTTTCAGCGCGATGGCAACGCAATGAACTCGAGGTTCGTCCGCATCCGGACGATCCTGATCCGAACCGCATCATACAGAATTTCGCTGGGGCCCTGCGCCATCGCGCGCGCGTCGCCCAGCCAATGGTGCGTCGCGGTTGGCTCGAACGCGGACCGGGACCGGACGATCGCCGGGGCCGCGACGAGTTTGTCCCGTTGTCATGGGACGCGGCCCTCGATCTGCTCGGTGCTGAACTGAGGCGCGTACGGGATCGTCATGGCGCCGGCGCGGTGTTCGGTGGATCCTACGGTTGGTCCAGCGCAGGCCGCTTCCACCATGCGCAAAGCCAAGTGCACCGCTTTCTCAACATCGCCATGGGAGGCTATGTCCGGTCAGTCAACACTTACAGTTCCGGCGCTTCCTCGGTGCTGGTGCCTCACATCCTCGGAGACTACGAGCAGTTGGTGAAGCGCAACGTGACCTGGGAACAGGTCGCGGAGCATAGCGAGATCGTGGTGGCCTTTGGTGGCATGGCACTAAAGAACAGCATGGTGGCAGGCGGCAGCATCAGCAAGCACATCGAGCGCGGCGCCATGGCGCGCGCGAATGCGCGTGGGTGTCAGTTCGTCCTAGTAAGTCCGCTCCGAGCGGATCTGCCGGAGGAGGCCGACTCCCAGTGGATCAGCAACATCCCCGGTACCGACACCGCCATGATGCTTGCGCTGGTGCACACCTTGGTTGTCAAAGGGCTGCACGATCGTAATTTTCTCGACCGGTATACCGTGGGTTGGCCGATTTTCGAGCGCTACCTTCTGGGGGAAACGGACGGTCAGCCCAAGGATGCGACATGGGCTGCCTCCCTCACCGGCGTTACGGCGGACACTATTCTGGCGCTCGCCCACCGTCTTCATGGGCGCCGCGCTCTAATCGTGGTTTCACACTCCCTGCAACGTGCCGAACACGGTGAGCAGCCGGTCTGGATGGGAGCTGTTCTCGCTGCCGTGCTTGGGCAGATCGGTCTGCCTGGCGGTGGCTACGGTTATGCGCTCGGTGCGATTGCGTATTATGGGCGTCGGAACAATGCGGTGCCGATGCCTACGCTTTCACAGGGGCGCAACGCGATCCGAGAGTTCATCCCGGTCGCCCGCATCGCGGATATGCTGTTGGATCCTGGCGGCTCGTATCGCTACAATGGTAAGACCAGGACTTATCCCAACATCCGCTTGGTTTACTGGGCGGGCGGAAACCCCTTCCATCATCATCAGGATATCAATCGCCTGCGGCGAGCTTTCGCGAGGGTTGATACTCTGGTCGTGCATGAATTGGGTTGGACCGCGACGGCACGGCATGCCGATTTCCTTCTGCCCGCAACCATGACGCTGGAGCGCGAGGATATCGGCGGAAGCTCCAACGATGCCCTATTGGTACCGATGCAACCGATCGCGCCGCCTTTTGGACAAGCACGCGACGATTACGCTATTTTCTCCGATCTGGCCGAGCGCCTCGGCGCCCGTGATGCCTTCACTGAAGGCCGCACGGTCCGCCAATGGCTGGAGCATCTTTATGAGCGCACCCGGAAGGCCCTGGCGGAGATGGATTGCCTGGCTCCAAGCTTCGATTCATTCTGGGCAAGCGATGGATTGATCTTGCCGCAGGAACCTGACGACGGAGGTGAGCTCCGTCGCTTCCGCGACGATCCGGAAGGACAGAAGCTCCCGACGCCCAGCGGCAAGATCGAGATATTCTCCGAGACCATAGCGAGCTTTCAAGAGCCGGACTGTCCCGGTCATCCGACATGGCTTGTGCCTGTGACGACGCCAGGTCTATCGGCACCATTGATTCTTGTCGCCAACCAACCCTCGACGCGCCTGCATAGCCAACTCGATTTTGGCGGCCACAGTGCGGGCGCGAAGCACCGCGGGCGAGAGGTCGCTCGCATGCATCCAACTGACGCGGCGGCGCGGGGTGTCGCCGATGGCGACATTGTCCGCCTTTTCAATTCGCGAGGTGCATGTCTTGCGGGCGTACGCGTTACCGATGACATTCGGCCCGGTGTTGTTCAGCTTCCGACTGGCGCCTGGTACGATCCCGTCGATCCCGAAGAAGAGACCCCGCTTTGCGTGCATGGTAATCCAAACGTCCTCACGCGGGACATTGGCACATCTGCCTTGTCGCAGGGCTGTACCGGCCAACTGACGACCGTCGAGGTCGAACGCTTCGATGGCAATCTGCCGCCAATCCAAGCCTACGATCCACCCGTCTCTTTAAAAATCAGCCGACACGGTCAATCGATGAAATAGACTGCCGGGATTGCGCGCAAGCTGTTCCATTAATCGGAATTTTTTTGGAAGAGTTTTCCAGTTTTTGACGATTCGGATGACTTTTGATTTCATTTGGGAAATCCGGCCTAAATGCTTGGTATGCCCAACTACTGCTCAGTGCCAAATCGAAGGCTGGCACAAGTTTTGCTTCGAGTTTACAGGTGCTTGTACCTCCGAAGATCCGAAGAGAAGCCCATGCCTTTGGTCAGTCACGGGGAAGCGAAGTACCGCTCGGCCGGCAAAATCTTGGCGTCGTCGTCGGGTCGGAACTGGTCAAACGTGATCATGGAGAAATGGGCGCACGACGCTGGTCTCCTTCCAACCATCGTGCCGCAAAGCACCGAAATCTCCATCCAATTGAGCGGTGCCTCCACGGTGGAGAGAGAGGGGAACGGCGTCTACCAAAAGGTGGCGGCCAAACCCGGCACGGTATGGCTTTGTCCAGCGGGTGTTCAGGAGGATTATGTTCACGTGAGAGGTCACGTGGAATGCTTGCACATTTACATTCCGGAAACGAAAACCAGCGAAGAGGCTCTCGGGATTTCCAACGATAAATTGCCAAGCTTGCCGATCGGCTATCATACGATTCCCGGCGATCAGTTTATTGCAAACATCGGTGAGATGGCACTGAGCGTGCTTGAAAATGAAACATCCTCCAGCCGCATCATCGCCGAGTCCTTGGGGTTCACCCTTGCCGCTTACCTGTGCAGGGAATACGCGGGAAATAACGCGAAATTCAGCGAGGGTAACATAAGACCCCTCGAGAGGCAGCGCCTTGTGCGGGTCTGCGACTTCATCGATCGAAACATTACAAAATCTTTCGGAATCGAAGAGTTGGCCCAGGTTGCCTGTCAAAGCCCTTCGCATTTTTCGAGGAGTTTTAGAGCCGCGCTGGGCATCTCACCTGCTCAATACGTAAGTAAAGAGCGGTTTCGCGTTGCTAAGGAAATGTTGCTCGATGACAATCTGCAAATCGGCGAAATTAGCCGGTCACTTGGATTTTCTTCGCAAGCAAACTTTTCACGATCATTTCGGGGCGTCGCCGGCATGACTCCCAACCAATATCGCGCGAAGAGCAGGAAACTTATTCCGGGTGCCGATTTTCGCAAAATCTCCTAGTCTTACTGA
>Ga0210397_10001299_pt1:0-2500 | contig 15986 bp, 8 predicted proteins | sample IncBWH2OmetaG_FD_160126 | JGI IMG/M metagenome (GOLD analysis project Ga0210397, IMG submission 160126) | Forest soil microbial communities from Barre Woods Harvard Forest LTER site, Petersham, Massachusetts, United States - Inc-BW-H-2-O ...
TCAGACAATGCAGTTAATCTTGACGATTCCAATAAAAGTTCAATTAATGCTACTGGCAATATTCTTTTAAATGATCATTATAGATTAAAGAATGTCACGTTGAATTTTAAATTTAATGTGTATTGTAAAGAAGGAAAATATAAAGTAATCATTGACAATTTTATTCTTTCTTACTATTACATCAGTGTAGGTGATGGTAGTAGAATGCCTAGGGCTACCTCATTAGAAGACGGTTTTAAAAATGAATATCTATTTAATGGTCGAAAGGAAACAGATAAAATGTATATAGAAGTAAACGAAAAAATGAAAAAAATAATTACTGAATTAGAATCTGCTATTAATACAAATCAAGGAAGTTGGTAATATTTATTATTTCTTTTATCAATATCAAAACATTGAAATCCATATAAAATTTCCCCGCCGTTGTTGGTGTTCCTGCCTGAACAAATCATACGATAAGAATAAATGGTACAGCAGGTCACCAACAGCTTATTAGGCACAAAAATGATTAAATACAATTCATGGATTATCAGGTATATTTGTGACAATGAGCAAATTTACTTTTATAATCATAGCGTTATTATTCTGGTTTAATTCGTGTGCCGATTCTCCGAGAGAATATTCACCATATACTATATACTCTTCAAACAAAAGGTATTTTGCTCAAATTGACTTCAAGTCATCGATTGAAGATAGTTATAAGGAAGTCTGGGACAGGAATTGGCAGGTTAGCGTATTTACGTCTGATAGTAATTTATTTTGGCGGAAAAATTATTCGCCAAAAGGATATCAGGAAGAGAGTCTTTCTGATGATGGAAAGCAATTGGTATATATAGAAGCTTATTATACAAAGGAGTTTCCTTTAGTTTATGTTTCATCAAAAGATCATCCTGATTTTATGTTAAAAGAATCAGATCTGTTATTTACGAACTTGTTTCACAAAAGAACCTCTTCGCACGAATTATGGCATTCAGCATCAATTTTTAATAATGATGTTTTAACGATTGAAACAAATGAAGGAATAATATGGAGTGTTAATTTAGCAAATCATACAGTAAGCATAAGTGGTTTGTCCAATTGGCTGGTTATTGTATTATTAATATCAATTTCTTTAATTGTTTTATTCTGTATTCGTAAAAGAATTGCAAAGATTGTATTCAGATTGCATTAATTCCGCCATTGTTGGTGTTCCTGCCTGAACAAATCATACGATAATAAATGGTACAGCAGCTCACCAACAACATATTAATTTTTAAGAGCAAGATCAAAACCATCATTCATAAATAATATGATTTAGCAAAAATAAAATGTATTATTATAGTACATAAATAAAGTACTTTTGGAACACGATCACGCACATCACCACAATCATTCCGTTACATTGACAAACGTCAACACAGCTTTTATTGTTGGCATTTCTCTTAACTTTTTATTTGTTATTATTGAAGTTGGTGTTGGGCTTTCGATTCATTCGCTCTCATTGCTTTCCGATGCAGGACATAATCTGGCAGATGTAGGAGCATTAGCCTTATCGTTATTGGCATTCCGATTGTTAAAAATACGTGCAAACGAAAATTATACCTACGGTTACCGCAAAACATCGATATTGGTAGCGTTGTTTAATTCTATGGTGTTATTGGTTTCGATTGGCGCGATTATGTACGAAGCAGCACATCGATTCTTTAATCCGGAACCTATGCCAGGTACAACCATTGCTTTAGTTGCAGGTATAGGTATTGTTATTAATGCGGTAACAGCATTGATGTTTCTGCGTGATAAAGATAAAGACCTTAATATTAAAAGTGCGTACCTCCATTTAATGAGCGATGCTGTTGTTTCGCTGGGGCTTGTGATTGGAGGTATTATCATGTTTTATACCCAATGGTTCTGGATCGATAGTGTATTGAGTATGGTAGTTGCCGTTGTAATCTTTTTCAGTACCTGGGGAGTATTAAAACATAGTTTGCGTTTATCGTTGGATGGTGTACCGGAAGATATTCATGTTGATGATATAAAAGCTGCTGCATTGAAAATAATAGGAGTGAAAGATCTCCATCACATCCATGTCTGGGCCATCAGTACAACAGAAAATGCAATGACTGCACACCTTGTATTACATCAAGATATTACAACCGAACAGGAACTTCAGATAAAATACAAATTGAAACACCAGCTGGAACATCAGAATATCCAGCATATTACATTGGAAACCGAAAGAGAAAACGAAAATTGTAAAGCAAAGGTGTGTTAGTTGCTTTCATCAATAGTTTAGTATAACCATAATTTTGAAAAACATTTGGCGTAGGTTCTGTCTCATCTAAAACATTGAGATTTTTCTAGTCTTTGGTTGGTTTTTCTCCCTTGCTGCATGTCTGGCTATTTTCCCCTTAAAGTTCAAAAAAGTCACTACGAAAAGTTATAAAATGTAGTGTCATTATGAAAATCATAAACAAGCAGATACACATAAATTCATAACTCATTCTTTTTAATTATTAAGAAT
>Ga0210397_10001299_pt1:7500-15986 | contig 15986 bp, 8 predicted proteins | sample IncBWH2OmetaG_FD_160126 | JGI IMG/M metagenome (GOLD analysis project Ga0210397, IMG submission 160126) | Forest soil microbial communities from Barre Woods Harvard Forest LTER site, Petersham, Massachusetts, United States - Inc-BW-H-2-O ...
ATAAAAGGTACGCCGGGGATAACAGGCTGATCTCCCCCAAGAGCTCACATCGACGGGGAGGTTTGGCACCTCGATGTCGGCTCGTCACATCCTGGGGCTGGAGAAGGTCCCAAGGGTTCGGCTGTTCGCCGATTAAAGTGGCACGCGAGCTGGGTTCAGAACGTCGTGAGACAGTTCGGTCCCTATCTGTGATGGGCGCAGGAAGTTTGAGTGGACCTGATTTTAGTACGAGAGGACCGAATTGGACCAACCTCTGGTGTATCTGTTGTGCCGCCAGGTGCAGTGCAGAGTAGCCACGTTGGGACGAGATAAGCGCTGAAAGCATCTAAGCGCGAAACTCACCACAAGATGAGACTTCCATACAGGGACGTCAGAGACTATGACGTTGATAGGCTGCAAGTGTAAAGTCAGAAATGACATAGCTGAGCAGTACTAATTACCCGATAATTTTCTTTGAAGAGTACTTAGATATACCGTATAATCATTAGGTCAAACCTATTAGTCGGCATAAAATTCTCCAGTGGAGAAACAATAAAGCAGACGCAAGCCTTAATGGTGGCTATAGCGTTGGTGTTCACCTCTTCCCATTTCGAACAGAGAAGTTAAGCCCAACTGCGCCAATGGTACTGCAGTCAAATGTGGGAGAGTAGGTCGCTGCCAACTTATTATCAAAACCTCATTACCTTAAAATGTAATGAGGTTTTTCTTTTTTAGCATAAATATCAACTCTCCTTTCTGGGATTATTGTCAGACAATACTCTATTCACAATGAATTAATAACTTTTTAAACTAATTTAGAGCATGACAAACAACATTGATGAAATTATAAAATGCATTGGAACTAAAGATTATCAGGTTATTATAGAAGAAAAGATTAAATTTTTAAGAGAGATGTTTGTACCTGTTATCATCGTTCAATCTTCAGCAATTATCTTAGAAGAAAATATATTCGAGGCAGGGAAAATACAATGGATTAAACCCACAATTGATAGACCATTGAAAACTCCATTGAAAATTATGGTAGATGGAATTAATCTTAGTGGTATTAAATTCCTTGCAGTTTTTTTACACGAATGTGGGCATGTTAAAGATTATGATAATCCTGATATTGAGTTAAAAACTATTGCTTCGGAAAAATCTGCATGGATACATGCAAGCAAGGATTTTTTATCCTGCAATCCACAAAAAGCTGATAAAGAAATATTTTATTTTAAGATGAAAAAGTCTTTAGAATCGTATGATATTACAATTAATAGAATTGAAGATATACTGATTTTGTAGATTAATTAAACTGATTCTTATAATTCGCCTTATGTTTTTTCCCTTGCACATTAGTTGGTGGCAGGCTATCACAAGGTGCTAATACATATCGTCCAGATGAACGCTTATGTGTTTTTTGATTCATTAAAGTAACGGTATCAGAAGTGAACATCCCGTTTTTATAATCTTCTTCAGGGTTGTGTGTATGTTTGTAATTCTGTTCTTCATGGATGTCCTGAGCTATTGAAATACCCGTACTTAAACCTAAAAATACAATAGACAATAACAATATGCGCATACTTACAGAATTCAAATTTTATGCAAGTATAGGGTAATACTACTTAATTTTTAATCAGGTAAAAATGGGATTATTTACTAAGTATTTTTCTGTTTTTAATATCCGTTAAAATACTTAGTCTTGATGATTGATTACTCTACTTGTTCAGTAATCTGTCTCAGCACCTGCCACCATTTAAGCTCCAGATTTTCCGGATAAAATTTCATCAGAGATACAATAATAACCCGGTGTTTGGGATTAATATAAATTTGCTGTCTGTACATGCCAAGCGCCATATAATCACCAATCTCTTTTTCTCCAATAAACCAGCTGTTGTTATATCCGACATCTTCTCCTAAAGGATTAACAGGCGAGGTAGATAAAGTAATCCAATTGCTGTCTATAAGCTGTTGTCCTGCCCATACTCCTTTGTTCATATATAACATGCCAAATTTAGCATAGTCACGTGCAGAGCCTGCAAAACAGCCAATAGCACGGGTGTGTTTACTCTTATAATCATAGCCCCATACAGACGAATCGCACGTGCCTATTTTTGACCAGATATTTGTTGAAAAATATTCATGTAAATTTTGTTTGGTGGCTCGCTCAATGATCAATCCCAATAAAGTGTAATTAATATTGATGTATTCAAAATGTTCCCCGGGCTTAGCTACAAAGGTTAATGTAGGTAATACATTTTCTACTTTTCCGTAGTAAGCATGTGCTACATTTGGCACTTTCATTTTAAGTCCTGATTTCTGATTCAGTAAATGATTAATAGTTAATGAATCGAAGTTTTTATGATAATTAAGTTCAGGTAAATAATCTTTAACCCGATCATTTATAGATCCTATATAACCTTGCTTCATAGCAATTCCCAAACAAGCAGAAACAAACGTTTTCGATATGGAAAAAGAGGGTACAGGATTGTATTTTTTTATTTTACTATCCGTGTATTCATAAACAATACTGTCGTCTTTTATAACTATAAAATATTTAGCCTTTTGATTTTGTAAGAACTGATCCAGAGGTAAACGAATCAGCGGAACTTTTGAAGTCCAGTTAGTTACATAAATAGATTTATTTATAGCTGTTTTCTTGAATTCAAAACAGGAATCAGCATGTTTAACCGTTTCATATTTAAAACGATATACATCTTTTTCGTCCGGTACGATGTGAAAAAATGATTGTAAAGGAGGTAAACAGCTGCTATAACTACATACGACCAATAAAAACAATACGGTTATTTTTATTGGTCGTATGTAATTCATGAAATAAGTATTGAGCAAAGCCTTAATTTTATTTTACTGCAAATATACTACGTATAATAATATTATAAAGTATAATTTTATACAAAAACTACCATTGGCTATCTAAAATGGTAGGATCGTATTCATTTAATTTAGCCGGCTCACGGGATTTGATCTTCTGATCTTCTAATACTTGTTTCCACTTCGTTTGTTGATCAGGGGTTAACACAGATTTAATACTGGTATCGTATTGTGTTCGTACCTGATTCAGCTCAGGTTGTGCTGCTTTTACATCTCCGTTGTATTTTGTTTTCAACGTGGATGTATTTTTTACTTTGTTTAAGGTTAAATTATAAACCTGTTGTTTTTGAGCAGGTGTTAAATTAAGTTTTTGCTCCATATACGAAGCATGCTGCATAGCTTTTGCCTCAGGTGTATTAACTTTTTTTGCTGTATCTTCAACGTAGGTTGAAATTTTATTTTTATCATGATACATTGACATATCGTGATCTGAGTTTGCTGCCAGAGTGCTTGTAGAGACAGCAATAAAAAGTGCTGAACAGATGTTAATTGACTTTTTCATATACTATAAAATTTAAATGTTCTATTAATATAAAAATTAATAGAATCTAAAAACAAACATTTGAGGAATAATTCTTTTATAACCTTTTTTTTGCTTAACTACAGATTATATTTAGAATTATAAATTAAACTATACTGAATTCTTATAAAGTATCTATATAATAATATTTTGATTCGTTTTTATGGCAGATCTCAAACTTAAAAATCAAACAGTACTTGTAACAGGCGCCAATTCTGGTTTAGGAAAAGGTATCGCATTAGCAATGGCAGCAAGTGGTGCCAATGTGGTGGTAAATTATATATCAAACGAACCGGCAGCCTTTGATGTTGTTAATCAGATTAAAGAAATGGGAGCAGCAGCAATTGCACTCAAAGCAGATGTTTCGGATGAAGTACAGGTACAGGAAATGTTTCGTAATGCTATTGCGCATTTTGGCACGATTGATATATTGGTAAACAATGCCGGCTTGCAAAGAGACGCAGCTTTTCAGGATATGAGTTTAGAACAATGGAATATGGTAATAGGTGTTAATCTTACAGGACAATTTTTATGTTCCAGAGAGGCAGTGCGGGAATTTATTAAAAGAGGTCCGCGACCGGAGGTTTCAAAAGCATTGGGCAAAATTATTTGTATAAGTTCGGTGCATGAAGTGATTCCCTGGGGAGGGCATGCCAATTACGCTTCATCTAAAGGAGGTGTCATGCAACTAATGAAATCTATGGCTCAGGAATTGGGCGGACGTAAGATCAGAGTAAATAGCATCGGCCCGGGCGCGATCAGAACACCTATCAATACAAGTGCATGGGATACTCCCGAAGCTTTGGAAAAACTTTTGACATTAGTACCTTACGATCGTATCGGTGAACCTGAAGATATCGGAAATGCTGCTGTATGGCTTGCTTCAGATGAAGCCGATTATGTGCATGGTACAACTCTGTTTGTAGATGGGGGAATGACCTGTTATCCGGGCTTTGCAACAAACGGATAATTCTTATAGGATTATGGAAAAACAATACGATGTTATTATAATAGGTACAGGTGCCGGAGGTGGCACGCTACTTCATACATTAAGCAATTCAGGTAAGAATATTCTTGTGCTTGAACGCGGACAGTTTCTTCCACAGGAAAAAGAAAACTGGGATACAGCTGAAGTATTTTTAAAAGAGCGATATCATACAGAAGAACGCTGGAAAGATAAACATGGAAATAATTTCAGACCTGGTACAGGATATTGGGTGGGAGGAAATACAAAAGTATACGGAGCTGCATTATACCGGATGCGTGAAAAAGATTTTGAACGAGTGCAGCACGAAGGTGGAATCTCTCCTGAATGGCCGCTGAGATACGCAGATTTTGAACCGTATTATACAAAGGCCGAAAAGCTGTATAATGTACACGGTAAAAAAGGAGTAGATGCTACGGACCCATATATGAGTGCCGATTATCCGGAACCTCCGGTGAGTCACGAACCTATTATGCAAGAGATAAATGCTCATTTGCAAAAGTTGGGTTATAACCCTTCGTATATTCCGCTTGGTGTAAAGCTGAATGAAGCAGATCGTTTAAATAGTTTATGTATCCGTTGTGATACCTGTGATGGCTTCCCATGCCTGATACATGCAAAAGCCGATGCCGATATCAATTGTGTCCGTCCGGCGATAAAAAATAACAATATTACTTTACTGACTGGTGCAAAGGTAACTCGTCTGATAACAAATGATACAGGTTCCTCGATATCAAAAGTCGAGGTGGAAATAAACGGTTCAATTGAGTATTTTAAGGGAGATATTGTTGTTGTATCGTGTGGCGCTGTTAATAGCGCAGCACTGTTCTTGCGGTCATCAAATAATATGCATCCGAACGGTCTTGCAAATAAGTCGGGACAGGTTGGCCGGAATCTGATGAAGCATCAGAATGCTGTGGTGTTAGCTTTGAGTAAAAATAAAAACACTAATGTTTTTCAAAAAACTTTAGCGGTCAGTGATTTTTACTGGGGAGATAAAGATTATCCTTTTCCTATGGGGCATATTCAGATGATGGGAAAAGCTAACGGAATTATGCTTGCAGGTGATGCTCCCAAAATCACGCCGGAAGTTATATTAGATACGATGGCTTCTCATTCCATCCATTGGTGGCTTACTTCAGAGGATCTTCCATCTGAAGACAATCGCGTAATTGTCGAAGACGATACTATACATGTACATTATACACAAAATAATACTGTTTCATTTAACCGATTAATTGCCCGTTGGAAAGCATTATTAAATGAATCAGGTATGTATGATTCTGTATGGGATCATAATTTCAGTATCAGCAAGGACATTCCGCTGGCAGGACTTGCACATCAAAACGGCACACTGAAGTTTGGTATAGATCCGAATACAAGTGTACTGGATATTCATTGTAAAACACACGAACTTGACAACGTATATGTAGTTGACGGAAGCTTTTTTGTTTCCAGCAGTGCCGTTAATCCATCCCTTACTATTATTGCAAATGCAATACGTGTTGGAGAGCATATACTGGAACGATTTAATTAATTTTGCATTAAGATATTTTATTTACCGCTATGGAACAAAGCAAAGAATCTCAACGATTGCTTGAGAATAAACAAAATATCAAACACTGGCATAAATGGGGACCTTATCTGAGCGAAAGACAATGGGGAACCGTACGTGAAGATTATAGTGCAGACGGCGCAGCCTGGGATTATTTTCCACACGATCATGCACGTTCCCGTGTATACCGATGGGGAGAAGATGGACTGGGAGGATTTTCGGACATGCATCAGGAAATGTGTTTTGCTTTTGCTTTCTGGAACGGCAAAGATCCAATTTTAAAGGAACGTCTTTTTGGTTTGAACAGCCATGAAGGCAACCATGGTGAAGATGTGAAGGAGTTGTACTATTATCTGGACAACACGCCAACACACTCGTATATGAAAATGTTGTATAAATATCCTCAGCAGGAATATCCGTATAATAATTTATTACAAGTAAATGATCAGCGTAAAATAGATCTTATAAAAGGGGAATACGAAATACTGGATACAGATATTTTTAAAGACAGCCACTATTGGGACATTTATATTGAATATGCCAAAGCCAACGAAGAAGATATCTGTATAAAAATTACGTTGTGTAATAGAAGCAATCAACCGGCAGACATTAAAGTACTGCCTACGTTGTGGTTTCGAAACCGCTGGATGTTTGGTTTATTTAATAACATACCTTCCATATCACTTTCGGATTCAGGAAATGGATACGGCCGTCTTCAGACTGAGCATAGTATTCTCGGAAGTTATTCTATGTATTTCGATGCTACCGATACTGTGTTGTTTACAGACAATGAGACCAATAATGAACGTTTATTTAATTCTCCGAATAAAAGTGCTTTTGTAAAAGATGCCTTTCACAAAGCTGTTATAAATAATGACTATGATTTTATAAAAGATAAGCATACCGGAACCAAAGCAGCTCCTTTATATTCCATACATGTAGAAGGAGGGCAGACTGCAGAAATCAAATTGCGTTTTTGTAAAGATAAATTGAACGGAGAACCTTTTACTGATTTCAATTCAATCTTTCAGCAGCGGGTAAATGAGGCGAATGAATTTTATAATATACTTCATGGAAACAATAAAAATGATGCGTACAGGAATATTCAGCGTCAATCGTTAGCAGGGTTACTTTGGAGTAAGCAATATTATAATTACAATATTGAAGATTGGCTGAAAGGAGATAAAACTACACCTGTGCCTCCGGCATCCCGTTTAACAGGCAGAAACAGTTCGTGGAAATACCTGAGTAATGCCGATGTTATATCTATGCCTGATAAATGGGAATATCCCTGGTATGCCTCCTGGGATCTCGGTTTTCAAACGGTAACAATTGCTCTTGCTGATCCGGATTTTGCAAAACATCAGCTGATACTTATTATGAGAGAGTGGTATATGCAACCGGATGGACAAATCCCTGCATATGAGTGGAGCTTTGATGATGCGAATCCACCAGTACTTGCTTGGGCAGCACTTAAAGTGTACGAGATCGATAAAAAGAAAAATGGAAATTCGGATATAGATTTTCTGAAAAGAATATTTTCAAAATTACTATTGAATTTTACCTGGTGGGTAAACCGTAAAGATCAGAATAATAAAAATATTTTCGAGGGCGGTTTTCTGGGATTGGACAACATTGGCATATTTGATCGTAGCAATCTTCCTCCGGGTATACATTTGGAAGAAGCAGATGCCACCAGCTGGATGGCCATGTATGCGGGTAATATGCTGAGTATTGCTTTAGAGATTGCCATACATGATCCTTCGTATGAAGATGTGACTACAAAGTTTTATGAGCATTTTATTCATATCTCAGATGCTTTTAATCAGTTTGATGGAGATGAAAAAGGCTTATGGGATGAAACAGATGGATTCTTTTATGATGTTGCTGTTTTAAAAAGTGGTGAACGAAAGCCAATCAAAACCCGCTCTGTGACTGGCCTTTCAGCATTATTTGGTGTATCTATCATAAAAAAAGAAATGTTTACCTCTCTGAAAAATTTTCAGGGACGTTTTGAATGGTATAGAAATCTTCGTTTGGCAAAGGGAGATTATCATGAAATTGAATCGTACGATAGAAATAAGGATGTATTATTATCCATTATTCCGAAAGAAAAACTTATACGAATATTAAAGCTGATGTTAGATGAGAATGAATTCTTATCAGATTATGGTATTCGTTCTGTTTCTAAATATTATGCAAATAACCCGTATTCAACGAATATAGATGGACAGAATTATTCCTTGAATTATGAACCCGCAGAAGCAACCGTTGGAACATTCGGAGGAAACTCCAATTGGCGCGGACCTATATGGGTACCCATTAATTATCTGCTGTTGGATTCGCTGAATACTTATTACAATTATTACGGAGATGATTTTAAAATAGAATTTCCAAGTGGGTCGGGTACTTTTTTAAATTTACAAGCAATCATGCGAGCAATTATGCAGCGAATGATTAATAAATATATTCCTGATACAAATGGAGACAGGCCACTGCATGGGAAAAATACACCCTATGGCCACGATCCAAACTTCAAAGATCTGTTGTTATTTTAT